>Ga0169931_10001278_pt1 | contig 41638 bp, 38 predicted proteins | sample Kivu_15m_20L_FD_129675 | JGI IMG/M metagenome (GOLD analysis project Ga0169931, IMG submission 129675) | Freshwater microbial communities from Lake Kivu, Western Province, Rwanda to study Microbial Dark Matter (Phase II) - Kivu_15m_20L... | ecosystem: Environmental > Aquatic > Freshwater > Lake... | reverse complement strand
GGGGTTCAAGTCCCTCTACGCCCACCAATTTGCTAGTTTGAACGTAACCACACGGTGGACGAGGAGATATAAACTCTGCCTAGACTCATAGGAAATCCTATAAAGGCGGCTTCAAACGGTAGACAATTTAGTACGGTGAGGTGGCAGAGCGGCTTATTGCAGCGGTCTTGAAAACCGAAGGGGTGTCAAAGCCTCCGGGGGTTCAAGTCCCTCTATACCCACCAATTTTTAATTTATAACGGTTGATAGGCAGATATAAGCTGGCTGCATCAGTCTTGAAAACTGAGTTCGTTGAAAGACGAAGGTCCGGGCAGTACGGACATCAACCGCCATTTTAATACAACTCCACTTGACAATGGAACCGAAGACTGATAATATCGTCTCTTGAAGAAATCGGAGTTTGTCAAAAAATTTATGGTTGGGTGGCAGAGTGGTCTAATGCAGAGCTTTGCTAAAGCTCCGAGGTGTAAAAGCCTCCGAAAGTTCGAATCTTTCCTCAACCGCCATTTTAAACGCGTGTGTAACTCAGTTGGTAGAGTACGAGTTTTCCAAACTTGATGTCGTGAGTTCAAACCTCACCACACGCTCATTAATTTTATTTAAAAAATTGAACTTTCATTTCATTCTTACATATTTATGTATGTATGAATAAAAAACGATCAAGTATTATCTGGCAGAGTTCAAATGAACAATTTATTAAACTAGTCAAAAATAGCAGAACTATGTCTGAATTATTAAGACATTTTGGTATGGAAAATAAAGGTGGTAATTATAAAACATGTAAAAAAAGAATTAATGAATTACAAATTGATACTAGTCATTTTTTACCAAGAACACAATCTAGTAATTGGACTAGAAGAGTTACAAAAGAAGATGTTTTTAAAAAATTAACAGAAAATTCAGTTTGTAATAGATCCAATCTTAAAAAACATTTAATTAAATTCAATATCATAAAATATGAATGTGTTAAGTGTAAAAATAATGGAATTTGGGAAAATAGTAAGTTAACTTTACAATTAGAACATAAAAACGGAATATCAAACGATAATAGAATTGAAAATTTAGAATTTTTATGTCCAAATTGTCATAGTCAAACTTCTACATTTGCCGGACGCTCTTTAAAAAAACATAAAATTAAACCAACTGAAGTAAATCCAAGTTGGAGATTTGCACCAAGATATAAAACTAGAAAAGTAATTAGACCGGAAAAAAATATTTTGGAAAAAGAAATTAAAACTAACACGATGGTTAGTTTAGGAAAAAAATATGGAGTATCTGACAATGCTGTGAGAAAATGGTGTAAAATTTATGGTATTGATATAAGTTGATTTTAATGGGGGATTCGTATAATGGCTATTATGTCTCGCTTTGAACGAGAAGAAGTTGGTTCGACTCCAGCATCCCCTGCCAATTTTGTCACTATTTATACAATATGATAAAAGTAATTTTGACAAGTTTGTTGTTGTCCGTTTCAGTAATGGCATCCGAAAAAACATTGTTGATAGAGGTTGTGGAATTGACCAAAGAAAAAATTTCAAACGAAATTATTCTTGATTATATCAAGACGAAACCATTGTCAGACAAATTGTCTGCTCAGAATATAATTGAATTAAAAAAAGAAAAAGTTGATGATGTGGTTGTCAAATCTTTAATTCAAAAATCTGAATATGAAGAGAAAATAAAACTGATTTTGAATAACTATGACAAAATAGTCGAATACAACAACTACATATATTTTCAAAAAACATATTTGGAACCGAGATCAAAATCTATGGCTGCTAAATATAGATGAAAACATACAAGTTGACTGAGTTAAAATCCGGAGAAAAAGGGCGTGTAATAGAAGTCAACATATCTAATCAAAGATTATTAGAGTTAGGAATTATAAAAGGAACAACTATTACAGTTTTGACAAATAATTTGATTTGTATGATTTGTAATACCCGAGTTTGTTTGGGTAAACCGATGACTGATAATATAATCGTTGAAAAGATTTGACTATTAGTGTATAGAATTAACGCACACTACCTATTAGCTGGTAGAGGAGATGGAAGTTGACGAGATAGACATTTGGAACAGTGTGAAATCCTCGTATATTCGTGAGTCATGGTCATCCAATTTGATTTTTTGTATTGACGAACACTATATATTGGTGTATGTTCTTTATACGGGCTCTTGGTGATAATAGTAGCACATGGCTTTTGCAAAGCTGAGGCAGCGGGGCGGAACCGCTAGGGTCCAGTTGACAGAAATATCACAACCTCCACGATGGTTGTCAATGGGATGAAATTAAAAAATTTCATGCAAAAAGTGATATAAAATGTAGGTTCTAAGTCGTTTTGTCTCCACCAAATTTAACGATAGATGAAACAGAAAAACCTTTCTAATTTAAATGAAAAATATAGAGGAGTAAATACTTTTACGCCCGACGAATTAGTTTTCTACATTAGAAAAGGTTATAACGCTTCGGAACTAGCAAAAAGGTTTAAAACTACTGTGGGTGTTATTGAAAAGGCATTAATTGAATATGAAATAGATCCACCACATGTAAGTACCAAACAAGTTGTAGATTTGTATCTAGCTGGAACGCCAACAGCTGTTATATCTGATAAATTAAATATTACTCCGCTTGCGGTATTTTATAAAATTGTAAAAGGTAGAAAATTGAATAGGAAAAAAATTTAAAATAACAGTTATAGTAAAATAATTACTATATATTGTTAATCAGAGCGCGGGTATGATGTAGTGGTAGCCTACAACCTTGCCAAGGTCGATGTGAGGGTTCGATTCCCTCTACCCGCTCCACTTTAGAAAAATTCTTTATATTTATAGTAATGAACAAATTACAAATTTTAAAAGATAAATTAAAAGAATTGCAAGATAATTATGAAAAAGCAGAAGACAGTAATAATTTTCATGAGGTTAATAGAATTAGCCGTGAGATTGAAAATACTTTGAATGATATTAAGAGAGAAGAGAGAAATCAACCTGTATCTGTTGAAAGAGGAAAAGAATTATTTAGACAATTAAGAAAAGATGCGGGGTTAGATGAAATAGTAAAATATAGACAATTTTTTGATCTTTGAGAATTTATCTCTGGAATCGTCAGAAAACCCCTACGTCTTTAGCGTAGGTGATGAATGACGATCATTAAAAAGGGCAGGAACTGCCCTATTGAAGCCCCTATGGCTTTAGCCTAGGGGTAGTTCACGGGCGTATACTGGTTTCGATTCAAAGATCTGTATATGTTAGGCACGTAGAGGACGATAGTTGGCCTCTTAAATCATCTATCAAAAAATTAACTGCTACTAAGAAGAGCAAGGTAATCAGCTATAACTTCACTTCAAAGAAGTCTTCCAAGACCTTCAAGAAGAGTGGTTTGGCACTCGCGGCCTAAGTTGCTGCACATTCATTACAATGATGTCTGATAATTGTGATGAGTGTAAACTATCAGGCACGATGACAATACGTTTGGGATTGTCATTTAAATCTTTCCAAACACCGATCACACACAGTTTGATATTTTGGATGTGTGTTGACGTAATGAAAAGTATCTAAGCGTGTAGTCTGATATATAACTATTTTTGAAGACGCGAGTTCGACTCTCGCTACGTCCACCATTTTTATATTGTAAAAATTAATTTGTTTTGTGAATTGGTGAATATGTATTCACACTATGAATAAGTTAACACAATCAGAATCTGAAAAGAAAGTTTACGAACTTACACAAAAGCTACTATTTGTAAAAAAAGATTTTAAGGATGTAGCAGCAGGATATAAGGAACGTATTAGAGAATTAGAAAACGAAATTAAAGCTGTTGTCGAAGATAACGGTTCTGTTATTTCTGTAGAAGATGAAACAGAAAATCAATAAATGAAAAAAGAAACAAAAAAGTCGAAAGTTAAAGTTAAAAAGAAAATAGATTCTTCAGAAGAAAGTCGTAGTTCATATTACAAAACAGCATATAAATCGGTGTCATCATCTACAATTCAACATTGGGTATATACTGATGTTGATACACACAATACAGTTAATTCATTGACACCCAAAGGTACTCGATTGTTAGTTGCCAGATATCCGGATTTTTACAAGGTTTTTTTATATAAAACGCACAGTTCTGGAGAACCATCGTGGCCTAACGGCGGTGTGGAGGTATATAATTCTAACTACGAAACCATGCAATATTTTTATTTTGATAGTGTTGCCATACATCCAGACGGTGGAAGTTATAAATTCAATGGATAAAATTTTAATGAAAACGAAAATGAATCTATCGGAAAATTTGGTAAAAATCAGTTGACAAAAATAGTTTTCATGTTATAGTTATTTTGTAGATCGTATTAAACATCAAATAAGTTATATATGAGTGATACTAAAACCAAGAAATATGTAGTTGTTCGTAGTGGTATGCGTGTGTCTGACATGGAATATGATATTCCTGCTGATGCCAATGAAGAGTTGATGCATTGGAAGTCGATTGTTAATCGTTGGCCAGATGGATCCGTCGTTGAGATTGTTGAGAAGGATGACAAGAAACACCGTATTTGGTAAACGTTATGGGACTACGACAAGAAATTAAGAACGCTGGATCTGAAGCTGAGATTAGAGATTTAATCTCAAAGGGTAGTAAGTTTGAGTTTGCTTCGGATAGAACTAAAAGTGCTTGGAAGTCTACTGCCAAGTTCCGAATCGCCGAATTGAGCAACACGATTCCGGCACAAACTGCTCCTGACCTTACACCCAAGAAGGTTAAGAATAAGAAGAAGTAAAAAACAAAAAACATACGATCTACAAACGCCATCATTACGATGGCGTTTTTTATTTGTGTTATGGTTCGTTGACAAATATTTATTGTTGTTATATGGCAAAAAAACTAAAATACAAATCGTTTGTATTGCCTTCTGATTTCAATGAATTGGAGTCATATGTTCAGTCACACAAATTTGATTTGACTGAACGTGTAATATCATCGATTGAGTTTGCAGTGGAAAAAGATTTAACGATGGTCGAAGTATTTAATTTTAAAAATTCTGATTTTGTTATTACTATTGCTAAAGACGCATTTTACGAAAATGTACAGAATGTATATAAACTGTATTTACAAGAGGAAAAATACGAATTGTGCAATCGTGTTAAACAATTGGAAATGTTACTAAAACCCGTTATGACCAAATCAAAGTCTCCTAATGAAAAATAAGAACAAAAAACACCGTGAGGATAAAAGTCCAATTGTGCCACAAAAGAACAAAATAAAAAGTGAGATCGAAATTAATCAACGAGAATTAACCATTAAACAAAAACAGTTTTTAGATATTGCGTTAGATAAAACAACTAAAATGATGTATATCAGTGGTCCGGCCGGCACATCAAAAACATATATTTCGGTATTAGCTGCATTGACGTTAATGAATCAAAAACGTGTTAGTGATATTCTTTATTTACGTAGTGCGGTTGAAAGTGCAGATAGTAAAATTGGATTTTTGCCAGGCGAAGCAGATGAAAAAATGGCACCATATATACAACCGTTGTTAGACAAATTGTCTGAACTAACTACTAAATCGACTATTGATATGTTACAAAAAGAAAACAGAATTGATAGTATTCCTATTGGCTTTTTGAGAGGATTAAACTGGAACGCCAAAAGTATTATTGTGGACGAAGCACAAAACATGACTTACAAAGAACTTGTTACTTTGGTTACAAGAGTAGGTGAGTTCAGTAAAGTTTTTATTTTAGGTGATCCAGAACAAAGCGATATTAACGGCAAAAGTGGATTTTTAAAAATGATGAGTCAGTTTGAAGATAATGAAAGCAAAGAACACGGCATTCATACTTTCAAATTTGACGAAGAAGATATTGTGAGAAGTGGACTTGTAAAGTTCATCATCAAAAAGTTAAAACAATCAATGTAATCAATATATGTCATCACCAACAATAACATCTATATCACCAACATTAGGTCCAGCAAGTCAATGGGTATATGTAACAGGAACAAACTTTGTACCTGAAAATACTCAGTTTTATTTTGATAATATAATTTGTGTATCAATTAGAATATACAACACGAATCATGCTGGATTCTTTTTGCCTGAGAACATCAAAGACTTTGGACATATCAAAGTAGTCACGCCAAACGGCGAGTTTACCAGTGACATTAAGTTTACTATCGGCATACCTTTACAACCACCAACTGTTCGTGCTGTAAGAAATCATCCCAATCCAGATGCCCAATGGGTATACGTTGATGGAAGTGAATTTGTATCAGGACAAACTAAAGTAACATACGACTCTGTTACTGTTGATTTGTTTATATATAATCCATTTTCGGGTGGATTTAAAAAAACGTCAACTGACCCGATAAAAAGTATTACTTTAACAACACCAAACGGAAGTTGTAGTTTCAATGTTCCAAGTTGATATAATCAATTAAAAAATTGACTGTTACTACATATCGGTGTATGTTGCGTGTCTATGACAAAAACATATACTGAAAAAGAGCTTTCTGATAATTACGATAAATTTGTTGCGCAACTTGATAAATATTTCTCAGGGGATCGTCTCAAGAAGTTGAAGAAGTTGTATAGTGAGGATGAATATGGTCTTCGACTAACACTAGCACCTGCTAGTGCTAAAGAGCATTTTCACAACGCATATCCTGGCGGATACATGGATCACATCAACAATGTTTTGACTACCAGCTTTGGAGTCAAGAAACTATATGAAGTTCGTGGTGGAACAATTGATTTCACCAATGAAGAGTTGGCATTTGCTTGTATTCATCATGATCTTGGTAAGTTGGGTGATAAACAACAGGGTGAGTATTATCTGTCACAAGATAGTGATTGGCATCGAAAGAACAAGGGAGAAATTTACAAGTTCAATTCCAATCTTCAATACATGGATGTAACTGATCGAGCGTTGTTTATTCTACAACAATATGGAATTGTGTGTACGTGGAAGGAAACACTTGCAATTAAACTTTCAGATGGATTGTATCATGAATCCAATGAGTCGTATTTAAAGTCATATAATCCAGATCATGAGTTGAAGACGAATTTGCCTCGTATTGTACATATTGCTGACTATATATCATGTAGGTGTGAGTTTGATATGTGGAAAGCTGAAAATTAAGTTATGAATGATGAATCTATATTTGTTCAAATTGCTTCGTATAGAGATCCAGAATTGGTGCCTACAGTTTTGGATTTGTTGGAAAATGCTGATAGACCCGACAACATCAAAATATGTATTTGTTGGCAATACGACGATTCTGAAAATCTGTTACTGATCAAAGAGTATAACAACGTTGAAGTTATTTCTGTTCCGTATTATGAAAGCAAAGGTGCATGTTGGGCCAGAAACCAAATACAACGCAGATACAACGGTGAGAGATATACGTTACAGTTAGATTCACATCATAGATTTGTACAAGGTTGGGATACTATTTTAAAGAATATGTATCAACAATGTAAATTGATGGGCAGTGATAAACCATTAATTACCACATATATTCCTAGTTTTGATCCTTTTCAAAATAAGGATACTTATGAAATGATACCGTGGCAAATGAATTTTCATAAGTTTCTACCTGAGGGTGCGGTATTTTTTATGCCGGCACCTATACGTGATCATGAAAAATATACAGCACCGATTCCTGCTAGATTTTATTCGGCGCATTTTGCTTTTACTGATGGTGTTTTTTGTGAAGAGGTAATGCACGATCCAGAGTATTATTTTTATGGCGAAGAAATCAGTATTGCGGTTCGAGCATTTACGCATGGATACGACTTGTATCATCCACACAAAGTGGTCGCCTGGCATGAGTATACACGTTCTTCACGTACCAAGCACTGGGATGATCACAATTTTGTAAACACCAATTTCAAAGGAATAACAAAAAACTGGTGGGAACGTGATAATGCTTCTCAGAAAAGAAACCGAGTGTTATTTGATATGGAGCAGGACAATAACGTTGTTATTCCTGAAAAATATAAATTTGGAAAAAAACGAAGTGTTAAAGACTACGAAAAATATGCAGGAATAAACTTTAAAGAAAAGTCATATAGCATCTATACTTTATCAGGAAAGATACCACCCACACCATTTACAGAAGATTTCATTACTGATGAAAATCCCGATCCTGCTAATATAACCACGATTGTTAAAAAAACAAATGTTTCTTACAAACAAATATTTGATGGTGGTGATATTGTTTCGTTGCGATTTAAGGTATTAAACAATGAAAATAAGATTGTGACTGTAGGTGCATTTGACAGTCAGATATTGTCTATATTTAAAAACGTTACTACTCAAACACTTGCGGAGTATAAAATACCGTTAAATTTTAAGTTTGATACTACAAAACCCGACGATCAATTTTCTTGCAAATTGTATGCAATTGATACATTTGGATCTGAAAAATTGTTGGTACATTTGAAGTTATAATATGTTGATTTTATTTTTTGTTCACTATATATGTTTTGATGATACAAAGTGTATCATTCTCTTATGTCCAAAAGAATAAGAGCTAATAGGTCCAAAAGGACTATTAATGAAAGGAAAATATAGTATGAGTAATGTAAATAAAAACGCACTACATGCAGTTCATCGTGATGAATTCTTAACACCATTTGATAAGATCTTCGATGATTTCTTCGCTGCAAACGTTCCCGGTTTCACACAAGATTTTGGCGTGGATTTTTTTGAAAAGGGATCATATCCAAAGGTAAATGTAATTGATTTTTCAGATCGTATCGAAATTGAGGCAGAAATTCCCGGTCTTGATAAATCTGATGTCAATGTTGAAGTTGAGGCTAATGTACTAACTATTGTTGGTAATAAGTTGGTAGTGCCTGAAAAGGAACATGGTCAAATTGGAACGTATATACGCCGTGAGTTGAAACGTTCAAGTTTCCGTCGTAGTTTCAGATTGGGTGATAACATTCAAAAAGACAACATTGAGGCAGAATTTAATAATGGTATGTTAACTATCACATTATCAAAGATTAAACCGGTAAAACCCGAGATAAAACGAATCACTGTTAAGTGAATAAATAAGTTATGTACCCCACCCGTAATAGGGTGGGTTTTTTATTTTGTATGATATTTATATAATATGAACCGACTATTAAATTTCAATCTGTTACTTGGATTTTCAGCATTATTTATCGCTGGATGTGCTGCCGTATTTTCAATATGGGGTATTGGATTGTTGTTTTCTGGTGCTTCACTCGCTGCTATGATTATGGCATCATCTTTAGAGTTGGGAAAGTTGGTAGCCACATCTTTTTTGTATAGGTTTTGGAAAAAATCCGAATGGATATTAAAATTATATTTGTGCACTGCCGTATTTGTGTTGATGATTATTACTTCTATGGGTATTTTTGGATATCTTAGCAGTGCATATCAACAATCATCTATTAAGTACAATTTGATGATAGAGAGCATTTCAGTATTAGAAACACAGAAAAAACAAGAACAAGTTAAGATTAATGATGTTAAATCACGTATCGAATCATTATCTACTCTTAGAAAAACTCAAGAATCTCGTTTGAATGAACTTAACAACAACGCATTATTAGCCAGAAACCCTATACAGTTTCGTCAAGTTCAAGATCAAACTATGGAATTGATCGATCAAACCGATAAAAATATAAAAACTGAAAATGATAAATCCTCGGTATATTCTGCCAATGTTGATGGTATAGATAAAAAAATATCGGAAATAAAACTAAACAATGCTTCCAACAAAGATATTCAGACATTTAAGTTTGTTGCGGATGAATTGAAAGTGGATTTGAATACTGTGGTCAAATGGTTTATCATTGTGTTGATTTGTGTTTTCGATCCTCTTGCTGTAGCATTGATATTAGCATATAATATGGCAATAAGCAGAGAATATGAAATCTATAAGTCTGCTGATCAGGACGAAGAAAATAATACAAATAAAAGTGTAACCAAAGTGAGTCTTTCAGAGTCTAAGACAGAACTCACAGGTGTTGACAGTTTGGTTGAAAAATACGATACCAACAAAGACGGTGTAATAGATTCAACTGAAAGTGTTAACATTTCGTCAGAGGACAAAGTAAAAATGGAAAACAAAGGCGACGAGTTTTTCAAAAGATATTTTTCACATAGATAAAGTTTTTTTTGTGTTTACATACATTGATACTATTTAACTTTATTAGTTTTAGTAACAACGAACAAAAATCGAATATTGTATGTATTTATGAGTCAAGATGAAATATGTGAAATTGTACAACTATTGAAAGATTCTAAATCTACAAAAGATTGGGATTTAGTAGATGAAGCGTTAATGTATCTTACAAATTATTGTAGTGAATGTGAGGAAGAGACAGACGATGACGAAGAATGAACTATGATTATATTATTGTCAATACTGTTGGGAATATCAGTAACTCTATCAATCGTGCTTGGTTATATCATATATAATTGTCAAAATAAGATTGACATTTATGAACAATGGATAGTAGAGTTTAAAGATGATGTCAACGATGTTTATCAAGAATTGAAAGTTGTTGATGACAAAAACATCTTCGAAAAAGATGATGACGTTGGCGTGATTTTTTCTGAGTTATATAAAATAATGGAAAAACTCAACCAAAGGATTGAATCCAATGTCAAAAACCAAAACCAAAACCAAAGTTAAAAAGAAATTGAATACATCAGTTACTACAAAACGTGGTCTTAAAAAGAAGATCAAGAAAATCATATCCAAAACAAAGAAACGTGAAGTTAAAGTCGTTTCTAAAAAAATCAAAAAGGAAAAACCAGTTGTTGTAGAAACACCAGTTTCAATAGAAGAACCAATCGAAATTGAAATCGATGTTGATGCTGTTTCTACTACAAAGACAAAGAAAAGAAAAACCAAGGAAAAGATGTATTTTACATCTGACACCGAGGACGCAATCAAATTGTATAACGAATCTGACGATCAATCTATCAGAAACGACATTTACAATTCACGTATCAAATACGCATTTGAAAAGCTTGTTGAAAATGTTTTCAATACGTTCAAGTTTTGTTATTTTGAAACAAGTCCGATGGAAATACAAAAAGAAACTGTAGCTCATTTGGTTGCCAATATTCACAAGTTTGAAAGCGGCAAAGGAAAAGCATTCAGTTATTTTAGCATTATTGCCAAGAACTATTTGATTTTTCATAACAACAGTAACTACAAGAGATTTAATCAACATGTTGAAATCGGCGACGACAATGGAGAAAACACATGCAAATTGCAACACGAAGATTCTCATTACAAAAACGAGGAAAATCGTGAGTTTCTTGACATGATGGTATCTTTTTGGGAAAAGAATGTAAGTCGTATTTTCACTAAACAACGTGATATTAATATTGCCAATGCGGTAATTGAATTGTTTAGAAATAGTGATCGTATAGATGCATTCAACAAAAAGGCTCTATATTTGTATATACGTGAAATTTCTTCATGCAAAACTCAACAGATAACCAAGGTTATCAATCGCATGAAAAATTATCAAAATAACATCACCAGATCGTATGTAGATACTGGAAAACTATAACAATCTAACAAATAAAATAAGTAAAACCACTCCAAAAGGGGTGGTTTTTCTATTTATACACAAACATATCTACATATGGAAAATGATATTGAAATATATAAAAACAAAAAGTTCTCTGATTTGTGTAAGGATATAGTCAAAAACTCTGAAAGTACACGTGATCAGTTGGACATATTGATTAGCGATTTACGTGGATTGATTAAGACGGCAAATGACGCTTTGTTGATTGTACCTATGATACGAGAATATTTTGATGTACAAGTTAAAAACGACGAAGCACTTGTTAAATTAGCTGCGGTAATACAAAGAATTATCAGTAGAAACGCAATGGGCACCGACTCAAATGGTATTGAAACGTTTTTGACAGAAGAAGAAAAACGTCAAATCATGCAAGAAATCAATGACATTAAAACAACAACACCTGTCATCAAAGTAAAATGAGTATCAATTCTCCCATAGCAATGGACTCGTCAAAAGATGTAAATCTTTTGGCAACAAAACGTGACATCAAGTTTTTATTGACGGATTTGCCGTCCAACATGCAGTATGAACCTGCGGTGGTGTTGGACATTATTCTTGATCAAACACATCCAGAAATATCAGAAAACGGTCACTATCTTGATTCAGATCAATGGCCTGAAAATTTTACTGGCGAAAAACCCGTAATAGATGATTTTGATTATACATGGATAGGAAGAGCCAAAATTCGATTGTTGTTTAGTCAAACAACACTACCAAAAGAAGGATTGTCATGGGCACTTCCATTGGAAAACAATGTATCAGAATATCCATTGGTAAACGAAATTGTAGGTGTTGTTCGTTACATGGACAATTTGTATTATACCCGTAAGATAAACTATAAGAATTTTGTCAACAACAACGCTGAAATTGCATTTGAACAAACATATGGTGCCAACATGGGCAATCGTGAAGAATACAAAGATGGCAACGAATTGTTTGTTGACTATAAAGGCCCCGTTACAAAATTGACATTTGACGGTGGTTATGGGTTCGAAGGAGCACTTGGACGGTATTTCATGGGCAACCCCAACATACGGTCATTAAAGCGATTTGAAGGAGATACGGTGATTGAAAGCCGATTTGGATCCTCAATTCGATTTGGTGCATATGATGATGTACGTGAAAACGACAAAGCATACGACGATAAAAATAACTTTCCGGGATACGATGATTATAAAATAGGCAAAGGTCAAATGAATAATTTCTTTGCCGGTAAATTTGAAGTAGGCGGTGGCAATCCCATGATTTTGTTACGCAATCGTCAACGTCCATTAAAAAAGACAAAGCCAATAAAAATTCACGACAAACTTCCAACTATTGAACCAATTGATCCTGAAGATACGACACATCCAGAGAAAAATACCGGCGGATATATGTTGGAAGATATAAATAATGATGGAACATCTATACACATTACATCAGGTTGTACTATATCTCAGTTTGTAACTACATGTTACAAAAAGATGTTTAGTTTTGATGCATTAGAAGAAGTGGAAGCATTTTGTCCAAATGGTGCTACTGACTTTCTATATCCTACACTCAATAAAGATCAATTGATTCTCAATACTGATAGAATAATTTTAAGTTCTCGTTTGAGTGAAACATTTCATTTTTCTAAAAAACGATATGCTATTGTAACTGATGATGAATATACACTAGATGCACATCGACAAGTTGTTATTACCACACATGAAAAAACGGTTATCAACAGTCCCGCTATTTATTTGGGTGAATATAATCAAACCGGCGAACCAGCCATGCTGGGACAAACAAGTATCGACTGGTTGTTTGATTTATGTGAATGGTTACGAACACACGTACACTGGTATCATCACAGTCATCCAGACGCAGGTGGTGCTGATCCAAACTTTACACAAACACCTGTTCAAGTGGATGAATTGACCAAATTGGAAGAAAGACTCGACAAATTGTTGAGTCGTAGAGTGTTTTTAACAGGCGGTGGATATGCGCCAGGACAAGATGGTGCAGAAATAACTGATGGTGCGCAGCCGGTGGTTATTAATACTATTACAGGACAAGGTGTGCCGGGCGGGTACAACGTATTTGATAGAAGATACAGAAGAGAGGTTGGTAATTTAACAACACAAAACCAGGCACCACCAAATCAATTCAATTTATTTCAGTCAATTGTGGATTTTGCAGTACGTGAATTTACATTGTTGTCATCAGGCGCAACTGTAAATACGCCGCAAAACGATAACAATCAAAACAATAATAATATATCTCTTCAACAAATTGAGGATTTTATAGTAAGTAAATTTACATTTTCATCAGGCGCAACTGTAAATACGCCGCAAAACGATAACAATCAAAACAATAATACACCTCGTCAACAATAACATAGATTTTGATACAAGATAGTATCATTTTATAGTACAAACTTTAATATTTAATATTATTATGAACAAAGATTCTCTAAGACAGTTGATCAAAGAAATGGTACGTGAGGAAGTAAAACAAGTTCTTCCACAAATCATGGCGGAGATTTTCACTTCCAAATTGAATGAAACACAGTCCAAACCAATTGAGACACCACAAAAACGTGTGGTTTCACCTGTTTCGTTACAACCACCTAAGAAAGAGTTCAAATTGTTTACCAAAAACGAAGCTCTCAACAAGGCGTTGAACGAGACTGTGGGCGGTGTTCCACAAGAGGGTTCTATGGTATCTTCACATTTTTCATCAACACCATCTGTAATGGATCATATTAACGAAGCACCTGCGCCGGTGGCACAAGCATTGACCAAGAATTATTCGGCCTTAATGAAGGCAATTGACAAAAAGAAGTCTTCTGGATCAATTGGTGGTGGATCCGTATCGATGATGTAATATGGCAACATTGTATCCAATTGGGTTGACATTACCTATTCAAAATGGAAACGGTGGATTTTTTCAACAAACCATTTATACGTTAGAACAGGTAAAAACTAATATTATCAATTTGTTAAATACAAAAAAGGGAGAACGTCGAATGCAACCAACATTCGGACATTCACTCAACAATTTTGTATTTGATCCAAATGATGCTACATTACCACAACGTGTAAAACAGTCATTGACATCCGACATTACTTTTTGGGTTCCTATGGCTACAATACAAAGTATTGATATTAAAGTTTTAAAAAAAGAAGATATAGATATTTATAGATTATACATTAATATGGTCATTTTAGTGAATAATGATGAAGCTAAAATTGAAATGTTTTTGGAAAACAATTAACTATGGCCACAATCACACAAAAAACATTCAAACCGTTGACAAATAAGGATATCTCTTATTTGAACCGTGATTTTTCACAGTTCAAAAGAAATTTGATTGAATACACCAAAACTTATTTTCCAAAGAACTATCAAGATTTTTCCGATTCTTCACCGGGAACCATTTTTATTGACATGGCAGCATATGTAGGTGACGTTTTGTCATTTTATTTGGATCAACAATTCAAAGAAAGTCTTTTTCCATATACAGAAGAACGTAAAAACGTTTTGGCATTATCTAAGTTTCTTGGATATAAACCCAAGGTTTCACGTCCATCATTAACCAATTTTGATGTATATCAGTTGATACCATCTGTTAAAAACAGTGAAGGTGAATATGTTCCTGACAACAAATATGCGTTGAGAATTAGACCGGGAATGCAGTTAATCAACAGCAATGGTGTGTCGTTTGTTACCAACGATGTAATTGATTTTTCGTTGGATACAACCAATTCTCCCAGAGAAATAACTGTTAGTACCCGTGATGATTATGGTATTCCACAATTCTTTTTGGTTAAGAAAACTGTGGGCGGTATTTCTGCTCAAATTGTTACCAAAACATTTATTGTAAACGAAAGTGTTTCATACTACAAAATAGCATTGGATGAAAACAATGTATTGGAAATTTTAGATGTACGTGATCAAGATAATGTGCCGTGGTACGAGGTTGAATATTTGGCACAAGATATTGTGCTTACTTCCTATGAAAATACCTCGTTGAACGATGATAGATACACTCAGTATCAATCATCTGTACCTAACATCATCAAATTGTTGAGAACACAACGCAAATTTGTAACTGGTATTGATTCCAACAACTTGACATATTTGGAATTTGGTCCCGGTAATGAAGGCGTAAACGATGAAATTGTAATACCATCTTCAGAAATTTTGGGTGTAAGTTTGAGCAATTTGAACACTCTCAACATATCTTTAGATCCAAGCAACATCATCAATTCGGATTCTTTCGGTGTATATCCAAAACGTGGTACACAGTTTACCATTAGATATTTGGTTGGTGGTGGTGTTACAGCCAATAGTCAAATAGGTGACATTAAAAATATTGTGAGTGTAGAATTTGAAAACGACATCACCATATTGTCAACCGCTGAACAAAATCTATTTCAAGTGGTACGAAATTCATTGGCCGCTGAAAATAATGTACCCGCTGTGGGTGGAGAGGGTCCAGAATCAAGCGACGAAATTAAACAAAATGCCACCGCTTTCTTTTCTGCTCAAAATCGTGTTGTAACGGCAGATGATTATATTGCAAGATGTTATTCAATGCCTGCAAAATACGGATCTGTGGCTAAAGTCACTGTGATATCAGACAACAATTTGAATGCAAATTCTATTGTGGATGGTCAATTGACACAAAATAATGAAGTTATTAGTAATCGTCAAATCAGTGGGAATCTTAAAAATCCGTTTTCAATCAATTTGTATTTGTTGTCATATGATCAAAACAAAAACCTAACTAAACCAAATATGGCGTTGTTGCACAATTTACGTCAGTATTTGAACAGATACAGAATGATGACTGATGGTATCAATTTGATTGACGGATATATCATCAATGTGGGTATTGATTTTAAAATAGTTACATACAACAACTTCAATAAAAAAGAAGTGCTTTCAAATTGCATACAATCAATCAAAGACTTTTTCAATATTGATTTGTGGGGATTTTCACAGCCAATCAATTTGAGTCAATTGGAATTGGAAATCGCAAGAGTGGAAGGAGTACAATCAGTTGCATACTTAAAGATCAACAATCTTACATCAAAAGATGGATCATATTCTCCGGTGGAATATAACATAGATGCTGCAACTGTAAACAAAATAATTTATCCATCATTGGATCCTTGTGTATTTGAACTCAAATATCCAGATGTAGACATAAAAGGAACCGCAGTCTAATATGCATACTTTTATTTTTCCAAGCAAAGACACATTTATCACAAATATCAACGGATTGAGTGATAGAAACTTTGGTATTGATGAGTTGATTTCTGTAAACGCAGTTTCAACTCCAATACGAAGTGTTTCACAATATCAAACAGGCAGTTTGGACGTAAACAATCGTTCGATTGGCAATGTTGTTAATTTTAAAGGAACCGCATTCGCTTATTTGTCAGGAAGCACTGTCAATATAACAGTTCCAGAAAATTCCACAGAAATAGTAATTTCATATGGTTCAATCAGTGGATCTATCAATCCATCAGGTTGTTCGTGTGCATCATTTGAAACATCATTGTTTGATGGTGATATCACAGGAAGTATAAATGGATATGTTTATTCTGCTACACTTAATGGAACTACATATACAACCCAATCAATAAACTTAACCGATGTTAGTGGAAGCGTGACTGGATTGTCAGGTAGTTTGTCGGGTTCATGTGTTCAAGGAACGGTGTCTGGTAGTTACTTGGGAGTAACAACACTATTTACAGGTAGTTTAGATGGATACTCAGGTGAGTTGACAGGAGATATTAGTGGAAGTTATGTTTATTATAATCCACGTATCACATTTAAGTCATACACAAAATATAGTCGTGCCATGATCAAATTTGATATTTCATCAATATCAAGTTCGATTTCAAATGGTGATATTGTTGATCCTAAGTTTGTTTTGAACATGCGAGTTCTTGAACAATCTGAAGTACCTTTTGATTACAAAGTGTATGCATATGCTGTGAGTCAGAGTTGGGAAATGGGCGATGGTCGTTATGCTGACGGTGGATCACCTACTGGTGCAAGTTGGTTGTACAGAGATGAAGACAACGGAACTGAATGGTATGATATTTTTCCTACAACTGATGTATACAATTATTTAGACAACGAAAGCAATAAACAATATGCATTTAGTAACGGTGGTGGTACATGGTATTACAGTGTTCCTACATCATCGTTGATTCCTACAAGCAGTTTTTGTTCTACTCTTGTTACTGGTAGTTCATTGATTATGTCTCAGAGTTTTTCGTATGAACAATCTGATATAAAAATGGATGTAACTCCAATAGTGAAATCATGGATCTGTGGATGTGTACCTAACGAAGGATTTATTTTGCTTACATCTGAAGAACTAACAGAATATTCATCGGCAAACAGTAGATTGGGTTTTTATAGCAAAGAAACCAATACTATATACACTCCATTTTTGGATGTAGTATATGATGATAGTGAGTTTGCTACTGGCAGTTTGGATCCTATATCAGATGATACTCAATTAGCCGTAGTGTTAAAAAATGTCAAAAAACAATACAAGAGTGACAGTTTGGCAAGAATCAATGTTTTTGCTAGAGAACGTTTTACACTCAAGAATTTTGTTAAAGGTACACAACAAAGTCAACATTTGACTCCAAAGTATTTGCCGGTAGAAACGTATTATTCGATAAAAGATACTGAAACCGAGGAAGTATTGATTGATTTTGATGAAGGTTCCAAGGTGAGTTGTGACAACAACGGCAATTATTTTATATTGGATATGTCAGGTTTGCCTCAAGAAAGATATTTCAAGATTTTGATAAAAACTGAAATAAATGGTACTGTTGAAGTATTTGACAACAATACATATTTTAAAGTTGTACGATGATAACAGAAACACAAAATGAATTTAAAAGAACCGGAAATTACGTTAACAGTTTTGACGAATTTGGTAATATCGTCATAGTTGATGACGCAGAAAAGTATTTTGCAGTTACATTGTCACCAGAAACATATACGTTTGATTCGGTCACTAAAATATACGATGTTACCATCAAAGAGTTTAAGGATGTTGTAAGACCAGTTAATGCACAAGTGAGTGTGTTGCAATCTGAAAAACAACAACTTGAATCTGCTATCGATACATTGACTAAACAACTCAACGCTGTAAACATCAACGATTCAGAGAAACAATCATTGATTGATGCAAGTAAAAACGTTATTATACAGTTACGTATTAAGGTTGGTGAAGGTAAAAAGACAGATGATTTTAACACCGCATTTCCATATTTGCCACTAAAATCAGAACAAGCTGTTCAATCTGATGCATCAAGTCAAGGATTGGGGTCCAATTCAACTGCAACTGCTGCAACATCAAATTCATCAACGACTACATCATCAGATACAACAAATAACAATCCTGCTTTGACAGGAGTTGCACCGTCAACAAATCAGTGTCAAACACAAGCGGATCTTCAGTTGGTTCCTGAGACAGATTTGACTGTTAAAGCACCATTACCATCGCCACCGCCTGTAATTGTTGTTCCACCTGCACCAGCGTTGCCTATTGCTCAAAAAGCTGTGGTTATAGCAACAACTCCTCCACCAACGATCACAGAAATGCAATTGATTGAAACAAAAACAGTAAAATGTGGTGGGTCTGTGACTAACACTTTGATTAAAGCCGGACGGTATGTTGTATATGTTGATCTTGGAAATGTAATTGGCAGTGTTAAGTTTGAAAGTGACCCATATTCGGTGCCAGATAGATTTATAGTTGAGTGGGACAATCAAGTGGTTGTAGACACCGGTTATCGTGGAAGTAGTAATTCTTTTGCAGAACTACAACAGTCATTGAAACAGTTTGGTTTACCTTCTGCCAATATTGTTGGAGAAGGTTATTCATCATTTACATTTGAAAAGACCAAAGAAACGCCATCGGTTGCGACTGTAACTGTTTTGTGTCCTATAAACATTACTGGTTGGTCTTTTACTATGGGTTGTGTTGTTCCAAAGGTTGATCCGGTGGTAACACAAATAATACAACAACGTCGTGATGGAACTGGGTCAAATCGTGGTACTGATATAGGTGGAGGTTGTCCAGCTGCATGGCAGTTAATGTACACAAAAGAATTGGGTATTATACAAGCTAAAGATATCAAGGTGGGTATGCATCTAAAAGATGCTGAACACAATGTTTGGAATCGTGTAAATGTTGCTTATTTACAGATCGCACCTATTTATAGAGTAGATATTGGCGGTGAAGTATTTGATGTAGATCATAGTCACCAATGGTATATAGGAAACGAGCGGTGGGTAAAAGTCACTGATTTAAAAGTTGGAGATTATGTAGAATCGTCTGACAATAGAAAAGTGGTGGTAAACAGTGTAGCATTGTTGGGTGAAGGCGAATATATGCACATGAACGTTGAACGTGAACGATACATTATGGGAACAAACATTATAGGACACAACGCCAATCAAGTTACGTTTTTGGCTAGAAAAAAATAATCTATGGCGTATCCCTTTCCCACAACCACGGATTTTACAAATCAGGTAAATAGTTCTTCTTATTTGCCATCAGATATTTCGTCGTTGATGAAGTCAGATTCATCGTCAGAAAAGTTTTTTGGTTCTCAAGTTGATGATTATATTGAAATGTCCGTTTTTGATTCTTCAAACAATTTGCTCGTTTGGAATCCTATTGTTCAACCGGAAGTTTATAACAATAGAGTAATAGAATATCAAGATTTGCAAAACAACACCAACCGTGTTGAGTATAAAGAGTTTATCACCAGCTTTGTATTGTATCAAAATTCCAAAATTTTGTTGACACCAAAACAAGATTTGGAAAACGTGGGCGTTCAAAATGGAAGTTACAAGGTGGTATATAACTTTCAATCAAACATTGTGGGTGCATATAATAAACAATGTTTTTTAATCAAACAAGTATCAGCCAACAGACAAGAAATCAAAACAACACTACTGTTGGACAAAGAAAACTTTACAGAACAAGACAAAGTAGATTTTCAGTCTGAATATGATTGTTTTGTCAATTCGAAGATTGAAGCAAGAGATATATTGCCAGATTTTAGCAATTACTTGAAGCAAACATATTTGTTGAATTTGATAAATTTGACTGATGACACCACACGTCAATCTTTTTCAGTGGGATATGGTATTGATACTTCTGAAGGATTATACAAGATTTTCAATGAAATTTATAACGGGTTTGTATTAAAGGCAACTGTACAAAACGGTTTGCCAAAAGATCAAAACTTTATTGGCATTTCTGACAACATCATGGTAATGTTGTATGAAAATTATGCAAAGTGCTACACATATCAAGAATATTCAAAGATTCTTGAATCGATAGTATCAGATGTAATTACCATCAAATTAAAATCAATTCACGACGTTGACAACACAGATACACAGGCATGTTTTGATTATTTGTTCAAAGTATTTAATATACAAATACAAGACTATTTGATTGCGGTATATAACGCATATATACTCAAATATGTTGGTCCGCTTAAAAACTCTATAAACTTTGGTAACAACGTATTTTTCAAGATTCTTAACCAACGTGTGTTTTCAGACGGAAGTTTGATAATCAAGTTGGAAAAACCATTGCCAAATACAATTGGTGTAAATGATACATTTTGGATCAGTAACACTTCGTTGGCACCTATCGTTCAAAACGTAGTATTGTTGACAACACCAAAATACAATACGTTTTTGATTAGACCAGCCAATGTCAATTTGAAAGTTAACGATAAACCAACGTCCAAATCCATCACAGTTCAATCAAGCGATTTAACATCAGATGACAACAACGTTGACATCACTTTAAAAAAACGTTATTCAAATAGTGATGTTGATTACACCAACTTTCAAAATTTCATAGTATATTCATCAGCAAAAACACGTATCATCATTTATCTCAACAAGTTGAAATCGATTGAATCTAAACTTGTATCAATTGATGAGTTGAATGCCAACACATATTCTGACATTTATACTGACAACAAAATCAAACAGTTGAATAGTGAAATCGACGAAATTAAACTATCATTCGATGGATATGAATATTATTTGTATACCAATCAATATTATAATAATGTTGAGAGATTTCCACAATCATACATTGATGAATCTGACGAATATGATTCAAATAACAGAGACAGTTTGATAAACAACTTGCCTGAGTATTTGCTGAAAGATGTAAGAAACGATGATTTCTTAATTTTTCTATCAATGATAGGTCATCATTTTGATAACATCTACGTTTACATTGATAAGTTTCCGATGTTGTCGTTTAACCAAACAACAAGCGAAACCAACATACCAAATAATGTGTTGGACGGTATGTTGGCATCATTTGGTTGGAACATGCAATCGTCGGTCAATGATGCTACATTGGAAAACAATTATTTGACGGGAACCAATTATGCGTCAATTGCAGACAAATCCAACATCGTCAACAATCGTATATTAAACAGTTTACCTGCTATATTGAAAGCAAAAGGTACTGTTGAAAGTGTGAATTTGTTGTTGAGTTGTTATGGTGTTCCAAGAAATATTATTGGTGTGAGAGAGTTTGGTTCATATTCTGATGTATCACAATCGCTGTATACATTCAACAAAAATGTGTATTTGTTGAACATGAACAACGAATCATATTTTACTACACCATATACTGCTTCAATACAAACTGTTGAGTTCAAGTTTGCATTTAGCAACAGATATAGCAAGAGTTACGGTCTTCAAAGCAAAATTGATTTGGTCAACAAGTATTCAAACGTATCATCGTCATCTGATTATAGAGTGTATGCCTACAAAGAAAATTATGCCAACAATGGTAGAATTGTATTTTCTGTGGGAAATGAAGTGTTGTCAACCAAGAGTTTGCCTATTTTTGATGGAAATGTATATAGCGTAATGCTTCGTAAAAACAACGCATCATCTGAATATACATCATCGAACAATATTAATTTGATACCAACTCAATATGATTTGGTAGTTGCAATCAACGATGAAGGTGAAAATAGATTAATATCAATAGATTCTGATAAATTTGGTTTTGATACAAACACTAAGTTTGTTGATGGATCAAATCCATATCTTCAGTTTGGATCAAATCAATTTAGTGGCTCAATTGATAAAGTCAATCTTTGGATTACTCCAATTTTATTGGATGACTTCAAAGAACATGCCAACAACTTCGATTCATATCACGAATCAACAAACAACATTCGTGAAAATTTATATTTTAGGTTAGGATACAACTATCCACGACCAATCAGCAACACTCTGCAAACATATGATTATGTGTACAAAGGAATCACTTTGACAGCCAATTTGTATAACATTTTGGTTGATCCATCTTTGTTGCCCGAAGTTACATATAATTCATTAACACAAAACATTGATTTGTATCAAGATACTTTGGATGCTCGAAAAATGTATAGTGGCAACTACTCTACTAGTTCTTTGTATCCTTATGCCAACATCTGTTTGGAAAACACATCATCGTTATTTCCATACAATTTTATTGAATACAACGTAAATCAATCATATCGAATTGCCAATTATGGACCAAATCGTTTGTGGAACAACAAAATTGCGGTACAAGATCAAGATGATTTGTCAGCACTGACACCATTTAGCAAAACAACTCAATATGGAAACAATATTGATTCACCGTTGGTTGGTATTGTTATGTCACCGGTTAGTAGCAAAAATGAAGAAATATTGAGATATTTTGGTGATACCAACGTCGTCAAAAAAATTGGAGATTCAAGATATGAATTTTCGTCAAGTTATGATGCATTGGAACAAATGCGAGCTGAATATTATTCGACCGGATCGCCATCATATTCTGGCAAAATTTTGTATCAAGAATTTACTAGTATTTATAAACTATACTTTGATTCTAGCATATTTGAATCGATTCGAAATGTAGTTGCTGCACGTAACACGTTGTTGACTGGTATTTTGATTGAACCAACAATTATTGAAAGAACCAAATTTCCATTAAAGCCAATAACCTCTGAGTTGATTGAAGAAAGTGTAACATTTACAAATTTAGTTACACAATCCGCTGAGAATGTTATGATTTGGAGAAATGATTTGTATCAATATCCAGATCAAAGTGTATTGTATCAGTATACAGACAAAAATCCAATTGACGCAACTCCGGTTGATGTTACTCATATTTTAAACACCAATTTTCAAGGAAATTATATTGATGATGTTTCGTCTATAGTGGAATTAAATCGTTGTGGTGAATTGTATATATCATCTACAGATGTTGTACAAACTTTGTTTGATATAGTGACGAATGGTCAAGTTACTGAATCAGTTCCACACTATGTGTGGATGTCTCCTTATAGTGCATCGATTGAAACCATCGATCAACAAGGAAACGTAGAATCGTATTACAAGGTTTTACAACAAATGATAATTACTCCAGTAAGTAATTACAATACATTAGATAGAACAAATTTGATACCATATTTTGGATGTACTCAAAACAATTTGGCTCATAGAAATAATCTCAATAGATCTGGTTATTACAAAGTGATATCAGATGATGGTAAGAAGTTTGGATATTTTGTTAAATCAAAACAAATATCGACGTATACTGTTGATTTGTGTGGAAATCCCGATAAATCAGAACCGGTAATAAGCACAATTGTAACTAACACTTCTGTATCTACCAACAATAATGGTGTTTTGACTGTTCAATAAAAATAATAAATAAAAAACACAGATAAATCAATACTTATACACAAAGACTTATATGGCATACGTAGACAATACCACCATTACTGTAGATGCAGTGTTAACTAAAAGAGGCAGAGAGTTACTTGCACAAACTGGTAACCTAAACATAACTGCGTTTGCATTGGCAGACGATGAAATTGATTATAATTTGTACAATCCTAATCATCCACAGGGTAGTGCATATTATGATTTAGCTCTAAGAAATACGCCGGTATTTCAACCATTGTCTGATGAAACACAGTCTATGAAATACAAGTTGGTAACGTTGGCACAAGGTGTTACGTCAATACCAATTGTTAGTTTGAATATTCAGTCAATTGATCTTCAAAAAGACAACAAGTCTGACAATATTATTTCTCCAACAACCAATCCAGCTTACAACCTCACGTTGGGATATACAGCTATTTTGTCAAACAAAAAGGTTGGTACATTGATTGTTGATCAAGCCAACTCTATAAATAGTGCTACTAGCACCGTTCCTACTTTTGCATCTGATTTGATATCAACAACATCGCAAGTTGTAGTAGGAAATAGGTTCAAGTTTATTCCAAACACGTCATTGACTACCACTACATCAACTTCAATTACCGTAATAGGAAATGAAAGTGGTGGATCGATTACTATACCAGTAACAGTAAGAATTTCTTAATTTTATGATTTATAAGCAATTTGAACAAGCTGATATTGTAGTGGGAAGATTGATAAAAGTATCATCTGGCTTTTTTGACGATGGTAGTACGACAATCGATCAAAATTTATTGAACAGTAGCAGTTTACAATCAACTATATCAGGATCCAATAGATTTGATGCATACAATGGATATTACTATTTGGATGTATATCCAAGCTCTGTTACAACCAGTTCAGCAGAAAATCTTTTTAGTATTGCGTATGGAAATACAAACGGTTATGTTACTGGATATGACGAGTACAACAATATTCAACTTCGTCAAACAAAAGCTATTTTTACTCAATACACCAACGAATTGAATAATAGTGAAAATTTTTCTGTTAAAAGTCAATTAGCCGGTGGTTCTGTAACAGTAAGCACATTGTCAACTGATTTTGTTGCGTTGACGTTCAATTCACAAAAAGTTAAAGATCAAATTGATCCGGGACAATTTCAAATAACTCTCGCAAGTACAGGCAGTTCTGAAAATATTATTGTAAAACTAATTGATGATTCTGCTGTTGTAGCATCAAGTGGTTCTGCTGCTTATTACAATTTGGTGTTGGGTAATTATGATACGACCACTGGTCAGGCAAAATATTGGGATACAAGTGAAGGTGAACCATCAACCGGAAGAATTACTTTAGCATCTGGTGGATATACAGGTACTACGTTTTCAAGGTATTTTGATCTTCCTATTGGTTTGGTTTATCCAAAAGCCGGTGTAGTAATTTTAAATGTTGAGTTTTTAAGAAGAATTGGTTGTATTACAAACTCAGCATACACTGCCAGAACTACTGTTCCTGATGGAACATCTGCAACGCCAGATATAAAACAACAAACATACGACGCTATAGCAAATAACGATGGAATTACAAACGGTTCTTACAAACAATATTTGAAAGTACGTAGATCTGAATTTGTTCCATCACGTCATTATTTTGTACGTGTAAAAAATAGAGATTTTAACTACACAAACAATCCGACGTTTACTTATCAAACCGCATCAAACACTAACCAACGTGGTGATATTAAACAAACAGAGTTTTTGACAGATCCTAAAGTTTATCCAACCAGTGTAGGATTGTATAACTCAAATAATGAACTTGTTGCAGTAGCCAAGTTGAGCAGACCTGCACAAAAAACATTCTCAAATGAATTGTTAATCAAGGTTCGTTTGGATTTTTAATCGAATGATTAAGTCTATACAATCAGATGAAATCTTTAATACACCGTTTATTTCGAACAAGTCATGGGCACTAAATGCTACCAGTTCGATTCAAACGGTGGAAGAAGGTTATTTTGTAAGTAGTAGTTATCTTTTTTACGATTCAGCATCTGCTGCAAAGTTTGGTCAAACACCAGCTGACCAAAATAACAACGGTACGTACAAAAGATTGGTTTATCAACTAATTAAAAATTCTTATTATAACGATAACATAGCACAATCTTTTGGTTTGGAAACAACTGATGCTGACAAAGTGTTTAAAGTGTTACAAAACACGTGTGTACGTATTACTTTGCCACGCATATATTTTGGAGAATCAATACAAACAGATTCGGTAGTCATTTACGATTATTCCAAAGACAAAGATTATACATTGTATGATGACACATATGGTAATTTATATGTAGATGGTACACATTTTATAAATTACGTTGATGTCAAATCTAAAGCACCTACAACTACGTTTACAAACGGAACGGTTGGTCCTGTAACTTTGTTTGGACACAAAGCAGAAGCACACGGAATATATGCTGCAATAGGAAATCCAAATCCTCAGTATGAAAACCAAAACGGTACAGGCAGTGTTGATGTATATCGTTTTAATGCCGCAGAAGGAATTTATACCTATTATGGTACCGCACAGTCAATGAAAGCATCCAATACATCGGGTACATCAGGTACCGGTGGAACATTTGGTACCGGTGGAATATCTGTTATACGAGATGGTTATGGATTGTCATTTGACGTTCATAACAACGTTTTTGTGGTTGGCGATCCATATTTTTCTGGGTCTTATAATGGAGTAACATATCCATATAAAAGTCTGGTTGACGTTTATTTGCTCAATCCAACTTCATCTGCAGCTAATGTTCTTGCTGGATCTTTATTTTCTGCAACAAAAGTAAACTCGCCGATCAATACAGATTATAACACATTTGGTAATAGTGTGTCATTAAATAATAAATATTTGGTTGTTGGTGCAAATGGATACAATGATGGCACAGTTTACGTTTACAGTTACACTACTAGTTCTCTCAATACTATATCAATTTCAGCATCACCTACCACAGTGATTAGTAGTATCAGATCCGGAAAGTCCTTTGGTACTACAGTGTGTATTGATAAATCCGGATCCAATTCAATATTGATTGCTGAAACATCTTCATTAGAAAATCCACAAGTTTATTTGTTTGAAAGCGCATCTGGTGGTTGGTCGTTGACACACACTTTTTCATCAGTGACTGGTTCACAAAATGTACCGTTTGACAACATTCAATCATACAATTATGTCAAAAATTCATATGATAAGTTTGGTCACGATATTCGAATACATGGAAATACGATTGTAATTGGAGCACCAGAAGATGCAAGTTACTATGAATATAGTGGATCCACTACCCAACACAATCGTGGTGCTGCATACATTTATAATAAAACAGACTGTCCAATAAACTCGCCAGATACCAGCGGTATTTATGTTAGTGCATCACAACACTATTGGGATTTAATTGAAAAATATATTGGTGATGATTATACAATCAAAGACAACAAACTGGGATGTTCTGTTGATGTATTCAACAACAAAGTATTGATAGGATGTGTATCTTCTAGCAACACTTTAGCAACAAAAGCAAATGTATCTAGTTCAATCAGTCAATCATTTGACGATGTAAATCTTTTTAATGGTCAATATGTTTTGTTAGAAAAAACAGGATCTGTTGTAAGTGCGGTGACATATGACTATAAGAAAAAGAGTATAGGTTATCCTTATATGTCATATGGTTATGATGTTGCGATTAGTGAAAAATGCGTAGTAATAGGATCGCCGTTTGTAGTTTCAGATTTTACATCTAGCAATTCGTTTTTAGTGAGTCCAACTGTTGCACAATCTGATTTGACCAATATGTGTGGACATGCTTATATTTCTACTATTGATTCATTACGTACAAATTACCATGCGGGTAATGTATTTTATAGAAATGGTGAAATTGTATTATCAAATACAGGATCACAGTTTCAAAACATTTTCAAAACCAATGATACAAATCAGTACAAATATGATTTACAATATGATGGTAAAGTAACAATCAACGAACGTTCTGTTATTTGTGTTGTAAATCCTGGCGAGTTTAATGTCAGTACCAATTCTACTGCACTTAATGTTACACGTCCTACGTTTGATTTGTTTGGTGATGGTGAAACTGATTTTAGAGATATCAATTTGATTTTGTTGTATATTACCGATGTTAACACGCCGGGAAATCCAAATTTTGAAGATGACAATACTTTTTGGACACCATATGTAATTGAAAACGAATCTGAACAAAGTTTGTTGGATTACTATAAGAGTTTGTATGAATATGGACAATATACATTAAAACTTGAATACTCTTATTATAAACCACGATTGGTTAGTTTGGAGTCTCAATTTGATTTTGATGGTGATGGAAAAGTATCACTAAATGATGCAAAAATATTGTGGAAATTCTTTATCAATAGACTTGATATTGATACATACAATAAATTGTTGAATCCATTTTCTACCAGAAAAACACTATCAGATGTGGTGTTTTATTTGACTTCAAAGATTTCAAAGTATTCTACAACCAATGGTATACCAACCATTGATTCTGAGTTTGAAAACTATCAGCAAAGCGCATCATTGGACATTACTGGTTCATATTTGGCACCATATATTACCACCGTGGGACTATATAGTGACTCTGATTTGGTGGCAGTTGCTAAATTATCTACACCCATAAAGAATACTGGTGAATATCCACTAAATTTTTTGATTAAATGGGACGTATAACCATATTTATAATTAAATATAAAAGACTATGCCAACCCCAGTAGATAGAAAATCTTTAACTACATCTCTCGAAGATAGATATAACACTCAAAAGGCCGGTGGATCCTTTGATGCTAAAATTGCAAATACCAACAATATGATTAAAGGTTTGCAAGGATCGATGGGTTATTCGAATCTTTCAGTGGCATTGACAATTGAACCGGGATTTACAACTGGAATGGCCACAAACAAGCAAGAAAATTTCAAAAACAAGGTTTTGGGAGATGCTAAAAATCCGGGCGCCGGATTTTACAGAGTGACTGATACTACAAAGTATAAGCCTTAATAAAAATAAAAATAAGTTATGACATTAGGATTGGATGCTAGCACATCTACCGTTGGATGGGCAGTTTCAAACGACGGTAAGATAGTTGATGCTGGATTTTTAGATATATCACATTTAGAGACTTTGAAAGAAAAGTCTTTTTTTGTTTTGCACTTTTTAAAGTCCACGATATATTATGATCAAATCACCAATATCAATTTGGAAGCTGCGTTGAGTGGATTTGCGGGTGGAAGAACCAGTCAACAAACCATCATTAAATTAGCAAGATTCAATGCAGTATTTGAGTATATCATTTCAGAAGAAACCAATATTAAGATCAGTTTGTGTCATGTAAACACCATGCGTAAACAGTTGTTTGGAAAGGCCAGAGTCAAAGGCATGAAGTCCAAAGATTTTGTGAAAGCCAATATTGTCAACTTTTTTGATGTGTCAAAATACGATAAAAAGAAGAAAAAGGGCAGTTGGGATGAACGTAACGGTGACATGTACGATGCGGTGGTGGCTGCATTGTTTACAGAAGAACAAAATAAAAAATTGATAAAGTAGTGTGTGTATGATATTGTTGACTGAATGTTGTTACATCAGGAAACAGTCGTATCAATTTTAAACAAAGCACTCAATCAGTCTGCCAAAATTCGTAAGGGCACTGATGCTGTTTATTATTGTCCTGTTTGTAAACATTATAAAAGAAAGCTGGAAATCAACATGATAACCGGCAAATATCATTGTTGGGTATGTGGTTTGTCTGGCACTTCTCTTCGAACCTTGTTTAAAAAGTTGGGATTGTCCGGCGAATATTTGGGTCAAATTTACCACAATATAGATACCTTTCGTAAACTGCCTCAAACTGACATTGAAGCCATTTTACAGTTATTCTCTGACGAACAACAACAAGAAGTTGTACCGTTGACTCTTCCAAAAGAGTACAAATCATTTTATAACGATGAAATTGGTTTGTGTGGAAAACACGCTTTAAAATATTTGAAAAGTAGAAATATTACAAAATACGATATTCTTCGTTATAACATTGGATATTGTGAAAGAGGACAATATCAAAACAGAGTGGTAATACCTTCGTATGATATATCAGGACAGCTCAATTTTTATGCCACACGAAGCATTTTTGACGAATCTAAAATAAAATATGTCAATTGTAGCTCATCCAAAAACATTATTGGATTTGAAATGTTTGTGGATTATAATCAGCCATTAACTTTGGTTGAAGGATCGTTTGATGCTATTGCCATAAAAAATAATGCAATACCTTTGTTTGGAAAAACATTATCAAATAAGTTGAAATCGTCGTTGCTTGGTAATAAAGTCAAACAAGTCAATATTGTTTTGGATAACGATGCTTTAAAAGATTCGATTCGTATTTGCGAGTTTATGATGAAAAATGGAATCGAAACAAAATTGGTTAAACTAAATGGAAAAGATCCATCTGATATCGGTTTTGAAAATACATGGCAAATGATTGAAAACACATCTGTGTTAGACTTTGAATCGTTGTTTCGACTAAAATTGTCTACCTAAATTACATGAATACCACCAAATTAAACTGTGATATCACAAAGTTCACAAATATTCTGCACATTGCAGATATTCACATTCTGTTGACCAAACGTCATACTGAATACAAAGAAGTCTTTACAAATTTGTACAAGGCTATTGAAAAGACTCCCGATTCCACTGCGGTTTGTGTAGTTGGAGACGTTTTTCACAACAAAAGCGATCTGAGTCCCGAATGCGTTGAAATTGCGTCAAAGTTTTTAAAGGCTCTAGCGGATCTTCGTCCAACAATTTTGACTGCGGGCAATCATGATGCAACTTTGGCCAATAAAAATAGATTGGATAGTTTGACTCCGATTGTTAATGCATTGAAACACTCCAATCTATTTTATCTAAAAGACACAGGTTTGTATCAACTCGGAGATATTTTGTTCAATAACTTTTCGGTGTTTGACGAACATTCTCCTGAAAATTACATAAAGTTTTCTGATATTCCCAAGATTTATGTTAATAACGCTTCTTATATTATTGGATTGTATCATGGACCAGTTGATAGTGCCGTGACAGATATCGGATATAAAGTGACAAGTCATACCAAAAACGAATTGTTTGATGGACATCAGATTATTCTATTGGGTGATATACATCGTCATCAAGTTCTTCAAAACTATCACGTCACTAGTGAGAATGTTCGTAAACCAGCTGTCGTGTATTCTGGCTCGTTGATTCAACAGAACCACGGTGAGGAATTGAAGGGACATGGATTCGTATATTGGGATCTCAAGACATTAAAGTTTAAACACGTTGAAGTTAAGAACGATTATGGTTATTTTACTGTTGAAGTTAACAAAGGTCAGTTGATCACTGATATTTCAACCATTCCTAAGAAGACCACGCTTCGTATTAAAGCGTTTGAATCGGTTGCGACTGAATTGAAGTCTGTGATTTCAGAGATCCGTAAACACACTGAGATCGTTGATATCAATTTTCTTCGTGTTGATCAGTTGTCTTCAATTGTAAATAATTCGGTGGTACCTAGTTTGAATATTCATGGACTTTCAAACGTGTCGTATCAAAACAAGTTGATTGCCGAGTATCTTCAAGACAAACATACCAACATTCCAGACTCTTTGATTAGTGAGGTTGAAAGAATTAACAAGGAACTGAATGACTTGATTGTTAAAGATTTGACCGCTAAGAATATTCGATGGAAGCCAAAACGTTTTGAGTTTGATAATATGTTCAGTTATGGCGAAGGTAACGTCATTGACTTTAACAAAATGAAAGACGTTGTAGGACTATTTGCTGCAAACGCAAGTGGTAAATCCAGCATTCTTTCGGCATTATCGTTTTGCGTATTTGATAAGTGTGATCGTGCTTTCAAAGCCGTTCACGTTATGAATACTCAAAAGATGTCGTTTCGGTGTAAGTTTAACTTTGAAATTGATAAGGTTGATTACTTTATTGAACGTATTGGAAACGCTGATAAAAAAGGAAGCGTCAAAGTGGATGTACGTTTTTGGAAGGAAGAAAAAGGTCAAATTATTGAACTTAATGGTGAAGCTCGTCGTAATACCAACGACTTGATTCGTGATTATGTTGGTACTTATGATGATTTTATTCTAACTGTGTTGAGTATTCAAAACAGTAAGACTGGATCGTTTATTGATCTGGGTCAAACTGAACGTAAGGATCTTTTGGCTCAATTTATGGGACTTACCATATTTGATAAGTTGCATCAATTAGCTAATGAACAGATGCGTGAATGGGCGGTTTTGATGAAGAACTTTGCTAAGGTTGACTATAATGCTGAGTTGGAAACACTGGCTACCAGTATTACTAATGCGGAGTCTGTAATTAATCTAAAAGACGATGAACTAAAGACTTTGATGGAAAGTCGTGATGGTGAAAATGAAAAGATTGTAGAGGCTACCAAAAAGTTGATAAAGATCAACACTACTACAACCGATGTTACGACATTAGAGTCACAACGTATTAACACTGATAAGAAGATTGTTAGTGAACAGTTGAAGTACGATAATGAAATTCCGAACATTGAAAAGTTGAAGAATGATATTAAACCGATCAATGATAAGGTTGAAAAGTTCAAGTCTGATGACATTGAATCCAAGTATTCAGAGTACAACACTTTGAAGTTGGAAGCGTCTAACATTGAAGGTGAATTGAACCGTAAGAAGTTGATTGTTACAAATAAGTTGGACAAGTTGAAGAAACTTGAATCACACAAGTATGATCCTAACTGTACTTATTGTGTTAATAACGTCTTTGTTCAAGATGCAATCAAGACCAAAGAAGATTTGGAAAATGATAAAGTTGAAGCCAAACAATTGGTTCAAAAGTTGACTGAGGTCAAAAACAAATTGGGTGTGATTGAGACTATTGCAAATCAATATCAGGAATATAGAAATCTTGTTAACAGTCTATCAACTTTAACCAAGAATGTTTCTACTCTTGAAAATCAGCAATTGCAACGTGAGAATACTATCGTCAAGGAAAAGAATCTGTTGGAATCAATCAACGTCAAGATCAAGGAGTATTATGATGCAAAGGACGCTATTGAGTCTAATGTGAAGGTACAAAAGGAGGTTAACGATATTAAATTGAACCTCAAGAATATTGACTTTAACATCAAATCTGTCAATTCAAATATCACTGATGCTAAGAGCAAAATCAATGGGTGGAATCATCAAAAGTCTCAAATTGAAACTAAGATTGCTGAAATGAAACAGACTGAGAAGATCCATAATGCTTATACATACTATGTGGAAGCTGTATCCAGAGATGGTCTTCAGTATCAGATTATATCTAAAGCGTTGCCTGGAATTGAATCTGAGGTTAACAACATACTCAATCAGATTGTGGAGTTTACTGTATCATTTCAGACAGATGGTAAAAACATTATGACGTACATTGTATATGAGGACAAGAAGTGGCCATTGGAACTGGCGAGTGGACTGGAGAAGTTTGTGAGTTCTTTGGCAGTTAGAGTTGCGTTGATCAATGTATCTAATCTACCACGTCCTAACTTTATTGCTATTGATGAAGGATTTGGATGTGCAGATAGTGACCATTTGTCTGCCATGTCTAATTTGTTCTCATTTTTGAAGAGCACCTTTGATTTTGTTTGGATTGTGAGTCACTTGGATGTACTCAAGGATATGGTTGATACCCGTCTTGAGATCGTTAAAGATGATGGGTTTTCACGGATTAATTTCCAGTGATTTCTATATGTATTGTTAATTACAATACATATGGCGCTAATATCAAATGCAAGAAATACCGGACAAAAGCTGAATCTATCCACTTTACGAGTTGATATTGAGGATGGTTCGTTTTTGTCCGAGTATTTTATATTATCAGAATATGCACCCAAGTTTACCGCTGGCAAAAATACGTTTTTGTTAAATGGATCTGATAAACTTGCAATCAATACACCAATTCAAATTGAAGTTTTAGACAGTCAAGGTCGATCATTGTATGTTGAAGTGGCTAAAACAAACAATATCGCTTATAAAGAAGGTGGAGCTGTTAGAATTGCGGTATACGTTTATAATGATACGCCATATGGTGTTGGTAAGATTATTATCGTTGGACGGGAAAAGACAAACAAACTGATACGTTGGATTGGTAATATTCAAATAAATCCTTCTGTTCAAAATACATCAAAATCGGTTTTTTATAAAGCACCAACGTTGTCTGTAACTTCAACTTTCGTACCTATTACATCTGATGTTTCGTCTGGGTATTTAACTGTTATTAACAATACTCCGATTACGACTTTTGCTGTAACCCCCAAGAAGAATGACGATTATGGGTTGTTTGATATTGGTTCTACTCCAATTGATTACCGTCTTACTTTTTTAGATGGATCGTTGATAGCATCGTCATCAATGAAAAACGCATTGGTGGATATCTATATAACTAAGTTTGACGGTGATATTGTAACCAGTTTAACATCATCGAACGTTATTACCGATGTATTGAGTGAAAATACTGTAAAGTTAAAGAACCCTGTTTATTACGTCGATAATAAAAACAAGAAGATTATTTCAAATGTTGTAGACGGTACTTTGTCTGCTAATATTACCAACGTTAAGTATGATGGTCGATTCATTACAAGTTCTGCATATAACCAATCAGTTGCATTTGTAACTTATACGAACATCAAAACATTTTCAGGCAACATTTATCGACACAAATTGTACCGTAGAAGTTTAAGTACGGCTGGTGATTTTGAGATTATTGCAGATGAACCATTTGTCGATTCACAATTGTTAGTTGATCAGTCTACACCGAATAGTTATTATAAGAGTTTGGGATCGTTTCCAAACCCAACACATTTACACCACTATTGGTTTAGTAGTTCCAACACAATTAGTTTTGTGAAAGATTCATCATATTTGATGGATGCAATGGTTATAACAAATAGTACCAATGATGAAAGATATATCATTGTAAAAAATGATACTAATCTTGGAAGTGCCACACATGAATATACTCCATATGATCAAACTTCGGTGTTGGAGGAAACTGGAATGGCATATGATAGTAATTTCATGAGGTTTTATTCAGATGTTACCTATAAATTTTCAGTTCGGTCAAGAATTATAAAATCGGATACAACTAAACCCGCAAGTGTTGGTTTTTACATAACATCTTCGTTGATCAACGACGTAAGTGGTGACCCCGATTTTGACAGTAATCGTGGTTTAAAAGTTGGGGAAATTTATTTAGACGAACGATCATCATCATTGTATCATCCAGAACCACATATATTTTACAGTAGATTCAATAAACAGTTTAATGGGACGATGGTTATATACACTAAAAATTGTGTATCTACATTGTCAGATTTACAGTTATCGACATACTCAGAACCATCTTTCTCACCTGAAATATTTACGACTCGTATACCATTTCCTATAAATGTTGCAGGTGAACAATTTGAAATCAAATCAGAATTGTTTGACGTTAACTCTAGTTTGGTGTATTCGGATCTAAGAACGATCACGTCTTTTGATCTACTTGGTTCATCGTTGAATAAAGTTATTCCTGGCGTTATTTCATCAGATACCACAAATGGATTAAAAGTATTCAACTTGATTGTTACCACCGAACAAATCAATCCAAAACAAGGTCTGTATATGATGAATGCTGCTCGTTTTGATTTTGATGTTAGTGGTAGTGGCGCACATAATGCAAATGATGCAACATTTCATATCAAAAAAGGTACGGTAAGTATTAGTCCACAAATCGCGAGTAGTGTTGGTGGCGCTGTTTATATTAAACCAAGTACTACATTAGAAATTGACCCAACTACATTGGGTACAATGAATAATGTTGATATTGGTCAAACAGTTCATAAAAAAGGAAAGTTTACTGATTTGGAAGCTACTACATCTGCCACCGTTCCAACAACTACTGCACCGGAGACTGTCAGTGCAACAGTAACCAGTACATCTCTTGCAGCAACCCCCGGAACTGTAGATGTAGTTTGTCCATTAAAAGCGCCTGACGGATGGTTATTGATCAATGGTAAGAAGGTACCGTTTTACAATTAATAATACAAAAACGACTCACTGTATTATATTTATAAGACGATATGGTAAAACTCTCTGATTTTTTGGTAGAAGCTGCTTCAAGTTCTAGTCAACAAGACATGGAAAAGAACGAGTTGCGTCTTGAAAAGACTATCAAGTATCTTCAAACACGAAAGAAGGTATTGTTGATTGGTACATCAAATCGATGGGAGGGTCATAAAGACGACGAAGCAAAATCAACTAAATTAGCCAAGTTAGTTTGTGAAAGATTAGGTAGTGATAAGTGTGAGTTTATTGATGTGAGTAAACTAAACATTTTTGTATGTGAAGGAAACGTATCATCTAAATGGGGAAATCACTGTGGAGAAAAGGGTTCGTTGTTAAAGGATAAAGATAAAAATCCAAGTGGACATCATCGTTGTTGGGCAAGTATCAACAACAAATCAGATGAACTTTGGAAGATCACCAAGCCATTATTTGAGAGTGATACAGTTTTATTTTTTACATCTATTCGTTGGGGACAAACCAACAGTATTTATCAGAAACTAATAGAACGTTTGACGTGGATTGAAAATCGTCATTCTACACTCGGTGAAGCTAATATTGTTAAGAATATTGACGCGGGTGTTATTGCTATTGGTCAAAACTGGAATGGTAGAAATGTGGTAAGTGTTCAAAAAGACGTTTTATCGTTTTATGGATTTAAAACACCATCCGAATTGTTTTGGAATTGGCAATATACCGATGACAAATTTGACGAAACAAAATCGTCGTATAATAAAGCTATCAAAACATTTGATAATACTTTTTTAGACAAATGAAAACAAAAAAATAAGTTATGAAAAAAGCAGTAGGAAAAAGTAATTTGGCAATAGTAAGAGATTATCTCAACGGCGAACGTCCGTTTGTTCAAGTTGGTTATACATCCGATTCAGATTTTGCTTCAAGAAAAGAAGGTGAAATTTGGACAGATTCCAACAACAAAAAGTGGATCAAAAAAAATGGAACCAAACGTGCAATCAATAATGTAAGTTGCAACACTATTGATGCTGTTCGTAGTTTATGTAACGATTGCAAAATGGATATACGATGGGGAAATAGATACGATCAAATACTATTCAACAAAACCGGTAGATGTCAAGAATGTCTTGCAAAATACGAAAGTGAACTACGTCGTTTGGGCAAATATCGCGATTATGAACAAACAAAGGTTTTGCAAAATCAGTTGAGTCAAGCCAAAGAATTTAAAGCCAAAGTACAGGAAAGTTGTGACTTTGTATCATCACATGAAAAAATATCGTTTCCAAACAGTGATGGTACACTTGATGAATGGTCTATTGCAAAACGAAATACTATTTTGAAAGATCTAAAAAACGATTTAAAAAATATTGATAAACAAATTATCAAGATTGAAAAAAAGTTGGAGAAGTTAAATCATGTCGAATGATCCAAAAACATTAAGAGACATAATTCGATCAGAATATAAGAAGTGTCTTGAAAACCCGATGTATTTCATGAAGAAATACGTCAAAATTCAACACCCTAAACGTGGAACAATTCCATTTGAATTGTATCCATTTCAAGATCAGTCTCTGCAGGAAATAATTGAAAACGACTATAATATCATATTGAAAAGTCGTCAATTGGGTATTACCACATTGAGTAGTGCATACAGTTTGTGGTTAATGATATTTCATAGTGATAAAAACATTTTGTGTATTAGTATTACACAAGAAACATCCAAAGAAATTGTTACACGTGTTCGTTTTGCCAATGACAATTTGCCTAGTTGGTTAAAAGTTCCATGTGTGGAAGATAATCGTTTGTCGTTACGTCTTAAAAACGGATCACAAATTAAAGCGATATCATCATCTGGTACCGCTGGTCGTTCTGCTGCTCTATCAATGTTAATCATAGACGAAGCTGCATTTATTGATAATATTGATGAAATTTGGACATCTTCTCAGTCTACATTGTCAACTGGTGGTAAAGCAATTGTATTATCATGCGTCACTGATGATACATACGTATTTACACCAAAAGGATTGAAACAAGTTAAAGATTTTATTCCAAACAATAGATTGGTGGGTGATTATGAAGTTCCTCAATATTCCGTATTAGGAGTTGGTACCACAAGAACCGGTGCTTTATTTAAAAATAGCGGGATAACGGATACTATTGAGATAAAGACCAAATTTGGTAATATTGAGGGTAGTAAAATACATAAACTGTGGGCATATAAGTCCGATATTAATAAATATGGTTGGTATAAATTGGAAGAACTAACTACTGATGACTATGTATCCATTCAATATGGTATGAATTTGTGGGATAATAATGATTATATTGATTTTAATCCAATAATATCCAATAAAATAAAAACAAAATTTAAAGTAGAAAAAATAACAAAAGAATTGGCTTATTTATTTGGATTATACATATCAGAAGGATGTGCTGGTAAATCATTAAATAGCAACGGAGAATTGGTTGGTGGTAGTATTACAATAACATGTGGAGATGCTGACATAACATGGGTATTTGATGCATTAGGTTTAAATTATTATACTAATGACAATATGCATTATACGATATCATCCAAACTCCTAATAGAGTTGTTTGAATATCTAGGATTTGATTTATCAGTAAAGGCACATGGTAAGATAATACCCCACCGATTATTGGAATTAAGTAGGGAAAATATAATTTATATATTAAAGGGGATTTTTGATGGTGATGGTAGTGCATCAAAAGGAAACATCTCATTAATATCTACCTCCAAAAATCTAATAAATCAAGTACGTTTATTATTAAATAATTTTGGAATACTATGTTCAACATTTGATTATTCAAAGGATCAAATGAATTCATATAAATCTACAAAAATAAAACACAACCATGATAGTCATGTTTTGGAAATTTATGGTAAAAATGCATTAAAATATTTCAATATTATTGGGTTTTGCATAAATCGTAAAAATGAAAAAAAGAAATTGCTATTAAATCAAAATTTAAATAGAAATTGCTCACATGATGTTATTCCGGGATCAATTGATATTGTAAAAGATTTATATGAAAAATCCGGTGAAAATACATCATATTTTAAGAAAAATTATGGATTATATTTAAATGGAATAGTTAATAAAAAAACCCAATACAAAACGAATCATATTTCCAGAAGCATTGTGCAATTATTGTATGATAATTATAAAAATAAACTAACGAACGATGTGATTGAGAATTATGACCACATCATATCAAACAATATAGCTTGGGTCAAAATTAGCAAAATATCATACAATAAAAAAGAAGTTTTTGACTTTTCATTACCAGATATTGAAAATGATCATTGGTGCCATTCTGTTATATATAATGGCTTCATTGGCCATCAAACGCCAAACGGCGTGGGTAACTTCTTTCATAGAACATGGGTAGATGCTACATCTAAAAAGAACAAGTTTCATACCATAAGATTGCCATGGCATCTTCATCCAGAACGTGACCAAACATGGAGAGATGAACAGACTAAGTTGCTTGGACCCAAGATGGCAGCTCAAGAATGTGACTGTGACTTTGCTACATCTGGTAATACAGTAATTGATGTACCAATTTTGGATTTTTATAAACAAACAATGGTACGTGATCCAATAGAAACACGTGGAATGGAAAAATCACTTTGGTTGTGGGAATATCCTGATTATACACGTTCTTATTTGGTTTCTGCGGACGTTGCACGTGGTGATGGTGCTGACTTTAGTGCATTTCACATCATTGATGTAGAAACATTTACACAAGTTGCTGAATATAAAGGTCAAATAGGAACCAAAGATTATGGAAATATGTTGGTCAATATAGCGACTGAATATAATAACGCATTGTTGGTTATTGAAAACTTGAACATTGGTTGGGGCACAATTCAACAGGTTTTGGATCGAAAATATCCAAATTTATTTTACAGTAGTGCAGATTTGAAGTATGTGGATGTGGAACATCAAATGACCAATCGTATACATGCTACTGAAAAGAAAATGACACCGGGATTTACTACTACATCAGTAACTCGTCAATTGATTATTTCACGTTTGGAAAGTTATATGCGTGAAAAGTCGATCAATATACAATCAACACGTACAATTGATGAAATGTATACGTTTATTTGGAATCATGGTAAAGCCGAGGCCATGAAGAATTATAATGACGACTTGGTTATGTCATTTGCGATAGGATTATGGGTACGTGATACCGCATTGAAACTACGTCAACAAGCAGTAGATATGAGCAGAAATATGATTGGCAGTATTAATAAAACACAGACAGAGGGCGGTCCTATTTATACAACTAAAAATGCTTTGGGTAGACAATCTTGGGAAATGACAACTGGTATGAAAGATCATCAAAAAGAAAGCATTACTTGGTTATTATAATGATATTTCACTATTTATTCACAATTAAATGATATAATTTTATGCAGGATCAACCAACGGATTTAAAGAGTAGATCACTATTTGCAAGACTAAAAAGACTTTTTTCTACCGATGTTATTGTACGTAACGTTGGTGGTAAAAAGTTAAAAGTTGTAGATACTGACGAAGTAGCATACGCAACAGATCGTAATACACTTAGAGATCGATTCAATCGTATTCGTACCAGTGCATACAATCAATACAGCCGAGATTTCACTTTAAGTTATCAAGCTGCTCGTATCGAATTGTTTAGAGATTATGATTGCGTCGGCCCGGACACGATCATACCACTACCAGATGGTAGCCGACCAACCATAGCAGAACTTACTGAAAAATATAAAGATAAACCCCAAGAACGCTTTTATGTATTTTCATATGATCATGAAACCGATTCTATCAAACTAGGAAAAGCATATCATCCTAGAAAAAAGAAAGGAAAACGTCAAGGATATAAAGTCACATTTGATAACGGACAATTTGTAATAGCAAGTCTTAAACATCCGTTTATGATGCGTGACGGTACCTATAAACGAACATTTGAATTGCGTGTAGGCGATTCTGTTATGCCTTTTTATCAAAAAGAATACGGGTATAATAAACACGGATTTAACAGATATCGACGTTTGTATAATTTTTCAAAAGGATGGCAATCAGAACATAAAATTGTTGCTGAACAGTTTTATAGACCTCTTAAAAAAAATGAAGTGATTCAT
>Ga0169931_10001277_pt1 | contig 41644 bp, 40 predicted proteins | sample Kivu_15m_20L_FD_129675 | JGI IMG/M metagenome (GOLD analysis project Ga0169931, IMG submission 129675) | Freshwater microbial communities from Lake Kivu, Western Province, Rwanda to study Microbial Dark Matter (Phase II) - Kivu_15m_20L... | ecosystem: Environmental > Aquatic > Freshwater > Lake... | reverse complement strand
TCTCGGCGATACCGACCTCGCCCATGATCCGGCGGGCCTTCACCTTGCCGACGCCGGGCAGGCTCTCGAGCAACGTGACCACCTTGAGTTTGGCGGCGGCGGGATCGGCGGAGTCGAGCACCTGGGCCAGCGTGATCGAACCGTTCTTGAGACGTCCCTTGAGTTCGGCGCGCTCGGCACGGGCCTTGGCCGCCTTTTCAAGTGCTGCGGCGCGCTGCTCTGGGCTGAGTGAGGGGGGAGTTGCCATACCCGTCAGATTAGCCAACGGCACACCGGGAGACCCGGCTCCGTCGCGCGTCCCGGCCCGGATCCCGCGCTGTGCTGGCATCGCCGGTCACCATCCGCCACTATGGGCCACGCCGATGATCTGCGCTGCGCGCATGACACCGCGGCGCTCGAGCAGCCGGGCCAGATCGTCCAGCACCCGCCCACTCGCCCGGGGATCGGCGAACGAGGCGGTGCCGACCTGCACGGCCGTGGCTCCGGCGAGCATGAGTTCGGCGGCCGACCAGCCGTCGGTGACACCCCCCGCCCCCACGATGGGAAGTGCGGGCAGCGACGCGTGGACGTCGTACACGGCGCGCACGGCGACCGGATGTACGGCACGGCCCGACCATCCGCCACCTCCGGCCGCCAGCGCTGGTCGCCCCGTGCCCGGATCGAGCACCATGCCGAGCAGCGTGTTGATCAACGTCACCGCTTCGGCACCCGCCTCGTGCACTGCGGCGGCGACCTCGACCACACGATCGGTGTTGGGGCTGAGTTTCGCCCAGCGCGGCAGGCCCGCGGCGCTCGCAACGTCGATCACCTCGGCCGACAGGGCGGCATCGTGGGCGAAGATGCCGCGTCGGCCTTCCAGGTTCGGGCAGGAGAGGTTGACTTCGACGGCCGCCACATCGGCGCCGCGCAGTGCCCGCGCTGCGGCTGCATAGTCGGCGACACTGCGGCCCCAGATGCTGGCAACGACCGTCGCCCCGGCCGCGCGGAGCGCTGGCAGGTCGTGCTCCAGCCAATGCTGCACCCCCGGACCCTGCAGTCCGACGGCGTTGAGCATGCCCTGTGGCGCCCCGATCAGGCGAGGTGCAGGATTACCCGGCCACGGCTCGGCCGACAGCGACTTCACCACCACCGCCCCCAACCGGGCGAGGTCGACGTAGGGGGCCAACTCGAGACCGTGCCCCGCCGTGCCCGAGGCCGTCATGACCGGGGCCCTCAACGTCACCGAGCCGATCTGCACGGCGAGATCGATCTCCCTCGCCGGGGCCCCATGCCGCCCACGCCGCCCCATCACGACCGCCGGTGATAATCCTGGAGGGCCCGCACGGTGACCTGCGCCGTATCGCCGTGCTGCTCGGCCATGCCCTGGACCGCCGCCAGTGCGGCATCGATCGTGGTGACGAGGCTCACTCGGTGCACGTTGGCAGCCTTGCGGATCGCCTCCCCGTCACGGCGGCCACCGCGACCCTGGGGTGTGTTGATCACGAAGCTGATCTCCCCCCGTGCGATCAGATCGACGGCGGTGTCGGAGGTGCCGTGGTCGCCATCGGACACCTTGGCCAGGACACGGTCGACGGGCAGGCCGAACTGCGCCAGATGATCGGCGGTCCCCTGGGTGGCGGCGATCCGAAGACCCAGTCGGCGGAGTCGCTGAGCGATCACCAGTCCCGCCGGTTTGTGCCGGTCGGCGAGGGACAGGAACACGGTCCCCTGGCGCGGCAGCACCGTGCCGGCCGCCAGAGCCGCCTTGTAGAAGGCCCTCCCGAACGTGGTGTCGATGCCCATGACCTCACCGGTGGAACGCATCTCGGGTCCCAGGGCCGTGTCGACCTCGGGGAAGCGGTTGAAGGGCAGGACGGCCTCTTTGACCGACACGTGGTCGCCCGGCGCGGGGTCGACCAGCACACCCTCGTCTCGCAGTTCGGCCAACGTGGCCCCCAGCATGACGCGTGTCGCCACCTTGGCCAGCGGCACTCCGGTCGCCTTGGCGACGAATGGCACCGTTCGACTGGCACGTGGATTGGCCTCGATGACGTACACCGCCGTCCCCACGACGGCGTACTGCACGTTCAGCAGGCCGCGCACGTCGAGGGCGTTGGCGATGGCCCGCGTGTAGGCCTCGATCACCTCGACCACCCAGCGGGGCAGATGTTGGGGCGGCAGGGCGCAGGCCGAGTCTCCCGAATGCACGCCGGCCTCCTCGACATGCTCCATCACACCGCCGATCAGCACGTCCCCGGTGTGGTCCCGCAGGGCGTCGACGTCGACTTCCGTCGCCGCTTCGAGGAAGCGGTCGATGAGCACGGGACGCTCGGCGGAGAGACCGCCCTCCCGTCCGAGCGAGCCGAAGGTCGCCAACTCGCCCATGGCGCGTGCGAGGTGATCGCGGTCGTGCACGATCTGCATGGCGCGACCCCCGAGCACGTAACTGGGCCGGACCAGGACCGGGAAACCCACCCGGTCGACGATGGTCAGGGCCTCGTCGAGTGTGGTCGCCGTGCCACCGGGTGGCTGCGGGATTCGGAGGCGTTCGCACAGCGCATTCCACTTCTGACGATCCTCGGCGAGGTCGATCGAGGTCGGCGACGTCCCGGCAATGAGTTCCGTGGGCAACTGTCCGGCCAGTTTCAGTGGGGTCTGACCGCCGAGGGAGACCACGATGCGCGGCGGGACACCACCCGCCGAGGCGGTCTCGGACGCGATGACGTCGAGCACGTGCTCGTGGGTGAGGGGTTCGAAGTAGAGTCGGTCCGAGGTGTCGTAGTCGGTCGACACGGTCTCGGGGTTGCAGTTGACCATGATCGTCTCGAACCCGGCGTCGCGCAGGGCGAACGAGGCGTGCACGCAGCAGTAGTCGAACTCGATGCCCTGGCCGATCCGGTTGGGACCCGACCCCAGGATGATCACCTTGGGTCGGTCCGAGGGCCGGACCTCGTCCTCGTCCTCGTACGTCGAGTACAGGTAGGGGGTCTGTGCGGCGAACTCGGCCGAGCACGTGTCAACGCTCTTGTAGGTCGGCAGGACACCGGCGTTCTGGCGGGCGCTGCGGACCTCGGACTCGGGCCGGTCCCACAGGTGCGCCAACTGCCCGTCGGCAAAGCCGAGCCGCTTGGCACGACGCCACTGGCGGGGCGTCAGGGCCTCGGGTGCGCTGTACGCCTCGAGTGCGTGACGCTCCTCCACGATGGCCGACATCTGATCGAGGAACCACGGGTCGATGCGACACGCGTCATGGATCTGCTCGACGGCGACACCACGCCGCAGGAGTTCACCCACCTGGAAGAGGCGGTCGGGCGTGGCCACCGCCACCTGGGCGAGCAACTCGTCGTCGGTGCGTCCGTCGAAGGCCCGTTCACCGGGATCGGCATTCAGACCGAGACGACCCTGTTCGAGTGAGCGAAGGCCCTTCTGCAGACTCTCGGGGAACGTCCTGCCGATCGCCATGGCCTCGCCGACGCTCTGCATCTGGGTGCCGAGCACCCCCGTGGTGCCGGGGAGTTTCTCGAACGCCCATCGCGGGATCTTCGTGACCACGTAGTCGATCGTGGGTTCGAAACTCGCCGGAGTGGCCTTGGTGATGTCGTTGGGGATCTCGTCGAGGGTGTAGCCCACCGCGAGACGGGCGGCGATCTTGGCGATCGGGAAACCGGTCGCCTTGGAGGCCAGGGCGGACGAGCGCGAGACGCGGGGGTTCATCTCGATGACCACCTGCTCGACCGTGGCGGGATTCACGGCGAACTGGACGTTGGAACCCCCCGTCTCCACACCGACTCGCCGAAGACAGGCGAAGGCCGCGTCGCGCATCTGCTGGTACTCGACGTCGGTGAGGGTCTGGGCCGGTGCCACGGTGATCGAGTCGCCGGTGTGCACCCCCATGGGATCGACGTTCTCGATCGAGCAGATGACGACGCAGTTGTCGGCCCGGTCGCGCATGACCTCGAGTTCGAACTCTTTCCACCCGGCGATCGAGCGTTCGATGAGGATCTCGCTGATCGGACTGGCGTCGAGGCCGCGCTGCGCCATCATGCGGAACTCGTCCATGGTGCTGGCGATCCCGGTGCCGCGTCCGCCCAGGATGTACGCCGGGCGGATGATGACCGGAAGGCCGATCTGCTCGACGACCACCATCGACTCGGCCAGGTTGTGGGCCGTTCCCGAGGCCGGCACGCCGAGGCCGATCTCCACCATCGCCTGCTTGAACCGCTCGCGGTCTTCGGCGGTTTCGATGGCCTCGGCGTTGGCGCCGATCATCTCGGGGGTTCCTGGTACGCCGATCAACTGCCGGCGGTACAGGTCCATGGCGATGTTGAGTGCCGTCTGCCCACCCAACGTGGCCAGCACGGCATCGGGCCGTTCCTGCTCGATGATGCGGGCCACCACCTCCCACGTGAGGGGTTCGATGTAGGTGCGGTCGGCGAAATCGGGATCGGTCATGATCGTCGCCGGATTGGAGTTGGCCAGGATCACCCGGTACCCCTCCGAACGCAGCACACGGCAGGCCTGGGTACCCGAATAGTCGAACTCGCACGCCTGGCCGATCACGATCGGGCCAGACCCGATGAGCAGGATCGATTCGATATCGGTGCGCTTGCCCATGTCAGTTCACTCCGAGGTCGGCGGTGGGCAGTCCGGCAGGTGAGGTGTCGACGCGAACGTCGGCACCGCCGGTGGCGATATGGCCGGCGCCGTCGCGGACGAAGGCTGCCGGGTCGTCCATCATGGCGGCGAACCGCTCGAACAGGTAGGCGCTGTCGTGGGGGCCGGGGCCCGCCTCGGGATGATGCTGCACGCTGAAGGCCGGCACCCCCAGGACGCGGATGCCCTCGTTGGTTCCGTCGTTCAGATTGCGGTGCGTCGCCACGGCTCGCCCGGCGAGGCTGTCGGCATCGAGGCAGAAGTTGTGGTTCTGGCTGGTGATCTCCAGGCGGCCGGTCATCTCGTCGCGTACGGGGTGATTGCCCCCGTGATGCCCGAAGGGCAATTTGTACGTGGTGCCGCCCAGGGCGCGTCCCAGCAACTGGTGGCCCAGGCAGATACCGAACACCGGCACCGTCCCGATCAGTTCGGCGATGGCGGCCGTGGCGCCGGCCACCTGCGCAGGGTCGCCGGGACCGTTGCTCAGGAAGACACCGTCGGGCCGCCGGGAGAGAACCTCGGCGGCGCTCGTCGATGCCGGGACCACCTCGACACGGCCCAGGCGCGCCAGATGTCGCAGGATCGTGTGCTTGATCCCGAAGTCGTAGGCGACGATCGTGCGCCGGCCCTCCCCCACGACATACGGGGCCCGGGTGGTCACCTGTGCCACCAGGTCGACCCCGTCGGTGCCGGGTTCGTTCCGGGCCGCCTCGGTGAGCACCGACAGCTCCGCGGTGCCGAAGGCACCGGGAAGTGCACCCGTCTCGCGCACGATGCGCGTGAGCCGCCGGGTGTCGATGCCGGCGATGCCGGCGATGCCGAAGCGCCTCAGCAGATCGTCGAGGTCGGCCACCGCCCGGTAGTTCGACCGCCGACGCGCCAGATCGCGCACCACGACGCCGCGGCAGTACGGGCGGCGCGATTCCATGTCGTCGGCATTGACGCCGTAGTTGCCGATATGGGTCGAGGTGAAGGTGATGATCTGGCCGGCATAACTGGGGTCGGTGATCACCTCCTGGTAGCCCGACAGCACCGTGTTGAACACGACCTCGCCCGATGCCACGCCCCCGGGAGGGTCGGCACCGATCAGTTCACCTTCGAACACACTGCCGTCGGCCAGCACCAGTGCGGCGTCCCGGATGGTCACCTCAACTCCTCACCGTCTGGTCACCCAGACCTCGTGTCGTACTCGCGGTCCTCATTGCTGCGCCACCCCGTCGCGCACCACGAGGCGTCCCCGGAAAACCGTGTGCCGTACCCGACCTCTGAGGGTCCGGCCGGTGTAGGGCGTGTTCCTGCTCTTGCTCGCCAGGTCGAAGGGGTCGACCTGCCATGTGACGTCGGGATCGATCACGGCGAGATGTGCGGGCCTGCCCGGGGCCACCGGGCCACCGTGGCGATCGGCCACCCCGGCGATGGCCGCCGGTTGCCACGACATGAGCCCGATGAGCCGGGCGAGATCGATGTCGAGCACGGAGCGCGCGACCCCGAAGGCGGTCTCGAGGCCGAGCATGCCGGGTGGCGCCTGGTCGAGGGGTAGTTCCTTGGTCTCGGGGGCATGCGGAGCGTGGTCGGTGGCGATGGCGTTGATGGTGCCGTCACGGACGCCCTCGTGGAGGGCCTCGATGTCGGCTCGGGTCCGCAGCGGAGGGTTCACCTTGAACACGGGGTCGAACCCGGCGAGGAGTTCGTCGATGAGCGCAAGATGATGAGGCGTGACCTCTGCCGTCACGGCAAGACCGTCGGTCTTCGCCGCCCGGACCAGTTGAACGCTGCGCGCCGTCGACAGGTGCAGCAGGTGCACGGGTGCTCCCGTCAGTCGGCACAGTTCGATGTCGCGGTGCACCATGAGTTCCTCTGCGAGAGCAGGCCAACCCGGCAAGCCCAGCCGACTGCAGCACGAGCCTTCGTGCATGACGGCGCCCTCGGTGAGGCGCGCGACCTCGCAGTGTTGGGCGAGCACGATGCCCAGGGTCGAGGCGTACTCGAGGGCTCGCCGCATCAGCTGCGGATCCTGCACTCCGTTGCCATCGTCGGTGAACAGATGGACCCCGGCCGACGCCAGTTCGGCGAAGGGTGCCAGTTGTTCGCCCCGGCGCCCCACCGTGATGCAGCCCGAGGGCAGCACTTCGCACAGCCCGGCCCGCTCGCCCTGAGCCCTCACGAACTGCACCACATGGACCGCATCGGCCGCAGGGTCGGTGTTCGGCATGGCCACGACCGCGGTGAAACCGCCCCGGGCGGCAGCCCGCGAGCCGGTCTCGATCGTCTCGGCTTCCTCTCTACCGGGTTCGCGCAGATGCGTGTGGAGATCGACGAAGCCCGGGGCCACGACGCACCCCGTGACGTCGACCACCTCGGCACCGGGGTGGTCGAGTCCGGTGCCCACGGCAGCGATCCGATCGCCCTCCACCAACACGTCAGCGGCACGGGTGCCCACGGCGTCGATCACGGTGCCGCCGCGGAACAGGATCGGGCGAGGGGTGTCAGTCATGGCGGTCTCCGAGTGCCGAAACGGTGGTGGAGGTGTCGCCGCCCTGGGCCAACAGATCGAACAGGACGGCCATGCGCACGGCGACACCGTTGGTGACCTGGTCGAGGATCAGGGAGTGGGCGAGTCGGGCGGGGTCGACGCCGATCTCGACACCACGGTTCATGGGTCCGGGGTGCATGACACGTACCTCGGGGCGTAGGCGGGCGGCGCGCTCGGGGGTGAGGGCGAAGCGGGACGTGTACTCGCGCAGACCGGGCAGCAACGACTCGCCGAGCCGCTCACGCTGCATCCGCAGGAGGTAGAGCACGTCGACGGTGTCGAGGACGTCGTCGAGGCGGTCGGTCGCCGTGACGGGCCAGGCCTCGAGCGATGGCGGCAGCAGGGTGGGCGGGGCCACCAGGACCACCTCGGCGCCCAGTTGGGTGAAGGCGTCCACATCGCTGCGCGCCACCCGGCTGTGCTTGATGTCACCCACGATGGCGACCCGCACCCCGGCCAACGGTCGGCCGTCCTCGAGCGGCGCCCGTCCCAGTGACGTCCACAGGGTGTAGGCATCGAGCAGGGCCTGGGTGGGGTGCTGATGCCAACCGTCGCCGGCGTTCACCACCGCAGCCGACGTCCACCGGGCGATCTGCCAGGGCACCCCGCTGGAGCGATGACGCACCACGAAGGCGTCCACGCCCATGCTCTCCAGGGTTTCGATGGTGTCGCGCAGGCTCTCGCCCTTGTTCAGGCTGGAGTTGCTGACCGAGAACGTCATGGTGTCGGCCGACAGACGCTTGGCGGCCGTGTCGAAACTGAGGCGGGTGCGAGTGGAGTCCTCGAAGAAGCACATCGCTACGGTGCGGCCGCGCAGGGCCGGCACCTTCGGCATCGCACGACGGCCGATGTCGACCATGTGATCGGTCAGTCCGAGCAGGCGCACCACTCCCCCGGGACCCAGATCGTCCAGGCTGCGGAGATGCCTCATGCGCCACCACCGGAACGGCGGTGCAGTTCGACACCTGCAGGGGTCGCCACGACGTCCTCGTCGCGGCTCGTCGGCAGGTTCTTGCCCACGTAGTCCGCCCGGATGGGCAACTCACGGTGGCCGCGGTCGACCATGACGGCCAACTGCACCGCGCGGGGCCGTCCGTAGTCGTTGAGCGCGTCGAGCGCCGCACGTACCGTGCGCCCCGTGAACAGCACGTCGTCGACGAGCACCACGACGGCGCCGCTCAGGTCGACCGGGAGATGCGTGGCGGCGCCGACGGTCACCGGGCGCAGCGCGATGTCGTCGCGATACAGCGACACGTCGATGCTGCCCGTGGGCACGGCCACACCGCCGATGCGTTCGAGTGCGGCTCCGAGCGCCTCGGTCAACCACACCCCGCCCCGTTGCAGTCCGACGAGCACCAGGTGCTCGGTGCCGCGGTTGCGCTCGACGATCTCGTGAGCGACACGGGTGACGGCACGTCGCACGTCGTCGGCGCCCAGGACGAGCGCTCCAGGTTGCGGGGGTTCACAGCCCCCGGCTGCCGTCGGTACCACGTGTTCCTCCGTTCGGGCCTCACAGGACCCGCTTCACGGTCGCGGAGACGTTAGCAGTCCGTTTCGGGTACGGGCGATCCGTCGGCGACGGCCGATGGAGAAGCGGGGCGCACCTGGCGGGCGACCGCTGACAGCAGGCCGTTCACGAACCGGCCCGAGTCGTCGGTCGAGTACGTCTTGGCCAGTTCCACCGCCTCGTCGAGGATCACGGCGGTGGGCACCTCGGGGCGGCGCGTCAACTCGAAGATCGCCATGCGGAGGATGCAACGGTCGATCGACGGCATGCGCTCGAGTGCCCAGCCGCGCGAGTGGCGCCGGATCAGGTCGTCCAGTTCGGAACGACAGGCCTCCACTCCCTCCACGAGCATCATGGCGAGCTCGTCCGGCCGCACCACCTGGGCGGCGGCCACGTCGCCGGTCGGAATGCCACGGGCCTCGGCTTCATAGAGCAGGGCCAGAGTGCGCTCGCGGGCCTCGCTGCGATGGTCGGGTGCGTCGAACGCGTCGAGCCTCGCCACCCGTCAGACCCGGGTGATGTAGTCGCCGGAGCGGGTGTCGACCTTGACCCGGTCACCGACGTTGATGAACAGGGGTACCTGGACCACCTTGCCGGTCTGAAGTGTGGCGGGCTTGCGCGCCCCCGACACCCGGTCGCCCTGGACACCGGGTTCGGTATCACTCACCGTGAGTTCGACGGCCGCCGGAATCTCGACGCTGACGATCTCGCCCTGATGGATGGCGATGATGGCCGTCGCCGACTCGATGAGATAGTCCGCCGCCTCACCGAGTGAGGCCGGGGCCACGTTCATCTGGTCGTAGGTGTCGGTGTCCATGAACACGTAGTCGTCGCCGTCGCGGTACAGGAACTGCATGTCCTTCTTCTCGAGAATGGCCTGCTCGACGCGTACCCCGGCATTGAAGGTGCGGTCGAACACGTTGCCGGTGCGGAGGTTGCGCAGTTTGGTGCGCACGAAGGCACCCCCCTTACCCGGCTTGACGTGCTGGAACTCCACGACCTGGAACAGGCCGTTGTCGAGTTCGAGGGTGATCCCGTTCTTCAGATCGTTGGTGGTGATGGCAGGCATGGGGTGTCCTTGGGCGAGGTGGTGAGCACTCGGGGGCCGTCGGCGGTGAGCACCACGAGGTCCTCGATCCGGACGCCGCCCAGGTCGCCACGATAGACGCCCGGTTCGACGGTGACGACGTCGCCGCACAGGAAGGTGTCGTCACCGTGGCGGGTGGACGGCGTCGAGAAGGGTTGTTCGTGGATGTCGAGCCCCACGCCGTGGCTGGCGCCGTGTGCGAACCACGGACCGAAACCGCTGGCCTCGACGACCCGACGGCAGGCGGCATCGAGTTCGGCCACCGGAACACCGCACCCGACAGCGGCGAGCCCGGCGCGCTGGGCGGCAGCCACCACCTCGTACACCTCGGTCTGCAACGGCGTCGGAGCACCCACGATGAAGGTTCGGGTCATATCCGAGTGATACCCATCGACCAGGGCACCGACATCGATGACCAGGGTGTGCCCCTCGTCGATGATCTGCCGTGTGGGCTGGTGGTGGGGCCGCGAGGCGTGCACCGGGCCGCTCGCCACGATGGTCGGATAACTGGGGCCCTGTGCACCGAGGCGACGCATGCGGTGCTCGAGCTCGTCGCGCAGGTCGCATTCGGTGACCCGCTGCACCAGCAGCGGCACGACCTCGGCGAGCGCGAGGTCGGCGAGCCGACAGGCCTCGGCGATGGCGGAGATCTCGCCCTCGTCCTTGATGCGCCGCGCCTGTTCGAAGATGCCGTTCACCGGGACCAGGTCGCCGGGAATCCGCTCGCTCCAGCGCTGGTGCTCGGCGACGCTCAGCCGCTCGGCCTCGAACCCGACGCGCCGCGTCCCGAGGGTGGCCAGCGCAAGGCGATCGAGGCGTTCGACGCCGGTGCGGATCTCGACCACCTCGACACCCACGCCGTGGTCGGCGAGACCGGCGACATCGGCGCGGGCCTGATCGCCATAACGGCCGTCGACGACGAGGGTCACACCGTGCGGCCGAACGATGGCGAGGCCGGTCGAACCGCGGAATCCGGTGAGCCAACGCAGGTTGCTGGCGTCGTGAACGACGGCGGCATCGAGTCGCTCGCGCTCCAGATGCTCGAGGACGCGCTCGTGACGTAGCGCGAGGGGGGCGGCTATCGGCCGGAACACGGCGACGTCACCGGCCGAGACGACGGGCGATGGCCTCCACCGCCAGTTCGTAGCCAAGGCCTCCCAGACCAGCGATGGTACCCGTGGCCACGGGCGCCACCACACTGGTGTGCCGCCACGGCTCGCGCGCGTTGGGGTTGGACAGATGCACCTCGATGACGAGCCCCGAGAACGTGGCGAGGGCGTCGTGGAGACTCCACGCATAGTGGGTGAAGGCACCGGGGTTGATGACGATGGCGGCGCATCGACCGCGAGCGGCGTGAATCGCCTCCACGAGTTCGCCCTCGTGATTGGACTGGAAGTCCTCCACGTCGAACCCGTGGCGGTCGGCCACGGCGCGCACCGCTGCCACATGGTCGGCCAGCGTGGCCGATCCGTACACATGGGGCTCGCGTTGGCCGAGCAGATTGAGGTTGGCTCCGTGCAGTACCAGCACGATGGGACGATCGCTCACGAGAGCGAACGGTACCGGGTCACGAGCACGTCGAAGCGGCGAAGTGATCCAGGGTGGCGCGCACGGTTGCCTCGGACACGCCTTCCACCACCTCGAGACCACGCTCACCGTCGAGTACGAAGGTCAGGCCGTTGAGCGCCTTCTTGTCGCGGGCCATCGCTGCCATCAGGCCGTCGAGGTCGACACCGGCGGGCAACGTGGAACTCAGTCCGTACTCGTGGTCGACCACCCGATCGTGGAGCGCCACCCGATCGGCATCGATACGACCCAGACGGTGGGCAAGGCGGGCGGCGAACGCCAGACCGATCGCCACCGCCTCGCCGTGGGCGAGTCGATGCTCGGTCACCGTCTCGAGCGCATGACCGAGCGTGTGGCCGTAGTTGAGCAGGGCCCGCCGGCCACCTTCACGTTCGTCGGCAGCCACGATCGCCGCCTTGATCTCCACACAGCGCGCCACCCGACGGTCGAGAGGCATGGCCAAGAGGTCGTCGCCGGCGAGGAAGTGGTACTTGGCCATCTCTCCCCGCCCACAGCGCACTTCCCGTTCGGGCAGCGAGACGAGCGCATCGAGGTCGCACACCACCCCGGACGGCTGCCAGAAGGCGCCGACGAGGTTCTTGCCCTCGGGGAGGTTCACGCCGGTCTTTCCGCCGATGGCTGCATCGACCATGGCCAGCAAGGAGGTGGCCACGTGCACGACGGGAACACCTCGGTGCCAGCACGCCGCGGCGAAGCCCGCCACGTCGGTGACCATGCCTCCCCCGACAGCCACCACGGCATCGCGACGGGTGAGTCCCATCGCGGCGAAGCGGCGGCACAGCGACTCGATCGTGGCGAGCGTCTTGTGCTGCTCGCCATCGCCGATCTCGAGGTGGTGCACGTCGAAGCCGGCCGCCCCGAGAGATGCAGCAACCGGGTCGGCGAGGGGTATGGCGGGCTGACTGATCAACGCCACGCGGCGCACCCCGGCCGGCAGCAGGCGCACGAGGTCACCCACCGCGCCATGACCCACCACGACGGGATAGGTGCGGTCGTCCAACGGAACGGTCACTTCGATCATGACGCCTCCTCCTCACCACCGCTGCGGCACTGCATGCGCCACCAGGTGTCCACGGCGTCGGCCACCTCGTCGAGCGAACGGCCTGCCGTGTCGATCCGGTGGTCGGCCACCTCGCCGTACAGCGCACGGCGCTCACGGTCCAGACGCTCGAGCGCACCCCGTGGGTCGTCGGCCAGGAGTGGACGTGAGGCGGCAGTCGCGCCGACGCGACGGACGAGATCCTCAGGCCGTGCGTCGAGCCACACCACGCGCACGTCCCGGGCCTCGGCGAGCGCGCGCCGGTTGTTCTCCCGCACCACGGCGCCGCCGCCGGTGGCGATCACCGATGGCTCGGGCGATGCCAGTTGCGCCGCCAGCACCCGAGACTCCATGTCGCGAAACGCCGCTTCGCCGTTGCGGGCGAACAGTTCGGCGATTGTGCACCCCGCCCGAGCCTCCACCACGGCATCGAGGTCGACCATCGTGTGGTGAAGTCGCTGCGAGAGTCGGCGCGCCACTGTCGACTTGCCGCTGCCCATCAGGCCGACGAGCACCAGGTGTCGCGGGGTAGGCGTCACGATGGTCTCAGGTGAGCGATTCCGTGTAGGCGGCGGCGTTGCGGAGCATCTCGTCGACCGAGTCGCCCCCGAACTTTCGCTGCGCCTCTGCGGCCAGCACGAGGGCGACCATCGTCTCGGCGACCACACCCATGGCGGGTACGGCCGTGACATCGGTGCGTTCCTTGAACGACACCGTGGACTCCTTGGTGGCCACGTCGACAGTGGCCAACGTCGGCCGGTTCAGGGTGGCCAACGGCTTCATGGCGGCCCGCACGACCAGAAGTTCGCCGGTGGAGATGCCACCCTCGGTGCCGCCGGCCAACGTGGACGTCCGGCGGTAGGTGCCCTCGGCGTCGTCCCACACGATGGGATCGTGTGCGGCACTCCCCCGGCGGCCGGCAACCTCGAAACCGTCGCCGATCTCGACCCCCTTGACCGCCTGGATACTCATGATCGCCTGCGCCAGCAGGGCGTCGAGCTTGCGGTCCCAGTGCACATGGCTGCCGAGGCCGACCGGCACACCGTACGCAAGCACCTCGACCACACCTCCGAGGCTGTCGCCGTCCTTGGCGGCCGCAGCGGTCTCGTCGATCATGGCCTGTTCGGCATCGGGGTCGAAGCACCGCACCGGGGAGGCGTCGACCGCCTCGAGATGCACGGGCTGCGGCCGCAGACCGTTGGTGGCACGGGCAGGGCCCATCTGTATGACATGGGACAGCACCTCGATGCCCAAACGCCGCAGCAACGCCTTGGCGACGGCACCGGCGGCCACTCGTGCGGCGGTCTCTCGCGCACTGGCCCGCTCGAGAACGTCACGGGCGTCGGTGAAGCCGTACTTCTGCATACCGGCCAGATCGGCATGCCCCGGACGCGGTTGGGTGAGGGGTTCCGCTGTGTGACCGGGTGCCGGCGACATCTCGGCGTGCCACTTGTCGCTGCGGGTCCACTCGGTGTTGGCGATCTGGATCGCCAGCGGGGAACCCAGGGTTCGGCCGTGGCGGACACCGCCGAGCAGGGTCAACTCGTCGACCTCGAACCGTTGCCGAGGACCGCGGCCATACCCCAGTCGCCGGCGTGCCATTTCGCCCTGGATGTCCTCGACGGTGATGGCGAGGCCAGCGGGCAGGCCCTCGATGACCACGACCAGGGCCTGGCCGTGGGATTCGCCGGCGGTGAGGTAACGGAGCACCCGACCCAGGTTAGTGGCGGGGTGCGGCCGAACGCCGGGTCAACTCGGCCTCGGCGGCAGCGCGCATGACGACGGGATCACCGAGACGCCCCGTCCACCATCGCTGCTGCAGTGCCGCCTGGTGCACCAACATGCCCAGGCCGTCGAGCGTGGCGGCACCCGCCGACCGGGCCGCCTGCAGCAGTGCCGTGTCGAGGGGGTGGTAGACGGCATCGACCACGAGGTGCCCGGGGTGCAGAAGTTCGGGATCGAGTGGAAGCTCGCCCTGACGCTCCCCCATGCCCACTGGCGTGGCATGCACGATCACGTCGACGTCGCGAAGTTCTCCCAGACGTCCGACGGCGGCGGCCGGTCCGGCGATCGCCACGGCCTGCTCGGCCTGCTCGACGCGCCGGGCCACGACCAGCACCTGCGCCGCCCCCGCCTCGACCAGTGCCTGACTGATCGCTCGTGCCGCACCACCGGCACCGATGACGGCGCACCGCCGGCCGCCCGGTTCGCATCCGGCGTCGACGCGCAGCGACGCCACCAGGCCCGGACCGTCGGTCGACGCCCCCACCAGGGTGCCATCGGCGTCGCGTGCCACGGTGTTCACCGTGCGCAGTGCCGCAGCATGGGGGTCGAGGCGCCCCCGCTCGCTCAGGCACGCCCACATGTCCTCCTTGTGGGGCATGGTCACCGACAGCCCGAGGAGGTCCAGGTGTTCCATGGCGTCGAGCGCATGAGATGCGCGCCCGCGTGCCACCTCGAAGGCGGCGTACACGGCGTCGAAGCCTCGGTGGACGAAGGCGGCATTGTGCAGGGCGGGAGACAGGCTGTGGCGTACGGGCGAGCCGATGACGCCCGCCACGCGCGTGGTACCGGTGATCATTCGAGCACCCCGGCGGCGATGGCGGCGGCGATGTTCCGCTCGTGCTGTTCGAGCGTCGAGGCGAACGCATGGCGGCCCTCGGCATCGGCGAGCACGTAGTACAGGTAGAGGCACGGCTCGGACGGCTGGAGTTCGAGGCAGATCGAGTCGCCCGGCGGGGGGTTCGGACTGGGGTTCAGTGCCGCCCGAATGGAGGCGCGGCCCGGGTTGGCGATAGGCGTCGGCGGAAGTCCCGGGTACCGGTACGTGTTGTACGGGGTGTCGCGTTCCTTGAGCACGCGGAAGGGTGTGTCGGCGTCCTGCCCGTAGTAGAGCGTGGCGTCGATCTGCAGCGGCATACCGAGAAACAGGCGGTTGTAGATGACGCGTGCGATCTTGGCCCGGTCTTCGTCCACCTTGGCCTCCCGCTCGATCATCGAGGCGATGACGAGCACCTGGTAGGGCGACAGCGAGGCCTCCTCGATGCCCTCCTGACGCCCCACGCGCTCCATGAGCCGGGCCATGCGCTCGACCACGCGCAACTCGTTCTCGTCACCGGCGATCTGGTACGTGTCGGGGAACAGGAGCCCCTCGAGCGAGGTGACGTCGTCGGGTTGGTACTCGGAGCGGACACTGCCGTCCACGAGAGCCAACTCGGTGAACACATCGCCATCGAGATCGGGCAGTCGCTCGGCCAGGCGCCGCCCCATCTGCTCGACGGTGAAGCCCTCGGGAAACACGACCCGGGTGAAGGTCTGGCTGGGTGGAGTGCGCAGCACGGCCAGCAGATTGCCCACATGATCACCCGGGCGCAGCACATAGGTTCCCGGTTCCAGGTCGAGACCGCCCTGGCGTTCGGTGTACCAGCGGAACACGCCGGCATGGGCGATGATGCCGTCCTTGGCGAGTCGGTCGGCGACGGTGTCGAGCGTGTCCTGTGCCGTCACCACGAACCGTTCGCTCGTCGCCGCCTCACCGGGCGGATTGAGTTGCCGGATGAGCCACCAACCCACCGCACCCGCGATGAGCAGGGCGACGATCCCCAGGCCCGCCAGAACGGCGAGGATCACGCCGATCCAGCGCCGCTGCGCCGGTCGGTGCTCGGTCTCGGCGCGCCACACCTCGTCGACGTCGTCCCACGGGTCGTCGAACCAGTCGGCGACCACGCCGGAGTGCACTGCATCCCGGACCTCGAGGTCGTCCTCGGACCGCATGGACGTCACTGCTGCCCCGCCCGGCCGTCGAGCCACGCCTGCAACATCACGGCGGCAGCGACCTTGTCGACCACGGCCCGGCTGCGGGCCCGCGTCACACCGCCCTCCCGCAGCGCCCCCAGTGCGGTGCGGGTGGTGAACCGCTCGTCGTGACTGACCACGGGCACGCCGACCACGCTAGCCATCGCCGCCATCTCCGTCCGGGCGGCCTGCGCCGCCGGGCCCGACCCTCCGTGGAGCGACAGCGGCAGTCCGACCACCACGATCTCGGCCTCCTCCTCGGTGACGAGGCGTGCGATCGCCCGGTGGTCGGCCGCCCGGTCGCCACTGCGCTGCAGCACCATGAGGGGAGAGGCCACCGTTCCGGTGCGGTCGCTGACCGCAACTCCGATGCGCCGGGACCCGAGATCGAGGCCCAGAGCCCTCACGAGCGAGCGGCCTGCTCGGCCAGCGCCAACGCCTCGTCGAGTCCTTCGGGCTGTTTCCCACCCGCCGTCGCCACATCGCCCTTGCCGCCACCGCCGCCACCGACTGCCTTGGCCGCATCGCGCAGCAGGTCGGCGGCCTGGCGACCCGAGGCCGGGTCGACCGCAGCGACGAGCGACACACCACCCGTGGGGCTCACGCCGCCCAGGACGACGGTGGCGACACCGCGTTGGCGCACGGCCACCACCAGGTCGCGCAGGTCGCCAGGATTCATACCGTCGACGCGTCGCACCAACGTGCCCCCGGTGGCCAGTGCCGCCAGGTCACCTGCCTGGCCGGTGGCCAACTTCGTGCGCAACGCCCGGATCTCGTCCTGGGCGGCCTTCAACTCGTCGAGGCGTCGCTGCACACCGGCCACCACATCGCCGGCCGTGGCGCCCACCAACCGGGCGGTCTGGGCCAGGATCCGTTCGTCTCGCTGGAGCAGGGCCACGCTGTTGGCGCCCGTCACGGCCTCGATGCGGCGCAGGTTGGAGCCGATCGAACTCTCGCTCACGACCTTGACGCAACCGATGTCGCCGGTGGCCCGCACGTGGGTTCCGCCACAGAGTTCGATCGAGGGCCCCGCCTCGAGCACTCGCACGATCTCGCCGTACTTGTCGCCGAAGAAGGCGATGGCGCCCAGAGCGGTCGCTTCGTCCTTGGTGGTCTCGAACACCCGGGTGCGGGCATTGGCCAGCACCTCGGCATTCGCAAGTCGCTCGATCTCCTCGATCTCGCCGTCGGTGACCGCTGCGTAATGGCTGAAGTCGAAGCGCAGGCGCTGATCGTCCACCAGCGAGCCGGCCTGCTTGACGTGCTCTCCCAACACCGTGCGCAACGCCCAGTGCAGGACGTGCGTGGCGGTGTGGTTACGGCGGATCGCCGCCCGCCGCACGCCGTCGATGGCCGCCACCGCCACCTGACCGACGCTGACCACACCCTCGACGCGGCCGATGTGCCGGCGCAGACCGGGCAGGGCATAGGTGGTGTCGTCCACATGCACGGTCCCGGTCGGGGTGGTCACTGTCCCGGTGTCACCCACCTGGCCGCCGCTCTCGGCATAGAACGAGGTTCGGTCGAGCACCACCTCGACCCCGCCGTCGGCACGGGCCAGCACGGCGAGTACGCGGCCCTCGGTCCGGTCGTCGGCATCGCCCACGAACTCGGTATGGCCGAACTGCTCGACCAACTCGCGGTAGGCGTCCTGATGGCCGTCGTCGGTGGCACCCTTCTTCTGAGCGGCCTTGGCGCGCTGACGCTGAGCGTCCATCTCGGTGTCGAACCCGACCCGGTCGACTCCGACCCCGCGCTCGACGGTGATCTCCTCGGTCAGTTCGAGGGGGAAGCCGTAGGTGTCGTGCAGCAGGAATGCCGTCGTACCGGGCAGGCGATCGCCGCAGCGCGACAACTCGTCGTCGAGGATCTGCACGCCGGTGCGCAACGTCTGGCGGAAGCGCTCCTCTTCCCTGCCCAGCACGCCCACCACGAAGTCGCGGTTGACGACGAGATCGGGATAGGCCTGGCCCATGACATCGATGGCCGTCGACACCAACTCGGGCATGACGAGGCGCTCGGTACCCAGGAGATAGGCATGGCGGACCGCACGGCGGATGATCCGGCGCAGCACGTAGCCGCGCCCCTCGTTGGAGGGGAACACGCCGTCGCTGACGAGCAGCGCGGATGATCGCGCATGTTCGGCCAGCACGCGCAGGCTGAACGACGTACGGTCGGCCTCGACACCGCGGGCGTAGGGCTTGCCGGTCACGGACTGGGCACGCTCGATGAGGGGCGCCAACACATCGGTCTCCCATACCGAGTCGACACCCTGTACCAGGGTCAGGATGCGCTCGAGCCCGGCGCCCGTGTCGATCGAGGGCTTGGGCAGCCGGGTGCGCGTACCGTCGACGGCCTGGTCGAACTGCATGAACACGAGGTTCCAGAACTCCATGAAACGGTCGCCGTGCGGGTCGTGCAGTGGCCCGCCTTCGGGGCCGAATGCCACACCGCGGTCGATGTGGATCTCGGAGCAGGGCCCGCAGGGGCCGGTCTCGCCCATCTGCCAGAAGTTGTCCTTGTCGCCCAGGCGCTGGATGCGCTCCATGGGCACGCCCACCTGCTCGTGCCAGATGGCCTCGGCCTCGTCATCGGTCTCGTGAACCGTGATCCACAGGCGGTCGCCGTCCATACCGAACACCTCGGTGACCAGTTCCCAACTCCAGGGAATCGCCTGCTCCTTGAAATAGTCACCGAAGGAGAAGTTGCCCAACATCTCGAAGAACACCAGGTGCCGCTTGGTGCGCCCGACGTCGTCGAGGTCGTTGTGCTTACCGCCTGCGCGGGCGCACTTCTGCACGCTGACCGCCCGCTGGAAGGGCGGCACCTCGTCGCCGACGAAGTACGACTTGAAGGGCACCATGCCCGCCACGGTGAACAGCACCGTGGGGTCGTGGGGGATCAACGAAGCCGAGGGGACGACCGTGTGCTGTCGATCGGCGAAGAAGCCCGTGAAGGCGTTGCGTAGTGCATCGGCGGTACGAGGGGTGCCAGACATGGAACCCAGAGGTTACCGAGCGCCTCGGCGCCCCCGTGAGATGGGGACACGGTTCGGATCGCGCAGCACCACCACCTGGGCAGCGTCCACGGGCACGCCGTCGACCTGCACCTCGTCATCGGGTCCGAGTACCTCGGCCAGCGAGGCGGCGCGACCGTCGCGCCGGGCCGACAGTTCGGCCTCCTTGGCCCGCATGGCCCGACGCCCCTCGCGTACGGCGTCGGTCGCGGTGTCGACCGTGGTGCGCACCCGGTCGACTGCGCTGCGGGCGACGCGGGCCGGCGCCAGTTGCGCGGCGGCTCGCCGCACCTTGCGACGCGCGTAGCCCACGCCAGCGGCGCCCGCCGCCACGCCGCCCACGAACCAGCCAAATCGCTTGATCATGATGCCTGACGCCCTCGCCAACGCCGCACGGCCCGCCGGGTACCCGTCGCCAGGGCCGTCGTCTTGATCACCGGTGCCGACAGTGCTGCTCGGGCGACGCGACTGCCACCGGCGACGGCGCCGCTGATCGCCTCAGCCGACCCGAGCACCCGATCGAAGCGGTCGAGATCGTCGCGGGCCTCGTTCACGGCCGCCCTCGCCTCGACGGTGCTCCGGCGCAGGTCGTCGATGAGCGGCCGGGTCTCGGCACGCAGGCTCTGTACCTCGTGGCGTACCTCTCTGAGCGAGTCCTGCACGCGCAACAGCACCACCACCAAGGCGGCGAACCCGATGGCGCACAGCACCGCCGCCAACAGGACCGCCAGTTCACCTGCCGTCATCGTGGTTCTCCTGATCATCGCCGGACCGAGCCGCCGCGGCGGGCCACGTGGCCCTGAGACGGCCCTCGGCACCGTGGTTCGAGGGTTCGTAGTAGCGGATGTGTTCCCACCCCTCGGGTAGGTACCGCTGGGGCACCCAACCCCGGGGATCGTCGTGAGGGTACTCGTAGCCGGCGCCGTGACCGAGCATCTGCGCCCCCGGGTAGTGGGCATCGCGCAGGTGCGACGGCACTTCGGCCACGCGTCCGGCGCGCACATCGTCGCGGGCCTTCCACAGGGCAGCCGCCACGCGGTTGCTCTTGGGCGCCGTCGCCAGATGCACCGTCGCCTGCGCCAGGTTCAACTGGGCTTCGGGTAGACCCACGTGCTCGACGGCCTGTGCGGCGGCCACGGCGGCGGGGAGTGCCGTGGGATCGGCGAGGCCGACGTCTTCGCTGGCCAGGATGATCAGGCGGCGGGCGATGAACCGGGCGTCCTCACCCGCCTCGAGCATGCGCGCCAACCAGTGCAGTGCGGCATCGGCATCCGAACCACGCACCGACTTGATGAAGGCGGAGGTCACGTCGTAGTGGTCGTCGCGTCCGTAGCGCAGGGCACTGGTTCCCAGTGCCGCCTCGACATGCGCTCTCTCGACAGGGCGGGGCCGCGCGAGCGCACAGGCAACCTCCAGCGACGTGAGCACCTGCCGACCGTCACCGCCGGCCCGTTCCGCCAGCAGATCGACCGCCTCAGGACGTGCGCTCAGGCCTTCGGCCTCCAGTCCCCTCCGGATCAGGGTCTCGATGTCGCTGCGCTGCAGGGGCTCGAGCCGGAACAGGGTCGAGCGGCTGCGCAGTGGGGCGTTCACCTCGAAGAACGGATTCTCCGTGGTGGCGCCGATCAGCACGATGGTGCCGTCCTCGACCGACGGCAGCAGTGCATCCTGTTGGGACGTCGAGAAGCGGTGGATCTCGTCGAGGAACAGAATGGTTCGCCGACCGTGCTCGCCCAGGCGGCGGTGCGCCCGTTCGATGACCTCGCGCACGTCCTTCACCCCGGCGCTCACCGCCGACAACTGCTCGAACACCGCCGAGGTCGAGCCGGCGATGGCCAACGCCAGGGTGGTCTTGCCCGTTCCCGGAGGCCCCCAGAGCAGTGCCGAGGTGAGCCGGTCCTGTTCGACCAGTCGCCGCAGTGGGCGCCCGGGGCCGACCAGATGGGTCTGACCAACGACGTCGTCGAGCGTCCTCGGGCGCATTCGTGCCGCCAAGGGGGCCTGCGCTCGCAGGCGGTCGGCGGCCGCCGCCGAGAACAGGTCGTGCGTCACGGCGCCGACGGTACCCGCCTCTCCCCCGCTTTGGCAGCACTTCCCCCACACCCGTCCTGACCAGGCGGGGCGCGACGTACCTGCCGTCGGCCAAACTGCGCCAGCCGCGACCAAAGTCGCCTCGTTGCTCATCGGGGCGCCATCACCCGACGTTGCCGTTCGACCGCCACCACCACATCGCGCATCACTCGATCGATACGACGAAGGTCATCCCACCACACCATGACCAGTTCCCAGTCGACGGCTCGAAGGTCGAGGCGCCGTCGCTCGTCCCGACGGATCTCCTGCGGTGCGGCGTGATGCCGGATGCTCTGGCACTCCACTCCCACCTTCACCTCGGGTGCGGCGAGATCGATGATCACCGAACGGCCATCGGCCAGGGTCACGGGATACTCGTGCACGAGTCGGAGGCCCGTGCGCGCCAGCAGGCGGCCAGCCAGACGTTCGAACCAGCTGCGAGGGAGTGGTGCGCCGATCTGCGCCGTGAGCAGCCGACCCACGACACCGGACCCGTCGACCCCCGACCCGCGCCAGTGCTCGACCACCCTACGCAGAGCCTCCGGTTCGGTACCGTTGCGCAGCAGATGGTCGAGGCCGCGCTGCAGACGCCAGCGCGGCGCGTGCGGGGGCGCCAGGACGAGCGACGTCAGCGGATCGCTGCAGCGCAGACCGTGAGACGACACCGCGGTATCGGGGAACCAACGCCGTGACGAGTGCACGACGACCCGGTCGGGTACGTGAAGGCGCGCTCCGCGGGCAACCATGACGTGAAAGGTCCGCTGGTCCTCGAAGCCGTCGACCTGATGGGCCCGCAACGCTGTCGTGGAAGTGAGGACCGGGCCCACCGGCATGAGCGTGACCGCCCATGCCATCTGACGCCAGGAGGCCGGCGAACCGACCACCACCTCGACGCCGGGCAACACCTGACGCAGGTGCCCTTGTGAACGGCGGGACCGCACCTCACCCGTCGACATTCCCCACGACCGCAGTTGTTCGGTGGCGACGGCACCGTGCTGCCGCTCGATGGTGCGGCGAAGTGCGTCGGGAAGTTCCTCGAGTTGACGGGGCAGCACGATGCGGGGCATGCCGCAGGCTGGCCCGGTCGTTGGGCCGACGACACTCTCGGTGGGGGGACTCCACCGATCGTCGGACTCGGTTTTGGCCGAACGGTGCAGGTTCTGGCCGTACCGACCCCGACATCGCACGAGGTAGGTGAGGCGGGCCGGTACCGGGGTGCAGCCAAAGCCCGTGAGGGCGGGACTCAGGCCTTGGGAGGGAGGACGCGGATGCCCAGGTCGGTCAACTGTCGAGCATCGACCGGCGTCGGAGAGCCCGTCAGCAGGTCGAGGCCCGACTGGGTCTTGGGGAAGGCGATGACCTCACGGATGTTGTCCTCGCCGGCCAGGATCGCCGTCAGACGGTCGATACCGAACGCAAAACCACCGTGGGGTGGTGCGCCATAGCGGAACGGTGTGAGGAAGAAGCCGAACTTCCGCTCGGCGTCCTCATCGCTGATACCCAGAGCGTTGAACACCCGCCGCTGCAGGGACGGCTCGTGGATACGGATGGAGCCCGAACCCAGTTCCCACCCGTTGAGCACGAGGTCGTAGGCGAGCGCCCGCACCGACAGCGGATCGCTCTCGAACAGTTCCATGTCGTCGGGGTGGGGCATGCAGAACGGGTGGTGGCCCGGCCGCGGCTGCCCCGTCTCGGGATCGACTCCGACGAACAGGGGGAATTCGACCACCCAGACGTAGCGGGGCGGTCCCTCGTGGACGGGCGGGCGCCCGAGGTCGTTGCGTAGTTGTCCGAGCACCTCACACGTCGTGTGCCAGGTGTCGGCCACCACCAGCAGCACGTCCCCGGGGGCCGCCTGCAGGCGCCGCGAGACCTCGGCCTGCTCGGCCTCGGACAGGAACTTCGCCACGGGCGACTCGAGTGCACCGCCCTCGGCGACCTTCAGCCACACGAGTCCCTTGGCGCCGAGTTTCTTGGCCCGGTCGGTCAGGGCGTCCAGCCGGTTGCGGCCCAGTTCCTCGGCGCGGCCCGCCACCCTGATCCCCTTGATCGAGGCGGCACCGGCGAACGCCTTGAACTCGGTCGTGGCGAACACATCGGTGAGTTCCACCAACTCCATCCCGAACCGCAGGTCGGGTTTGTCGCTGCCGAAGCGTTCCATCGCCTGGCGCCACGTGATGCGCTCGATGGCGGGGGGCCGTACACCGGTCGCTGCCTCCGCCGCCGCCATGACGGCATGACTGATGGCCGCCAGCACGTCGTCGACGTTGGCGAAACTCATCTCGGCGTCGAGTTGCATGAACTCGTACTGCCGGTCGGCGCGCAGGTCCTCGTCGCGCAGACAGCGGGCGATCTGGTAATAGCGGTCCAGGCCCGACACCATGAGGAGTTGCTTGAACAACTGGGGCGACTGGGGCAGGGCGTAGAACGAGCCCGGCTCCTTGCGGGACGGGACCAGGAACTCGCGGGCGCCCTCAGGTGTAGAGGGCACCAGCATGGGGGTCTCGACCTCGACGAACCCCTGTTCCTCCATGGCATGGCGGATGGCCGAGTTCACCGTGGCCCGCAGACGCAGGTTGCGCTGGAGGCGTTCGCGCCTCAGGTCGAGATAGCGGAACTGCAGTCGGATGCTCTCGTCGACGTCGTCGGCACGCTGGTCGATGGGGAAGGCCGGCGGCTCCGCCGCCCGCAAGACCTCGACGATGCAGTCCCCCACCTCGATCTCTCCGGTGGCCAGTTGGGGATTGGCCGTGCCTTCGGGACGCACCCGCACCACGCCCGTGATGCGCACCACGTACTCACTGCGCACGTCGACGACGTTGTCCACCACGCACTGCACGAGGCCGGCGTGGTCCCGCAGGTCGACGAAGGCCAGGCGATCGCCGTGCTCACGACGGCGCGCCACCCAGCCGCACAGCGAGACGGTACGTCCCACATGCTCGGGACGCAGTTCGCCGCACAGGTGCGACCGCATGGTCGTGGCCGAACCGATCGGGCCGGTGGCGGGAGAGGAGACAGGGGTAGCGGTCATGAGGTGAGCACCTTGTGGAGATGGTCGAGGAGATCGTCGCGTGCGATCTGCAGTTGAGCGTGGTCGGTACCGCGCAGCGCCCGCACCGTGACCACACCGGCAGCCAGTTCGTCACCACCGACGATCAGGGCCACGGCGGCGCCACTGCGGTCGGCGGCCTTCATCTGGCTTTTCATGCTGCGGCCCTCGAAGGCGCGGTCGGCCCGCCATCCGGCGGCCCGCACCTCGTTGGTGAGCAGCAACGCTTCCCGACCGCCGGTGGTGTCGATGACGAACACGTGAGGCGACACCGCCGCAACCGGAAAGACGCCTTCGTCATCGCAGGCGAGCAGGGTGCGGTCGACGCCGATGGCGAAACCGATCCCGGGAGTGGGCGGGCCGCCGAGGCTTTCGACGAGGCCGTCGTAACGGCCGCCGCCACCCAGCGCGTTCTGCGCCGAGTCGAGCGTGCCACCCACGAACTCGAACGTGGTGCGCCGGTAGTAGTCGAGGCCCCGAACCAGTAAGGGTGCGATGTCGAAGGGCACCCCGAGAGCGCCCAGACCATCGCACACGGCACCGAAGTGGGCGGCCGCCTCATCGCACCAGAAGTGCTCGATCCGGGGAGCGGCCGCCACGGCCGGCGCATCCTGGTCACGCTTGGAGTCGAGGACCCGCAAGGGGTTGCGCTCCAGTGTGGCGCGGGCCTCCGGCGACAGGTCGCCCACGCAGGCGGTGAAGTGGGACCGCAGCGCCTCCACGTAGCGACTGCGGTCGGCGGGTTCGCCCAGCGAGTTCACGAGCAGGCGCACCTGGCCGAGGCCGAGGGCACGGAAGAACTGCCACGCCAGGGCGATCACCTCGGCGTCGAGGTACGGGTCGTCCACGCCCAGAACCTCGATACCCACCTGGTCGAACTGGCGATACCGGCCCCGCTGGGGCTTCTCGTAGCGGAAGTTCGCACCGGCGTACCACACCTTCCAGGGCGTGGGAGGGTGGTGCTGAGCAAAGGCCCGGCAGACACTCGCCGTCTGCTCGGGGCGCAACGCCACATGCCGCCCGCCCTTGTCGACGAAGTCGTACATCTCCTTGGTCACCACGTCGGTGGCGTCGCCGATGCGTTGGAACACGCCGAGGTCCTCGAGCAGGGGCGGGATCACCTGCCCGTAGCCGGCCGGTTCGACCACCTCGGCGAAGGCGCCGACGAACCGTCGCCACCGTGCGGAGTCGGGCGGAAGCACATCGCGCATACCCGGACTGGTCTGGAACGTAGACACGGACGTCCAGACTAGAGGTTCGGGGGCCGATCAGCCGGTGTGCCCGGGAACCAGGCGGTAGGCGTCGTACACCCCGTCGATGCCCTTGATCGTGCGCAGCACCGCGTCGAGCGACCGATGGTCACCCAACTCGAACTCGAAGCGCATCTTGGCCACGCGGTCGTTGCCCGTGTGGGTGCTGCAGGCGACGATGTTCACGTGATGGTCCGACAGCGCGTTGGCCACATCGCGCAGCAGTTTCGAGCGGTCGAGGGCCACCACCTCCACACCGGCGCGGTAGGTGGCTTTGGGGGTCGCGTCCCAGTCGACGTCCAGCACTCTGCCCCCGTGCTCGGTTGCCAGCGACGCCGCGTTGGCGCAGTCGGAGCGGTGCACGCTGACACCGCGACCGCGTGTCACGAAGCCGATGATCTCGTCGCCCGGCACGGGCGTGCAGCAGCGCGACAGGCGCACCAGCACATCGTCGAGGCCGTCCACGTGCACACCCACCGAATCGACGTCCCGTCGGCGTCCGCTGTGGCGCACGACGATCGAGGCCTCGTCGTCGTCGGCATGGCGGTCGCGCACCAGTCGGTTGACGACTGCGGTGGCGGTCACGTGATGAGCGCCGATTGCGGCGAGCAACCCGTCGAGGTCGGCGAAGCCCATGGCCTCGGCGACCTGGGCCAACTCGACGCCGTCGAGGGTTGCCGCAAGGGGCAGACCCTCCCGGCGCAGCGCCCGGGTCAGGTCTTCGCGCCCCGCATCGATCGTGTCCTCGCGCCGTTCACGCGAGAACCACTGCTTGATCTTGGACCGCGTGCGCGCCGAGCCCACGAAGCGCAGCCAATCCTGTGACGGCCCGGCACCCTCGACCTTCGAAGTGAAGATCTCACACGTGTCGCCGCTGCGCAGTTCCTGGTCGAGCGCCACCAGGCGGCCGTTCACCCGGGCGCCGATACAGGCGTGACCCACTTCGGTGTGCACGGCATAGGCGAAGTCCACCGGTGTGGCACCCACGGGCAGGGTGATCACCTTCCCCTTGGGTGTGAACACGAACACCTCGTCCTGTTCGAGGTCGATGCGGAGACTCTCCATGAACTGGGCGGGGTCGGCGACCTCGGACTGCCAGTCGATGATGCGGTGCAGCCAGTCCATGTCCGGGGCGCCGCTCGAGTCCTTGTACGCCCAGTGCGCCGCCACGCCCCATTCGGAGCGCTGGTGCATCTCACGGGTGCGGATCTGCACCTCGATGGGCCGGCCCTGGGGCCCGATCACCGTGGTGTGCAGCGACTGGTACAGGTTGAACTTGGGCATGGCGATGTAGTCCTTGAACCGACCCGGAACCGGCTTCCATCGTCCGTGGATCGAACCCAGCGCTGCATAGCAGTCCTTCACCGATCCGGTGATCACGCGCAGTGCGATCAGATCGAAGATCTCGTCGAACTCTCGCCCCTTCTGGACCATCTTCTCGTAGATGCTCCACAGGTGCTTGCCGCGGCCGGTCACCTCGGCCTGGATGCCCAGTTCCCCCAGCCGGGTCTGCACCTCGGCGATGGCCCGGGCGACGTACAGATCGCGTTCGGGGGCCCGTAGCGCCACCAGATGGTCCAGTTGCGCGTAGCGCTTGGGGTGCAGGCTGGCGAAGGCCAGATCCTCGAGTTGCTGCTTCATCTCCTGCATCCCCAGGCGATGCGCCAGGGGTGCGTAGATGTCGAGGGTCTCCTGGGCGATCCGCCGCTGCTTGTCGAGGGGCCTCCCGGCAATGGTCCGCATGTTGTGGAGGCGGTCGGCCAACTTGATGATCAGCACCCGCAGGTCCTTGGCCATGGCCACCAGCATCTTGCGCATGGTCGCCGCCTGCTGGGCCTCCTTCGAGTCGAACTGCAGCCGCTCGAGTTTGGTCACGCCGTCGACGATGCTGGCCACCTCGCGACCGAACGAGCACTCGACGTCGGCGAGGGTGATCTCGGTGTCCTCGACGGCGTCGTGCAACAGTGCCGCCGCCAGCGACACATCGTCGAGGCCGATGTCGGCCACGATGCGCGCCACGGCGATGGGGTGGTTGATGTACGACTCGCCACTGGACCGACGCTGGTGCTGGTGGGCCGCACTCGCCATGTCATAGGCGCGGCTGATCAGATCGACCGAGGCCCGGGGATGGCTCTGCCGGTACGCCGTCACGATGGGGCTCAACTCGTCGGATGGGGCGTGCTGGTTCCTCCGCCACGGAAGGACTCGGTCGACGGTGCCCATCTTCGACCCGCCGGGCCTACACCTGAGCCAGGCTCTCCACGAGCCGGTTCCCGAGCCGGGCACGCCCGGCGAGCGCCACGAGTTCGAGCACGACACCCACTCCGACCACCTGGCCGTCGAGCGCCTCGACCAGTCGACAGGCAGCGGACGCGGTTCCGCCCGTGGCCAGCACGTCGTCGATCACCAACACACGCTCGCCGGGGTGGATCGCATCGCGGTGCATCTCCAACTTGTCGCTGCCGTACTCGAGGTCGTACTCCTCGCGCACCACCGCCCAGGGCAGCTTTCCCGGTTTGCGAACGGGCACGAAGCCGGCGCCGAGAGCGACGGCGACGGGGCCGGCCAGAATGAACCCACGGGCCTCGATACCCAGCACACGGGTGACCTGGGAGTCCCGAAACCGCTCGACGAGGCTGTCCACCACACTTCGGTAGGCACCGGGGTCGCCGAGCAGTGGGGTGATGTCGCGGAACGACACCCCCGGCGTCGGGTAGTCGGGAATGGTGCGCACGTGCCCGAGCAGCACATCGGGGGCCATGGAGGCGAGGTTACCTTCAGCCCCGTCGCTTCTTGCGAGGCCGCGGCGGGTGGGTGAGGACGGTGGTCGCATCGAGCGTTCGCTGCCCTCCGGACGCGGTCCCGGCCTCCTCGGGTGCCGAACCCCCGCCACGACGCCTGGACGCCGTTCGAGCGTGCTCGTGCCGCAGTGCACCCGGACCGTCGGCGATCAGTCGGCCAAGCGCCCCGCCGGTGGCGTGTTGGCCCCGCAACGAGCGGTACTTCGGATCGCGCTCCTTCAGCAGCGACACCAGGGGTGCGGCGATGAAGATCGACGAGTACGTGCCAGCGACGACACCGAAGAACAACGCCACGGCGAAGTCGCGCAGTGCGACCGCTCCCAGGACCTGATCCCCGATCACGATGATCGCCAGAACCGGCAGCACGGTCGTGATCGTGGTGCTGAGCGAACGGAACAACACCTGGTTCATGGCGACGTTCACATGGTCGCCAAAGGACAAGCGTGCCGTCGAGAAGCGTTCCGACACCTGCCGCAGGCGCTCGTACACCACGATCGTGTCGTAGAGCGAATAGCCCAGGATGGTGAGGAACGCCACGACGGTGGCCGGTGACACCTCGAAGCCGATCAGGGAGTACAAGCCCACCGTCACGACGATGTCGTGCACGAGTGCGCCGAAGGCCCCCACCGCCATGCGCCATTCGAAGCGCCAGGCGATGAAGATCGTCAGGATCACGAAGAACACGATCAGGGCGCGCACCGCCTTCTCGGTGATGCTGCGTCCCCACGACGACGAGACCGAGGCCACGCTGACGTCTTCCACGTCGGCGCCGGCCGCCTCGGCCAGTCCGGTGCGCACGGCGAGGCGAACCTCCTCGTTCTGATCGCCCACCTGGATCCGCAGTCGTTCGTCGGCGCCACTCGACAGGGTCTGGATCTTCGCCGACGCCGCATCGACGCCCTCATCGGCGAGTACGGCGCGCGCCTGATCGGTGTTCAACTGGTTCGAGGGCACCTCCCACACCACGCCACCCTCGAAGTCGATGCCCAGGTTGAGGCCCTGGAAGAACAGCGACGCCACGGCGACCAGGAGCACGACCCCCGAGGCGATGAAGGCCCGGTTACGGCGCCCGACGAAGTCGATCGTGGTGCGGCCCGTATCGAGACGGCGCCAGAGTGAGGAGCGCTCGGGCTCGAGATCAGTGGTCATGAGCGCACCTCAGCGGGTTCGTCGTCGGCGAGGGTGTCGCGGCGGGCTCCGGCGTCCGACGCCTCGGGGATGGGGATGCCCATGAATCGCTTACCCGCCCAGCGCCCCGACATCGCCGCGAGTTGAACTGCGGGGCGCAGGAAGGAGTAGGTCACGATCATGTTGCACAGCGTGGCCAGCCCCAGGAAGAACGCAAAGCCCCGCACCGAGCCCACGGTGAGGTACCACAGGATTCCCGCACCCAGGAGCGACGCGATGTTGGCGTCCATGACCGTGCGCCAGGCACCCTGGAAACCCCGTTGCGCCGAACTGCGCAGCGACCGTCCGACGCGCAGTTCCTCCTTGATGCGCTCGAAGTAGACGATGTACGAGTCGACGGCGATACCGATGGAGACGATGATGCCGGTGATGCCCGACAGGGTGAGCGCGAGGCCGTTGGTCGCCGCCAGCAGCGCGATCACGGCCCAGTTGAGCAACCCGAAGACCACCAGTCCACCCAGCACGATCCAGGCCATCGCCCGGTACAGGGCGGCGAGGTAGACCACGACCAGCAGCACACCCACGATGCCGGCGATGACGCCAGCGCGCAGGGAGTCGCTCCCCAGGGTCGCCGAGACCGTCTGTGCGGTGGGTGCGTCGAAGTCGACGGGCACCGCACCGAACTCGAGGATCTTCGCCAGGTCGCGCGCCTCGGTCTCGGTGAAGTCCCCCGACACCTGTACCTCGTCCTCGAAGGTCGGGGTCTGCACCACCGGCGCCGAGATGACCCGGTCGTCGAGGACGATGGCCAACTGTCGCGTCGGGCAGGTGGGCACAGCCGAGTAGCACTGCGTGGCGGCGGCATTCCAGATGTCGCGGCCCTGCGCTCCGGGACGCAGTCCGACGACCACCACCCACTGGGCGTCGAAGATGTCGGCCTGGGCGTCGTTCTCGAGCACCTCGCCGGTGCCCAGTGAGGGGCCGAGCACGAACACGTTTCCGTCGGCGTCGGGCAAGTTGACCGCGGCGGTGGGATCGCTCGGCCCCTCGAGCACCGGGGGGATCTCACCGGGACGCAGTTCCAGCACCGGACGCAACAACACCTTGCCGGTCACGCTCACCAGGTCGATCGCACGCTGCTGGTCCGACACGCCGGGCAGGTTGACCACGATGGTCGAACCCTGCCGCACGATCTCGGGTTCGGCGACCCCCAGCGAGTCGACGCGGTTGCGGATGATCTCCACCGCCACATCGAGTGCCTCATCGGCAGCCTCTCCGATGGGTACCAGGGTCACCGAGGCGCCACCGCGCAGGTCGAGGCCCAGGTTGGGTGAGTTGCCCGCCAAGGCGTTGGCCGCCACGGCGAACAGCGACACCAGGATGACGCCCCACAGGGAACTCAGCAGTTTCGATCGCATGAGCCGGTCATTCCGACGGCGTGTCGTCGGCGGCGGGTGCCGGCGTCTGGTCGCTCGGACCTCCCAGGCGACGGGCGACGGCATTGCGCGACACGCGCACCTCGACCCCCTCGGCGATGTCCAACCAGATCACGTCGCCCTCGATGGCGGCGACGAAGCCGTACATACCCGAAGTGAGCAGCACCTCGTCACCTTCGCCGATACTGCGCTGCAACTGTTGCGCTTCGCGCATGCGACGCCGCTGCGGCCGGATCAGCAGGAAGTACATCGCCACGAAGATCAGGGCGAAAAACACCAACTGGAACGCCCCACCACCGCTGTTCGACTCTTGAGCGACCAACACTGCAACGTTCACGGGAGACTCCAGGTTCGTAGACGACGCGACGGGAAGAGACGTTAGCCAGTGTGGCGCCCGGTACGACGCTCATGTGCTGCGCCGCCTCCGCACTGCGATGATCTCATCCCCACACCTCGAGCACGCGCCGGCGCAGCGTGTCGAAGGTCCCCTCGATGATCGCCTGGCGCATGCGATCCATGAGCGTGAGCGTCCACGCCACGTTGTGCCAGGTCAGCAGACGTGCAACCGTCGGTTCGTTCACCTGCAGCAGATGCCGCAGGTACCCGCGGGAATGCCGTTGGCAGACATCGCAGGAACAGGCGGGGTCGATGGGTTCGTCGGACATGACATGGCGCGCATTCTTCAGATGCAGTTTCCCGGTGCTCGTCAGGGCCGTGCCATGGCGACCCAGGCGCGTCTGCATCACGCAGTCGAACTGGTCGACCCCCAACCCGACCGCCTCGACGAGAGATGCCGGATCGCCCACACCCATCAGGTAACGGGGGCGGTCGACGGGCAGGTGCTGGAGGGCGGCGGCCAGGGCGGGCAGCATCTCGGCCCGGGTCTCCCCCACCGACAGGCCCCCGATGCCGTAACCGTCGAACTCGCGTTCCACGGTGCGCTGTGCGCTCTCGGCCCGCAGTTGCTCGTCGATCCCGCCCTGCACGATCCCGAACAGCGCCTGGTCGGGGCGGTGGTGCGCCAACCGCGCCCGGGCGGCCCAGGCCGAAGTGCGTTCGAGAGCCAGTCGGATGACCTCGGGTGGAGATGGAAGGGGCGGGCAGACGTCGAGCACCATCTGGATGTCGGCGCCCAGCAACTCCTGGGTGTGCACGGCCGACTCGGGGGTGAAGCGGTGGGTCGAACCGTCGTAGGTGCTGCGGAAGCTCACCCCGTCGTCGTCGACCTTCGGGTTGAGCGAGAACACCTGGAAACCACCGCTGTCGGTGAGGGTCAGGCCCCTCCAACCAGCGAAGGCGCCCAGTCCACCCAGGCGAGCCACCACTTCGGCACCGGGGCGCAGCATGAGGTGATACGTGTTGCCCAGGACGATCTGGGCACCCAGTCGCTCGTAGTCCTCGGCGCTCAGGTACTTGATGGCTCCGCGGGTGCCAACGGGCATGAAGCACGGCGTGCGGTAGGCGCCCTTGGCGGTGACGGCCGAACCGGCGCGGGCGGCACCGTCCCGTGCCTCGAGGGTGACCGTTACTGGATGCATCGGTCGAGCAGCATCGCATCACCGAACGACAAGAAGCGGTATCCGCTGTCGAGTGCCTGTCGGTACAGCACCTTCCAGCGGGGACCGACGAAGGCCTCGATCATGACCAGCAGCGTGGTGCGCGGGAGATGGAAGTTGGTCATCATCAGGTCGACCACCTGCCACGTGTACCCCCGGTGGATGTACAGCGACGTTCGACCCGCCAGTTGCCCGGTGGCTGCCGACTCGAGAGCCCGCACCGAGGTCGTCCCCACCGCCACAACCCGCCGCGCAGCCCGGCACCGCTCCATCACCTCGGGGTCGACGGCATAGGACTCGCTGTGGATGCGGTGTCCGAGCGGGTCGCCCTCATCGAGGGGACGGAACGTGTCGAGGCCCACCACCAACTCGACCCGCGCCATCTCGACACCACGCTCGGCGAGTCGTTCGAACACGGAGTGGGTGAGGTGCAGTCCCGCCGTGGGCGCTGCAGCCGAGCCCGGTTTGCGGGCGTAGACGGTCTGGTACCGCTCGGGGTCGATCTGGGGACGCCCCAGATACGGGGGCAGGGGCATCTCACCGTGCGCCTCCAGCAAGGCCAGTGGATCGCGGTCACCGCACAGTGCGACCTCAAAGGTGTCGCCGCCCGGCCGCCGGCCGCGCATCTCGACCAGTTCGAGGCCTCCGTCGGTCACCAGGCGCTCGCCGGGTCGCACCTTGCCGCCGGGCCGCACCAGGGCCTCCCACTGGCGGCGGGTTCCCTCGAGCGGTTCGACGAGGAGCACCTCGACCGCACCGCCGGTGTGGCGATGCAAACGCAGGCGCGCCGGGATGACGCGGGAGTCGTTGACGACGAGCAGGTCGCCCGGTTGCAGCAACTCGGGAAGGTCGCTCACACGATGATGGTCGGGTGCCGCGTCACCCCGGTCCACGAGGAAGCGGGCGCTGTCACGGGGTTCGACGGGTTCGATGGCGATCGCACCCTCGGGCAGGTCGTAGTCGACGTCGTCGATGTCCACCCGATGGAGGCTACGAGCCGTCCTCGAACAATGTCGGAGACCGTGGGTCCCCAGGTGGAACCAGACCGAGGTGGCTCCACGCTGCCGCCTGGGCAACCCGGCCCCGGGGTGTCCGCGTGATCAGGCCCTGGCGGATCAGGAACGGTTCGTAGACGTCCTCGACGGTTTCGGGCTGCTCGCCCACGCTGATGGCCAGGGTCGACAACCCGACGGGACCACCGTTGAACTGGCGGCACACCGCCCCGAGAATCGCCCGGTCGACCTTGTCGAGCCCGCGGTCGTCGACGCCGAACACCTGAAGGCCGTCGCGCGCCGTCGCCAGGTCGACATGGCCGGAGGCACGGACTTCGGCATAGTCACGGACCCGACGCAGCAACCGGTTGGCGATGCGCGGCGTACCCCGACTGCGTCGGGCGATCTCGAACGCCCCGTCCTCGTCCACGCCGATGCCCAGGATGCCCGCCGCACGACGAACGATGGCCTGCAATTCGTCGTCGTCGTAGAAGTCGAGGCGGGCGACCATACCGAAACGGTCGCGCAAGGGTCCCGTGATCATGCCGGTTCGGGTGGTGGCACCGATCAGGGTGAAGGGAGGAAGTGTGAGCCGGATGCTCGAGGCCGCCGGGCCCTTGCCCACCACGATGTCGAGTTGGAAGTCCTCCATGGCCGGGTAGAGGATCTCCTCGACCGTGCGTGACAGGCGGTGGATCTCGTCGATGAACAGCACGTCACCCTCCTCCAGTTTGGTGAGGATGGCCGCCAGGTCACCGGCCCGTTCGAGCGCCGGACCCGAGGTGATGTGCAGGCGCACGTTCATCTCGGCGGCGATGATGCCCGCCAGTGTGGTCTTGCCCAGACCGGGTGGCCCGGCGAACAGCAGGTGGTCCACCGGATGGGCGCGCCGCCGGGCCGCCTCGAGCACGATGCTCAGGTGCTCCTTCAACTCGCGCTGGCCGATGAACTCCTCGAGGTGACGGGGCCGCAGCCCCACGTCGTCGCGCTGTTCACCATCGTCGAGTTCGGTCGGCTCCAGGAACTCCTCACGCACGACGGGCTCCCAACAGGCCGAGAGCCTGACGCAGCAGAGTGGGTGCATCGACGCCTTCGGTGGCCAGGCCCGACAGGGCGTCGCGGATCTCGTCGGGGGCGTAACCCAGACCGGCCAGCGCCTCTCTCACCTCGACGACCACCGATCCCGAACGGCTGGGCCCGGTGTCGAGGTCGATCGCCGGCGTCGAGAGGCGGTTGCGCAACTCGATCAGCAGTCGTTCGGCGGTCTTCTTGCCCACCCCCGGCACCAGGGTGAGCGACGCCAGATCGCTGGTGGCCACGATGTCGGCGAGGGCGGCGGGACGGTGCGTCGCCACGATGGCCAGTGCCAGTGCCGGCCCGACGCCGTGGGTTGCCAAGAGGGTCTGGAAGGTGGTGCGCTCGTCGCGTTGGGCGAACCCGAACAGCGTCTGGCCGTCTTCGCGGACGTGGTGGTGTACGTACACGTCGGCCGGCGACCCGGGTTCGAGTTCAGCGAGGTACCGCGGCGTGACCACGACCTCATAGCCCACGCCCCCCACATCGAGCACGACGGTCGGCGCCGAGCCGACGACGGAGCGTTCGAGCACCGTACCGCGCAGGCGGGCGATCATCGGGACGTCCCCCGGGCCAGGGCGACCGAACGGCGCAGCGGTGTCGTGGCGATATGGCAGAGGGCGAGGGCAGCCGCGTCAGCGGCATCGGCAGGCCGCGGCAGGCCGCTCAGCGCCAGGCGCGCCTTGACCATGTGCTGTACCTGCTGCTTCGTCGCCGATCCCGTTCCCACCACCGCCGATTTCACCTGGCTGGGCGTGTACTGGTGCACTTCGCAACCGGACGCCGCCGCCTCGGCCAGTGCGAGCCCACTGGCCTGCCCCACGCTCATCGCCGTGCGGACGTTGACCTGGAAGAACACCTGCTCGACGGCGACGACATGGGGCCGATGCTCGGCGATCAGTGCCGCCAACTCGCGGCGCAGATCGGCGAGCCGGTTCGGGAGGGGGTCGGTGGCCGGGGTGCGCAGCACACCCATCGCACGGGCCGTGACCTGGGTGGCGGACGTTGCGTCGATCACGGCATAGCCGCAGCGGGTCAGGCCCGGATCGATACCCAAGACTCGCACGAACACGCGTACGACTGTAGCGGTGCGCTGTGCCGCGGTGGTGGACCGTGCGAGGCTCAGGCGCCCCGACCGTCAGGAGGCGGTGCGGATGGCGTCGACCAGTTCGCTGACCGGTCGGAACGTCAGCCCGGCGATGGCGCGATGGGCGTAGCGCACCACCCCACCGGCATCGATCACGAACGTGCTGCGCCGGGGGAATCCGAGGGGACCCAGGGTTCCGTACGCACCGGCGACCGCCTTGTCGGTGTCGGCCAGCAGTGGGAAGCCCAGGCCGTGCTTGGCCGAGAACCGCTCGTGGCTGTCGACGTCCTGGGCCGAGATGGCCAGCACCTGAGCGCCCAGTCCCTCGAACTGGCCGAGGTCGTCGTTGTACGTGTTCAACTGCCGCGTGCACACCGGCGTGTCGTCGGCGGGGTAGAACACCAACACCACCACCTGACCGGCGTAGTCCGACAGCGAGTACCGCCTACCACCGGTGCCCGGAAGGGTGAAAGAGGGTGCGGTCTCACCGACCTTGACGCTCACGGCCACAGTCTGACACGCCGGAGCAGCGGCGCGCCGCACCATGCCCCGCGCGAACCGTCAGGCATCCATACCGGCCATGATCGACTCGGCGATGTCGAAGTTGGCGTAGACGTCCTGGACGTCGTCGTTGTCCTCGAGGGCGTCCATGATGCGAAGCACCTTTCGAGCCTCGTCGGGTTCGGTGATGGCGATCGTGGTCGACGGCACCATGGTGCTCTCGGCCGAGGTCACGGTCATGCCAGCCGCCTCGAGCGCCGCCTTGACCTCGAACACTCCGGACGGGTCGCACAGCACACGCCACACGTTGTCGTCGGCGGACACGTCGTCGGCGCCGGCGTCGAGCACCACCATCAGCACGTCGTCCTCTGCGGCGGCACCGTCGACCATGACGACACCCCGACGACTGAACTGCCAGCTGACCGCACCGGGTTCGGCCATCGAGCCACCCATCTTCGAAAAGATGCTCCGCACCTCGGCGCCCGTGCGGTTGCGGTTGTCGGTGAGCACGTCGATCATGAGCGCCACGCCGCCAGGGGCATACCCCTCGTAGGTGATCGCCTCGTAGTTGGCGCCGTCGTTGTCGCCCGTGCCGCGCTTGATGGCGCGGTCGATGGCATCGTTGGTCATCTGGGCCGCCTTTGCCTTCAGCACCATGGTGCGCAGCGTGGCGTTGGCGTCGGTGCTGCCACCACCCTCGCGGGCCGCCACTTCGATCTGGCGGGCGAGCTTGGCGAACAACTTGCCGCGCGCCTTGTCGGCTGCGCCCTTCTTGTGCTTGATGGTGGCCCATTTCGAATGACCTGACATGTCAGACCTCCAGGAGAAACCGTGCGTGGAGCCGGTGATCGCCGGCGAGTTCGGGATGAAAGCTCATGGCCATCGTGGCGCCCTGGCGTACCAACACGGGATGGCCGTCGTGCCGGGCGAGCACCTGCACACCGACACCGTGCTCCACGATGACGGGAGCGCGGATGAACACGGCGTGGAACGGCGTGTCGAGGCCCTCGATACGCAGGTCCGTCTCGAAACTGTCGACCTGACGGCCGTACGCATTGCGCCGCACGGTCACGTCCAGGCAGGCGAAGCTGGTCTGGTCCGGCCGACCGTCGAGCACCGCTCCGGCCAGCAGGATGAGGCCCGCACACGTGGCGAAGACGGGAAGGCCCCTGTCGAGCGCTTCGGAGAGGGGCTGGCGCAGACCCGAGGAGTCGAGCAGTTTCGACATGGTTGTCGACTCGCCGCCGGGCAAGGCGATGCCGTCGAGGCCGTGGAGGTCGGGAGCCGTGCGCACTTCGCGCACGACGGCGCCCAACGCCTCGAACGCCTCAGAGTGCGCGCGAAAAGCCCCCTGCAGGGCGAGCACGCCGATCACGGGCGCCACCTGGGAGCGCACCGTGTTCACCTGGGGGCCTCTGGTCGTCGCGCATGGTCGCTGCGGTCACCAACCGCGATCGGCGTAGCGCTGGTTGATCTCGTCCATGCCGATCCCCGTCATGGGGGCGCCCAGACCCCGGCTGACCTTGGCGATCAGATGTGGGTCGCGGAAATGGGTGGTGGCCTCGACGATCGCCTTGGCGCGGCGCTCGGGCTCGTCGCTCTTGAAGATGCCCGACCCCACGAACACTGCTTCGGCACCCAACTGCATGGCCAACGCGGCATCTGCCGGCGTGGCGATGCCCCCGGCGCAGAACAGTGGCACGGGCAGCCACCCGGTCTCGGCGATCTCCTGCACCAGCGGCAGGGGCGCCTGGAGGCGCTTGGCCCAGTCGAACAGTTCGGCGGCATCGGCCTGGGTGATGCGGCGGATGTCGCCGATGATCGAGCGGAGGTGCCGCACGGCCTCGACGATGTTGCCGGTCCCCGCCTCGCCCTTGGAGCGGATCAGTGCTGCTCCTTCGCTGACCCGGCGCAGGGCCTCACCCAGATTGGTCGCCCCGCACACCACCGGCACGTCGAAACCGAACTTGTCGATGTGGTGCGTCTCGTCAGCGGGTGTGAGCACCTCGCTCTCGTCGATGAAGTCGACTCCGAGTGCCTGCAGCACCTGGGCCTCGACGAAGTGCCCGATGCGCGCCTTGGCCATGACCGGGATGGACACGGCCGCCTTGATGCCCTCGATCATGTCGGGATCACTCATGCGGGCGACCCCACCGTCTCGACGAATGTCGGCCGGCACCCGTTCCAGTGCCATGACGGCGCAGGCGCCGGCGTCCTCGGCGATCTTCGCCTGGCCCGGTGTGACCACGTCCATGATCACGCCACCTTTGAGCATTTCGGCCAGACCCCGCTTGACGCGGAACGTGCCGGTGGCTCTGCTGGCGGAGGGGGTGTCGCTCATGGCATCCAATGGTACCGAGGCGAAACGCTCGACGCCTTTCCCGAGCGGGGCGACCATGGTCACGGGAACGCGACGCTGGCGGGATCGACACCGTCGGCGACGATCGCCGCCTTGCCGTTGCGCGTCAACTGAACCCACGTACGCCCGGGAGTCAACCCGATCTCCTCGCCGTCGGCGTCGGTGAGCACGATCGGCTCGAGGCGGTCGCCACGTGTCCAGGTCCCCTCGATCCACCGTCCAGCGACGAGCACCCAGGCGACGCCCTCACCCATGGTCACGGCCTCGGGACTGCGGTTGTCGGCTGCGCTGGGGCGGTACGACACGAACAGCACGACGACGTTGGCGGCATCGATGCGCTCGCCATCGGCGCCTAGATGGGCCTCGCCGGCCTGGTCGCGCTGGAACGCCGCCGAGGCGGGGTCCCAGGTCCACTCGACGCGCACCCCGTCCATCGACAGTCGCACGCTGTGAACGGGCTCACCCACGGCGGGGTCGGTCGCCGACCGATACCCGAACTGGGCCGGAGGCGCCTCGGCCTCGTCGGGGGCGAGCGACATCAGGCTGACGCCCGATGCGTAGAGGTTGTGCGGTGCTTGGCGGCTCGACGACCGGAAGTAACCGCCCGGGCCGTACTCGGAGAGCGCTCCGATATCGCGCAGGTCGCTGCGCCGCACGGCGGAAGTCACGGCCGAGTTCCCACCGCTCCATGCGAACAACGGCCGATTCAGCGAGCCCAGAAGTTCGATGTCCTGCGTACGGCCCGAGCGAATGGGACCCACGGGATCGGGTAACTGGCTGTGATAGACGGCGGCGAAGCGCGTGATCTGCTCGACGTTCTCCTCGAACACGATGTCGGCGGCGTTCAGGCCCGCCTGCGGTCGCGCGCCGGGACCGTTGTCGATCTTGACCACGAGTGCCGGCCGGGTGGCCGCCGCCTCGTCGGTGACGGGAAGACCGGTGAGGGGCATCACCGCCACATCGGGCGCGGTGGACACCGCCGGTGCCACGGTGGCGGCGCTGCCGCCGGGTGTGGTCGTGGTGGACGCCGGGGCCACCGACGCCGCCGAGGTCGTGGTGGTGGTGGTGGCAGCCTCCTCGCCACCACCCCCACCGCACGCGGCGATCACGGTCAGCACCACTGCCACGGGGAAGGTCGCCCGGACGGTCCGGCGCGATCGGGGATCGGGCCACAAGCGGCGGAGGGTCATGGTGTTCAGAGCTCCCTGAGCATGGCGATGCGCTCGTCGAGGGTGGGGGTGTCGGTCGAGGGTTCGGTGGGGATCAGCCACAGATGAGCCAGCGGGGCTGGATGGCGCTGCGGCCGGGTGTCGTGCTGGGCGAGGCGGTCGAGGGCGGCGATCATGCCCGGCGGATACCGCGTGATCCGGCATGCGGCCACATCGTGACGGGTCTGGCGCCCCGGGTCGACGAAGCGGCGCGCCACGGCCGCAGCGGTATCGCCCAGCGGCGCCAGCGGCGCCACGAGCATGGCAACGGCACTGGCCGCAGCCGCGTCACCGGACCGGATCTGACCGAGCAGGGACGCGACCACGCCCTCCAGTTCGATACGCGCCAGGTGATCGAGCAAACCGGTCGTGACCACCACGGACGACTGCTGCGAGGTGCGAGCGGTGGCGAGGGCGTTCGCAGCCTGGTCGTCGACGATCCACAGGCTCGGCTTGGGAAGGCCCGATGTGACGCACAGTCCCTCGACGAGGTTGTGATAGCGCCGGAAGCCGACCTCGTCGGCGCGACGGGCACCCACCGCCCGCAACACGGCACCCTCAACATCGCGCCTCGCACGCAGGATCAGGGCAACGCCGATCAATGCGCCGAGCAACAGGCCCCACCAGACGAGGCCCGTCACCACCCCGATCACCCCGAGCACCAGGGTGGGGAGTGCCACCACCGCCACGCACAGCGACGCCACGCGGCTCCCGTTCGCTTCGATGGCTTCGGCCATCAGAAACGAACGTCGGGCGCCGTGCGAGCGGCGTCCTCGGCCTCGTAGAACTCGCGCTCGCGAAAGCCACCCAGGCGGGCCACGATCAGCCCCGGGAACTGGTGGATGGCGTTGTGGTAGCCCAACACGCTGTCGTTGTAGAACTGGCGCGCGTATGCGATGCGGCCTTCGGTCGAGGACAGTTCCTCCTGCAGGGACAAGAAGTTCTGGTTGGCCTTCAGGTCGGGGTACGCCTCACTGAGAGCGAACAGCTGGCGTAGGGCACCGCTCAGCATGTTGTCGGCGGTGGCCTGGGCGGCCGGCCCGGACGGGGCGGCGGCGAGCGAGGCCGATCGCGCCTGGATGACCGCCTCGAGGGCCTCGCGCTCGTGGGACGCGTATCCCTTGACCGTCTCGACCAGATTCGGCACCAGGTCGAGACGCCTCTTCAACTGGACGTCGATCTGCGACCAGGCGTTGTCGACCTGGTTGCGGCGCCGCACCAGGCCGTTGTAGAGCAGTACCAGTGCGAGCAGCACCAGCACCACGACGACGATGATCACGATGGTCACTGCGGCCCGTCCTTCCGACGTTGGAACATCAGCGGCGCAGTCTACGACGCCACCGAGCGGCGAAAGCGGCACGCCGGCGCGCCGGCTCGCCCGAGGCCAGTCGCTCGTAGCGATCCAGATACGCCTCGGCGAGTGCGCCCATCGAGAACTGCTGCGCCCGTCGCTCCCCCGCGGCCACCAGACGATGTCGCAGGGCGGCGTCGCCCAGAACCTCCGCCAACGCTCCCCCCAGGACGGCGGTGTCACCCGGGGTCACCAGGCGGGCATCGACTCCATCGGTGGCCACGTTGCGATAGCCGTCGAGCGAACTCGCCACCACGGCAGTACCGGCCGCCATGGCCTCGAGGAGCACCACGCCGAAGGACTCCCCGTGCAGCGAGGGGGCACAGAACACGTCGGCGGCCCGCAGACGTGCGATCTTCTCGTCGTCACCGATGCGCCCCAGCCACTCGATTCGGCCGTCACCCGCATGGAGTTGCTGCAGTCTCGAGGTCTCGGGCCCGTCCGACGCCACCCAGCAGCGGTTATCGGGCGGGAGGTGGTCGAGTGCGGCCAGCAGGACACCGAGGCCCTTCCGCTCTTCGTGGCGTCCGCAGAAGAACACCGTCGGACCCGTCCGCGACCACGGTTCGACACCGCGGAACCGGTC
>Ga0169931_10001276_pt1 | contig 41662 bp, 36 predicted proteins | sample Kivu_15m_20L_FD_129675 | JGI IMG/M metagenome (GOLD analysis project Ga0169931, IMG submission 129675) | Freshwater microbial communities from Lake Kivu, Western Province, Rwanda to study Microbial Dark Matter (Phase II) - Kivu_15m_20L... | ecosystem: Environmental > Aquatic > Freshwater > Lake... | reverse complement strand
TGCCACTCACACCACCGAGGCGATTCCTCAAGGTGGCGGTAAGGTGGCGGACGGGGACCCAACTCGCCATAAGTCTAAAGCCGCCTCAGGGATTTGAACCCTGGACCCCAGCTTTACGAAAGCTGTGCTCTACCGCTGAGCTAAGGCGGCGGTGTTCCGTCGGATTGCTAATTTAGCCATCTCGTAGACCCTGACAAGCCCAAGCCGCCGCGGGTTCGCGATCTCGCGATCGGGCAGCATGGTGGTTCGAGCACGATCGAAATGCTCGCGGCGAACCTTCGCGAGTCGGGAATCGATCCGGATCGCCTCTGATCACTTCGTGCGGCAGTCTTCCACGTCGGTGGCGAAGCCGGAGACGCGGTTCCCCGCGAGGGTGATGTCCTTGGCGTCCTTCCCGATGCGGATGCCGACTCGCTTCGCGGCCCCCCGTGTTTCCGTGATCACGTTGTCGCGGATGTTCAGGTTCGCCGTCGTTCCCTGAACGTCGATCGCGGCAGCGGTCTCGTTGCCCGTGTCCGTGATCGTATTGCCGATCACTTTATTGCGGTCGCCCGTGAAGCCGAGGCCGCGCTCGGGGCGGAACAGGATGCCGGCGACTCCGCTGCGGCGAACCGTGTTCCTGCGAATCTCGTTGTCCGTGTCGCGATGCCCCACCGAGATCCCGGCCGTCTTCGTGTCCTCGATCACGTTCCCTTCCGCGAGCCCGAACTTCACGCCCCAGCAGAAGAAGAGCCCGATGTGGTTCCCGATCAGTTTGTTGTTCCGCATCACGGGCCGCTGCGAGCCGGAACCGGGATGCAGGCCGAGGCCCGCGTGATCGCGGCTCTCGCACTCCTCGACCCGCACGTCGTGGCAGATCTGCCAACTGATGCCGTCTCCGTTGTAGTTCTTCGCGATCACCTTGCGGAAGGTCGCGTTCGAGCAGTCCTGGAGGAAGATGCAGCCGGCGTAGTTGCCGTCCAGGTTCGCGTTGTTGGCGCGGTTCCCGTCGAGCGTCAGGTTCTCGATGGCGAAGTCGGTGATGAACTCGCCGCTGAAGAGTGGAAAGAGCGTGGCGGCGGTCGGGGCTCCGGTGGACCACAGGTTTTCGCGGAGGCCCTTGTCCAGCTTGAAGCGTCGGCCGGATCGTGCGACGAGGGTCCGCTTGATGACGGTGTCTCCGCCGTGGTGCGGGTTCTTGGCGCGGAGGCAGATTCCGTCCCCGATTTGGAAGCCGTTCGCGTCCGCCAGCGTGATCTCCTGGTCGTACCAGTCCGAATCGGCGGCGAGCTTCGTGGCCACGGACGGTTCCTTCACGATGATCGTGTCCGGCCCGCTTCCGACGATGCGGACGTGGGAGGCGAGGTATACGGCGTTGCGGAAACGGAACGAACCGGGAAGGAGCTTCACGGTGCCGCCGCCGGCGCGGGCGACGGCGTCCACCGCGGCTTGAATCACGGCTTGCGTGCCGCCGTTGAGATCGCCGCCGGTGTTTCCCACGGCAAGGGTGAAGGCTTCGTCCCACTTCGGCTCGTGACGCGAATCGCCGGAGGTGGCGCGGGGATTCTTCACGACCGGGGCGACGTCGCCGATTTCGGCCGCCTCCGCGGGAACCGCGGCGGCCGCCGCCACCGGAACGCTGCCCATGAACTGACGACGATGCGGATTCATGTTCGAACTCCGATGAGGATACCCGAGGTGCAGGAGGCGTTCAATTCCCGGCCGGGTCCGGAACTCCGGCCTGCTCGAAGCCCTTCCGGCGGAGCACGCACGAGTCGCAGCGCCCGCAGGGGCGGCCTGTGGGATCGGGATCATAGCAACTCAGCGTCAGGCCGTAGTCCACGCCGAGCCCGAGCCCGAGGGCGATGATTTCGGCCTTCGTCAGTTTCAGAAGCGGTGCGTGAACGGTGAACCGCGTGCCGTCGACCCCGGCTTTGGTCGCGAGGTTGGCGAGGTTCTCGAACGCGTTCAGGAACTCGGGCCGGCAATCGGGGTAGCCGCTGTAGTCGAGCACGTTGGCGCCGATGAACAGGTCCGCGGCGTCGATCGTCTCGGCATATCCGAGCGCGACGCCGAGCAGAATCGTGTTGCGGGCGGGAACGTACGTGACGGGGATGCCATGGCTCATCTCGTCCGCGCCGCGATCCTTCGGCACGGCCGTGTCCGCGGTGAGGGCCGATCCGCCGATTGCGCGCAAATCCAGTTTCACGGTGCGATGTTCGACCGCTTCGAGGGCGCGGGCCACCGCCGCGGCGCGATCCAGTTCCACACGATGCCGCTGGCCGTAGTCCACGCTCAAGGCGTACACCGCGTACCCGTCCGCCTTCGCGACGGCGAACGTGGTCGTGCTGTCCAACCCGCCACTGAGGAGAACGACGGCCCGTTTCATCTCCGCCTCCGAACCGATACACCAAAGAGGACCACCACCGCAGGATGAAGATATGGAGCCGACCGCGACGCCGTCCGCCGATCAACTCGAGACGTTTCCGAACCCGCGGCCGGGCCGGGAATTCACGATCGAAATCGTCTGCCCCGAGTTCACGAGCGTGTGCCCGAAAACCGGCCAACCGGACTTCGGCACCATCACGTACCGCTACGTGCCGGCCGAACTCTGCGTCGAGTTGAAGTCCTTGAAACTGTACCTGCAGCGGTTCCGCAGCATGGGCATCTTCTACGAAGCGGTGACGAACCAACTTCTGGACGATTTCGTGGCCGTGAGCAAGCCCGTGCGCTGCCAGGTCGTCAGCACGTGGACGCCGCGCGGCGGCATCAGCACGAACGTGACCTGCGAATATCAACGATAGCCATCCCACCTTCTCCCGGAGCGATTGACATGCGTCGGAATCTGCTGCCGGCCCTCGGCGTGCTCTTCGCCGCCGTGGCCGCGAACGGCCTCGCCGTGGTCCAGGATTACAAGAGCGGCATCATCTGGCCCGAGCCGAAGGTCGTGGCGCCCGGCGAGAAGCCTGGCGACCCGCCCGCGGACGCCATCGTCCTCTTCGACGGCAAAGACCTCTCGAAGTGGAAGAATGGCGACAAGTGGGAGATCAAGGACGGCTACGCCACCGTGCAGAAGTCCGACATCACGACGATCGATTCGTTCGGGGACTACCAGCTTCACCTCGAGTTCGCGACCCCGGAGAAGGTTCGTGGAAGCGGGCAAGGCCGCGGGAACAGCGGCGTCTTCCTGTCCAACCGGTACGAGGTTCAGGTGCTCGACTCGTTCGGCAACACGACGTATTTCGATGGCCAATGCGCCGCCCTCTACAAGCAGCAGCCGCCGATGGCGAACGTCAGCCGCAAGCCTGGCGAATGGCAGACCTACGACATCGTCTATGAAGCCCCTCGCTTCGGCGACGACGGCAAACTCGCGAAGCCGGGCATCGTCACGGTGTTCCACAACGGCGTGTGCGTGCAGAACCATTATGAACTGCAGGGCGGCACGTACTTCGAGAAGGCCGCCAGTTACGAGAAGCACCCGCTCCGCCAGCCGATCCGCCTCCAGAATCACGGCGACCCCGTCCGTTACCGCAACATCTGGCTTCGCGAGCTGACGCCGATCGTCGGCAAGAAGCCCGAATCGAAGTGACTCGGCGAACCCGCAAGTGGGGGAAGCAGCTGTGGGAGAAGCTGCCGGAAGCCGTGCGGAAGAACGAGGTGAAGTTTCGAATGGTGATCGAAGCGGGTGTCGGCACGATTTGGCGGAAGGAGGAACGGTCCAACTCCCACGGTGGTCCGCTGTATCATCTGTCCAGTTGATGGACGCATGAAGAAGAACCCCAATCCCTATGGGATTGGGGATATCTTCTTCATCCATTCGCGATGAATGAAGAAGATATTCCCCAACCTTGGGGGTGTTCCGAATATCTTCATCCCGCCATGAACCGGGCGAACCCCCAAGCGGGCTCCCGGCAAGTTCGGCAAAGGCCGCAGATTTCGAGTGAACCGGAAAGCTGCGGCGATCCGATAAATACGACAACTCGGATTTCCCGTACTCCGCCGCGGACAAGGAGCGTCCCATGCGCCGGGCGCTGGTTCTCATCGCGTTGCTCGCCGCTTCCGCCGCTCCCGCTCGCGCGCAGGAGGCGGTTGCGCCTGCGGCGGCGCTTGGCCTGCCGACCATCATTCCGGACCTGGCTCCGTTCACCTCGCCGGTCTACGTGCCGCACGTGCCCCCGCTCGCGGTGCCGGGCCTCGATCCCAACCTGCTGAGCCCGCGAACGACCGAGAGCCCGTTCGCCCAAGCCACGGAAGCGGGTGGCCAGCCGAGCCGCACCTTCAACGAAAACTTCGACGGCGACCCGTCCCCCGTTTACTACAAGCAGACGATCGTCACCAGTTTCCAGACGCAGACCCGCGTCGTCGGCTTCTCGCAACAGGTGACGGGGTTCACGCAGACGATCACGACCGACGGCCAAGGCAATCAGGTCATCACGCGGAACCCGATCATCACGAACGTGCCGATCACGGTGCAGGATCGCATCCCCGTGACGCAGACCGTGCGCATTCCGCTCGGCAGCCGTTACAACGGCGTGAGCGTGGTGGAGTGGGGCAACCCGATCCCGCGCGATCACGTGTACTTCGGGTACAACTTTTATTCGAACCTCGGCGGCGCGTTGAACCCCGGCGGCGTCGGCAGCGACATGCAACGCCAGACCGCCGGCTTCGAAAAGACGATCCTCGACAGCCGCGCCTCGATCGGCATCCGCATCCCGTTCATCCAGCAATACGGCCCGTTCGGCTTCGGCAGCCAAGTGGTCGGCGACCTCACCGTGATCATGAAGTACGCGGCGTTCTACAATCGCGAAACGGGGAACGCGATCACCGGCGGCTTGGCCGTCACCGCGCCCACGGGCGGCGGCACGGCCTTCTTCGCGGATGGAACCGAGGCCCCTCATTCCACGCTGCTTCAACCCTGGGCCGGTTTCGTTCGCAACTTCGGTCGCGGGTACGTGCAGGGCATCTCGAACCTCATCGTGCCGACCGACTCGCGCGACGTGACCCTGTGGGGCAACAGCGTCGGCCTCGGCTACTGGCTCTATCGTTCGCCGGACGCCAACCGCCTTCTCACCGCCATCACGCCGACTGTTGAAGTCCACGTGCGCACGCCGCTCGATCATCGAAATGCGGACGGCGACATTTACTTCCAGGATCAGGTGAACGTCACGGCCGGTTCGCACTTCCGCTTCAACCGGTTCGTGATCAGCGGGGCCGTCGTCGTGCCGATGATGGGGCCGAAGCCCTTCGACGTGGAAGCCGTCGGCTTCGCCAGCTTCTGGTTCTGATTCGATTCGCGAGATTCGATCGGCGGATGCGAGGCGGCCTCAGTTGTACTTCAACACGCCGTTGAACTCGAGGAGTTGTTGGATCCACGGGGAACGCCACGGGTTCACCGCGGGGTAGAAGACGGCGAGCACGGAGAAGCCGAGCAGAGCGGCACAGACGAGGCGGCCGACGCGGCCGCGGCTCAGACGGTCCCCCGCCAACGGCAATGCGATCGACCAGAGCGGGATGAGCCAGAACAGCCAGCGCGGGCCGCTCGTGAACCCGCCGTAGTTGTAGCTCTTCGTTCGCGTCAGGTAGAAGACGAACACGATCAGCGAGAGGGCCAGCGTGATGACCGCGAGGCCGCGCCGCGAGATCGGCGCAAGGGTCGCGTCCTTCACGCGGCAGGCGGCGATCAGCGAGCCGAGCGCCAACAGGAACACCGGCGTCAGGCTGAACCATCCGTGGTGGCCGAAGAGCAGATGGAACGCGTAGATCGTGGTCGGCTCGTCGTTGAAGTCGATCCCTTTGCCGAGCGGCGTGCCGACCTTCGACCAGTGGCTGCCCTCGTAGTTGTACCACGGCCCGCCGAACTTCTCGTAGGCGGGGCGGAACTCGCCCATCGCGGCGAAGTTCGTGGCGAAGTAGGCCGCGATCGGGATCAGCGCCGCGGGCACGTATCCAAGCAGCGTTCGCCGGGGGTTCGCGAGGAGGAGCGGCAGGCCGAGCGCGGCGACTAGTGCCAACGCAGGCAGGTCGAAGGTCGCGGCGAAGGCCGCGAAGAACCCCGCGACCGCATGTTCGAGACCGGTCAACTCCCGCGATTCGAGCATCGCTTTCACCACGGGATAGATTGCGAACAGCACGCAGAACGCCGCCGGGAGGTGGTTGTTCAACGTGCCCGCGAACGTGGTGAGGAAGGTGCCGAAGCAGGCCGCCGAGAACGCGAACATGCGGCCGAAGTCGGTCGTGCCCGTCGCCTCGATCAGTTTCGCGAGCAGCATCAGGTACAGGGCGAACGGGAGAACGTTCACTGTGAGCAGGATCGTGGGGATCACGAGCCAGCGATCTTTCGCGATGTCCCAGCCGAAGCTCGCCTTGAGAACCCAGTATTCGGCGGCGAGGAGCACGGCGTAGACCGGGGGCTTCGTCGAATAGAACTCCTTCTCGACGGGGCGCCCCGCGTCTTCGGGGGCGAGCGGCCTCAGGATCACGTCCAGGCTGCGATACTGCGGCTCGGCGATGATCCCGACGTCGCGGTAGGCCTTCGGGTTGCCGCCATCCGGAAAGACGCGGCGGCCGATGACGAACGTGCCGTCGTCCACGAGAGCCCGCACCGCGGCCCACCGCGATTTGTCGTTGGAACTGTACATCGGCGTGGGGTCGGGCCGTTCCTTCGGCCACGCCCGCGGCGGATCGGGCGGGCTGGCGCTGTACGCCTCCAGCGTCGGCGGGGTGTACCGGCTCGGTTCAAGCAAGTTCTCAGCGCCGACCACCCGCGCCGCGGCCACCGCCACCGCGACGGCGCCGATCAGCCAGTAAAACGACTTGCGAGCGTCCATTCGTGCCGTCATCGGTTCGAGAAGAGAATCGTGAGGCCGTCCTGAGCGGTGGCGAAGGTCTTGCCGCTGGTGAGGAGCGCATCGAGCTTCGTGCGGGCCTCGGCGGGATTGAGGCCAAGACCCATCAGGGCCTGATACACTTCGTCGATCACTTTGCCTTCCACGTTCGCGGCCGGTTCCTCGCCCGGCTTCTTCTTCTTGCCGGGTTCGGCGGGTTCGCTCGGCCCGGCGGCGAAGGACATGACCTTCCGCTTCAGCGTGGTCACGATCTGCTCCGCGGTGGTGGCTCCGATGCCCGGGAGCGTGCTGAGCCACTTCGTGTCCTGGCGGGCGATCGCGTCCGCGATTTCCTTCACCGGGCGGGCCATGGCCTTGAGGGCTTTCTTCGCGCCGATCTTCTCCACGGTGCAGAACAGGTCGAAGAAGTCGAGTTCGGTCTCGGTGATGAAGCCGATACGGCGGGGAACGAAACGGTTGCCGCCGGAGTTTCCTTCGAGGTACTCGGTGATGTGGAGCGTGATCTCTTCGCCGGTCTTCATCTGGATGCCGCGGCGAACGGCCTCGGCGACGAGCACCTGGTACTCGAGCGGGCCGACCTGCACGCGAACTTCGTCGTCCAGCACGCGAACCAGCGTGCCGGTGAGTTTCGTGATCATGAGGCCATGATACGGGGCCGGAATGAGCATGAAATCCGACGGGCTCGCCGGTACTCTTCATGGAACAGGATCACGGCCTCCGGCGAGAATGAACATGTTTCCGTGCGGCCTCACGCGGCGCGAAGCGATCTGGGAAATGGGCGGCGGCTTCGCGGGCCTCGCGTTGCTGGGCCTCGATGCCGAGTCGAGCCCCGGACGTGAGCCCGGGGGGAACCCGCTCGCGGCGAAGAAGCCACACTTCGACACGAAGGTCAAGAGCGTCATCTTTCTGATGATGAACGGCGGCCCGTCGCAGGTGGACACCTTCGACCCGAAGCCCGCGCTCACGAAGTTCGCCGGCAGCGAGATCCCGAAGGACAAGAAGTTCATCAACTCGGGCGGCCGCAAGATCGGCTTCCTCACGCCCGCGTTCCGCCCCTTCAAACCGGGCGGCAAGTCCGGGTTGCCCGTGTCCGATTACTTCCCGCTGGTGCGCGAGCACGCGGACAAACTCGCCGTCATTCGCTCCTGCCACACGGACAGCCACGCCCACGGCTCCGCGCTCGTGCAGATGAACACGGGGAAGACGTTCATCGGGCGGCCATCGCTCGGGAGTTGGGCGGTCTACGGGCTCGGTTCGCCGAACAAGAACCTGCCCGGATACGTGGTGCTCATGGACAAGCGGGGCGGGCCGATCAGCGGCCAGCCGAACTGGGGCAGCGGGTTCATGTCCGCGGCGTTTTCCGGCACGCTGTTCCGGCCCACCGGCGATCCTATTCTCGACCTCCGCGGGCCAATCTCGAAGGAGGCCCAACGCGAGCAACTGGACTTGCTGGCGAAGCTGAACGCGGAGCACCTCGCCGCGCGGCCCGGCGCCAAGGACCTCGCCGCTCGCGCCGAGAGTTATGAACTCGCTTATCGCATGCAGGCCGCCACGCCCGAGGCCGTGGACCTCGCCAAGGAAACGAAGAAGACGCTGGACGAGTATGGCGTCGGCAAGCAACCCACGGACGAGTTCGGCCGCAACTGCCTGATCGCCCGGCGGCTCGTCGAACGCGGCGTGCGATTCGTCCAACTCTACTCCGGAGGCGGCCACCTCGAAGACACGTGGGACGCCCACGCCGGCATCGAGTCGAACCACGGCAAGCACGCGGCCGAAATCGATCGCCCGATCGCGGCGCTGCTCGCGGACTTGGAACGCACGGGATTGTTGAAGGAAACGCTCGTGATCTGGGGCGGCGAGTTCGGCCGCATGCCGTTTTCGGAAGGGAAGAATGAACCGGGCCGCAACCACAACCCGTACGGCTTCTCGATGTGGCTCGCCGGTGCCGGCGTGAAGGGCGGCATCAGCTACGGTTCCACGGACGAACTCGGCTTCGAGGCGGTCGAGAACAAGGTTCACGTCCACGACCTGCACGCGACCATCCTTCACCTGATGGGTTTGGATCACGAGAAGTTGACGTACTTCCACCAAGGCCGCCACGAACGCCTGACCGACGTGTACGGCAACGTGGTGAAGGCGATTCTGGCGTAAGACGGCGGCCCTCGCTTACGCGTCGGGCAGGTATGAGTGTTTCTCATGAACGATCCGCTCGCCTACCACATCACGTGGACGACCTACGGCACATGGTTGCCCGGTGATGCTCGTGGGTGGATCAAGTCGGGCGAATCCGGCATCCAGGAACCGGACGAGAAGTTGCGCCAGGTCGCGAGATCACTGATGACCCAGGAGCCCGTTTATCTAAACGAAACGCAGCGTGCAATCGTCGACTCGACGATCCGTGAAGTGATCTCCTATAGCGGGTGGACCCTCCACGCTCTCAATGTTCGAACCAATCACATTCATCTTGTGTTGACCGCCGAGCGGAATCCCGAGACGGTGATGGAACAACTGAAAGCCTGGTGCTCGCGCCGGCTCAACGAGCATGTCGGGACCAAACGGAAGTGGTGGACCGAGCACGGCAGCACGAAATGGATCAACGACGAGTCGTATTTCGCGAACGCGGTTCGATACGTGAATGAGGGGCAGTGATCGACCAGCCCGACGCATCACCAACCCGACGCGTCACCAGCCCGACGCGTCACCAGCCCGACGCGTAAGCGAGGGCTTCGCTGAGCCCTCGCTTACGCGTCGGGCTGGTGGCGCAAAACCGCGACCAACTCCGATTCCGGCACGCTACGTTCCTCGCGCTTCGCCAAATCCTTCACCTTCCACACGCCGGTCGCGAACTCTTGCTCGCCGGCGATCAGCGCGAACTTGAACCCACGCTTCTCCGCGTAGCCGAGTTGCTGCCCCACCTTCTTCGCGTCGGGGTACACCTCGACGTTGATCCTGGCCTTCCGCAAGCTTCGGGCGATGCGTTCGTACTCGCCGAGTTTGGCGGCGTCGAACTGAACGACCAACACCTCGGCCGGCGTGCTCTGGCCGGTGAGCAGGGGGTGCTTCAGTTCCTCCATCGCCGTGATGAGCCGATCCAGACCGAGCGAGGCGCCGACGCCAGGGAGCACCTGCTTCGTGTACTTGCTGGCGAGGTTGTCGTAGCGGCCGCCGGAACAGACCGAGCCGATACCGGGCAAGTCCGTCAGGAACGTCTCGTAGATCGTACCGGTGTAGTAATCGAGCCCGCGGGCGATGCTCAGATCGATCTTGATGCGGTCCTCGGGGATGCCGGCCGAGGAAGCGACCGAGAGAAGCTCGCGCAACCGCTTGATGCCTTCCGCGGCCGTGTCATTTGGCGAACCCGCGAACAGGGCTTCGGTGCGGTCGAGGATCTCGTTGTTGCTTCCCGTGATGGCGGCGAGCGCGAGGACGCGGTTGGCCTGCTCCAACGTCACCGCCGATTCCTTCACCATCTCTTCGGCGGTCTTCTCCGCGCCGATCTTGGGCAACTTGTCCAGCGAGCGCAGCAGCGACACCGCCTTGTCCGCAAGGCCGAGAAGTTCGAGCAGGCCGTTGAGCGCCATCCGGTTGTTCACGCGGATCGTGAACCTGTCGAAGCCGATGGCCTCGAACAGGTCGTTGATCACCATCACCGTTTCGATGTCGGCGGCGTTCGAAGTCGTGCCGATGGTGTCGAAGTCGCACTGCCAGAACTCGCGGTAGCGGCCGTGGCCGGGGCGTTCGCCGCGCCACACGGGGCCCATCGCGTACCGCTTGAACGGCGTGCCGAGTTGGTTGATGTACTGTGCGGCGAATCGTGCGAACGGCACGGTCAGGTCGAAGCGGAGGCCCATCTCCGCTTTGTCCCCCTTGGCGCTGAGAACGCGGTAGACGAGCTTGTCCGATTCGTCCCCGCCTTTGCCGAGGAGCACGTCCAGGGCTTCGCCGGCGGGTGTGTCGATGGGGGTGAAGCCGTAGGAACGGTAGACGCGGCGCGCGGTTTCGAGAACCTTCTCGCGCGCGAGCATGACGTCCGGCAGGTAATCGCGGAACCCCGAGAGCGTGCGTGGCGGAATGATCGTCGACATGCCTTCAGTGTACGGCTCGTCGCCTCAACGCGCCACGTCCACGGTGCGGCTCTCGCGGATCACCGTCACCTTGATCTCGCCCGGGTAATCGAGTTGCTGCTCGATGGCGCGGGCGATGTCGCGGCAGATGGTGACCGCCTCGGCGTCGGTGGTCTGGTGAGCATTGGCGATCACGCGGAGTTCGCGGCCCGCCTGGATGGCGTACGCGTGCTCCACGCCGGGGAAGCCGCAGGCGACCGCTTCGAGCATCTCGAGCCGCTTCACGTACTTTTCGAGAGTCTCGCGGCGGGCTCCGGGGCGGCTCGCGCTGATCGCGTCCGCCGCGGCCACGAGCACCGTGTAGATGTTGTCCACGGTCACGTCGTCGTGGTGACCGGCGATGGCGTGCAGCACTTCTTTGCTCGTCTCCCCGTAGCGGCGGGCGAGTTCGGCCCCGATCTTCGGATGGCCGCCTTCCATTTCATGATCCGCGGCCTTGCCCACGTCGTGGAGCAATCCGCATCGGCGGGCGAGTTGCGGGTTCAACCCGAGTTCCGCGGCCATGAGCCCGCACAGATGTGCGACCTCGAGCGAATGGTTCAACACGTTCTGGCTGTAGCTCGTGCGGAATCGCAATCGGCCGAGCAGGCCGACGATCTTTTCGTGCGGCATCGGCACGTCCGCGTCCAGAACCGCGTTCTTGCCGAGTTCCTGGAGGTGTCGTTCCATCTCAGCTTGCGTCTCGATCACGACCTCCTCGATGCGGGTCGGATGAATGCGTCCGTCCTGAATGAGTTTGGACAGCGAGATGCGGGCGATCTCGCGGCGGATGTTGTCGAACGCCGAAACGATGACGACGCCGGGCGTGTCGTCCACGATCACGTCCACGCCGGTGGCCTTCTCGAAGGTGCGGATGTTCCGCCCCTCGCGACCGATGATGCGGCCCTTCATGTCGTCCGACGGGATGTCCACGGTGCTGACGGTGCTGCTCGCGGTGTGAACCGAGGCGTAGCGTTGAATCGAGGTCGCGAGAATCTCGCGGGCCTTGGCTTCGGCCGTTTGCTTCAGGTGTTCTTCGTGGCGGCGAATCTTGCCCGCCATCTCGTCCGCGAGTTCGCGTTCGAGTTTCTCCAGCAGCATGCGTTCGGCGTTCTCGCGGCTCAGGCCGGTGATCTCGTGCAGCTTCTTCGTTTCCTGCTGAATCAGTTCGTCGAGCTTCTTTTCTTTGCGGTCCACCTGTTCGGTTCGCTCGGCGAGCTTCTTCTGAAGCGATTCCGTGTGGCGTTCCTTGCGGTCGAGTTCCTTGTGCTTCTGTTCCGCGGCGTCCTCGCGTTTCTCGGCGCGGCGTTCGATCTCGCGAATCTCGTTCCGCATGCCGTCCACCTCGCGATTCACGTCCTCGCGTCGGCGAACGGCTTCGTCCCGCGCGCGAAGGTCCGCCTCGCGGACGATCTGCTCGGCGTCGCGGCGGGCGCGTTCGATCAAGTCTTGACCGTGAGTCTCGGCACGGCGCAGCTCTTCATGCGCTCGGGCGGAGTCGAACGGGGCTTCAGCGGGTTTGCGATTGCGAACGGCGAACCAGGCGCCGCCCGCTCCCAGGAGCAATGCGGCGACCGCGATCCCGCCGGCAACAAGCGGGTCCAACATGATGGGCGCTCCTCACGGAGGCCCGTCCAGGATCGGTATCTTCCATCGCGCCGCGAATCGGGCGCGAGTCCGAGATCGACGACGGGCGGACTTATCGAACCGCCTTCGTGGCGGCCGCGGCCCCATGGCCACGGAGAATCCGGCCTCGCCTTCCTGAGTGAGGCCGGTTGGTGGAATTATGCCAACCGAGGGGCCGATCCGCAAGCGCGTGATGTAGGATCGTTCGCGGGAAATGAAACGGCCCCCGGCACAGGGCCGGGGGCTCGCAGGGCTCGAAGTCTCAGTTCGTGCTCGCCTTGATGTTGTAACAGTACATCAGGTTCTGATCGCGGATGTAGAGTTTGCCGTTCGCGATCACCGGGTGGGCCCAGCTTTGCGAGAAGCGCTTGTCGTTCGGCGGCGGCAGGTTGAATTGCGAAACGATCTTGTGGTCGTCTTCCTTCGGCGAAGGTTTGACCAGCGTCATCAGGCCGTTCTGGTAGCGGATGTAGAGCATGCCGTCCGCGTAGCTGTAGGCGGCGGAACCGCCGGCCCCCTGGGGCTCGCGATCCGCATGCCACGCTTTCTCGCCGGTCTTGAAGTCGTAGCACACGGGCACGCCCTTGTTCTGGCCGTGGCCGAAGTACACGTAGCCGTCGATGAGGATCATGTTCCCGTGGTGGTTCATCGGGTCGCCCTTGGCGGACCAGAGTTCCTTCATCTCGACGGAGTCCTTGCCCGAGGCGGAGAGTTGCAGGAGGGCCGATCCGCCGCCGTAGGCGGTGGAGATGAAGACACGGTCTTCGGCCACGATGGGGGTCGGGATTTGAGCGACGCCGCCGTAGGCGTTGTTCTTGTGTTGCCAGAGGAGTTTGCCGGTCTCGGCGTGGACGCCGATGGCGCCGCCCGCGTTGCCGAGCACGACGATGTACATCGGCACGCCGCCGATGGTGGTCTTCACGGGTGAGCAGTATCCGGCGCCGCCGCCGGGGTTGCCCGCGGCCGTGGCCCATTTCACGTCGCCGGAGTCGATCTTCAGGGCGGCGATGGCCGCCTTTCCGCTGCTTGGCGCGCAGATCACGGAGTCGCCGTCCACGAGCACGGAATCGCAGAAGCCCCACGAGGGAACGCCCGCGCCCCAGTCCTTCACGTAGCTCTTCGTCCACTCCACCTTGCCGGACTTCGCGTCCAGCTTGGCGACCACGCCGTTCTTGTTCGTCACGGCGTAGACTTTGCCGTTGGCGAAGGTCGGGGTGCTCGCGGGGCCGTTGTTCTGGTTCACGTTGCGAACGTCGTCCAGCGGAGTGAACCAGAGTTCCTTGCCGGTGGATTCGTTCAGAGCCCACACGCCGTCTTTGCCCTCGCGTGTGCCCATGCCATAGATTTTGCCTTCGGCGATGGACGGGGCTCCGAAGCCGCCTCCGAGGTTGGTCGCGGTCCAGGACTTGGCGGGACCCGATTTGGGCCACGATTTCAGGAGTCCTTTCTCAGGAGATTTGCCGTCGCGGGCGGGGCCGCGCCACTGGGGCCAATCGTTGGGGCCGGCCACGGCCGCGCCGGCGATCAGCAATCCGAGAACGATGGAACAGGCACGAGCGGGCATGGTGGCAGCGACTCCAGGCGGGTGCGGTGGTTTCCCTCGGGAGGCCGAGGGCTGCGGGGAGGGATGAAATTAATCTAGCGTCGCGCGGCGATCCCGCAAGCGGGTCGTATGACACGCTCCATTTCACGATACTTCGACGGATCGCCGAATCGCGAGCCGTTTGTGGGTTCGCCACTGCGGACCTACACGCACTTCGCGATCACGGGTAAAACAATGGGAACCCCACGCGGCGACGAGGCGCACGGATGACGGCCCGATTCACCATGCTTGCCAGCGGCAGCGGCGGAAACGCCGCCCTGATCGACGTCGACGGGTTCGGCATCCTCGTCGATTTCGGGTTGCAGGCGAAGGACCTTTCGGGGCGGCTCGCGCTCGCGGGTTCGTCGTGGGATCGCATCAAGGCCGTCGTGCTGACGCACACGCACTCGGATCACTGGAATGGCCGCGTGCTGGCGAACCTTCGCAGCCATCGCATTCCGCTGATCGCACACCCGCTTCACCTCGACCATCTGGAACAGGCGAGTCCGTCGTTCGCGCCTCTTCAGAGAGCCAAACTCACGCGTGCTTACGAGGTCGGCGCCGAGATCGACTTCGCTCCCGGCATCACTGGTCGCCCCATTCCCGTGTCCCACGATTCGGACCCGACCTACGGCTTCCGCTTCGATTGTCGGGACGACGCGGGGCTCGCGTGGTCCATCGGCTACGCCGCGGATTTGGGCTGCGCCTCGGATGAACTTGTCGAGGCGTTCGCCGGCGTGGACGTGCTCGCGATCGAGTTCAACCACGACGAGAAAATGGAGCGGAACAGCCCGCGGCCGAAGTTCCTCATCCAGCGTGTGCTCGGCGACCGCGGCCACCTCTCGAATCGCCAGGGAGCGGACGTGACGCGCGTCGTCGCGGCGCGGTCCGGCCCTGAGTTCCCTCAGCATCTCGTGCTGTTGCACCTGAGCGACGAGTGCAACCATCCGATGCTGGCGGAGGCCGCCGGTCGAAACGCGCTCGCCGGGCTGAATCCTGCCGCGACCGTGACCGTCGCGAAGCAGCACGAACCGAGCCGCAGCATCAAACTCGGCCGGCACCGGCATTCGGCCAACCGCCTCGCGGCGCGGGCCGAGTCGCACCCGACTCGCCTCACGTGCGCGGCGCCGAAGTCGCGGCCGAAGCCGAGCTTGCCGGGCTTCGAGGTCGCGGTTCGTTAGAACATCCCGATGCCGACCCGCTGGCTGTTCTCGCCCGCCGTCGACCTCGCCGCATTCGGCGGGAGCGCGGCCCTTTCCTTCATCGCCCTCGCGATCGGCTGGCAGTGTGGCTGGCTGGACGGCGAGAAGGGCGACACGCCGGAGTGGACGTGGATCGCGGGCGTGCTGCTCATCGACGTCGCCCATGTCTGGTCCACGCTCTTCCGAACGTACCTCGACGGCGAGGAACTTCGCCGCCGCCCGCTGCTCTATTCCGCGGTGCCGCTCGTCGGCCTCGCCCTCGGAGTCGGCCTCTATTCGCTCGGGACGGTCGTCTTCTGGCGGTGCCTCGCCTACCTCGCGGTGTTTCACTTCGTTCGCCAACAGTACGGCTGGGTCGCTCTCTACCGGGCGAAGGCCGGCGAACGCGACCGCCTCGGGAAGTGGATCGACACGCTGACCATTTACCTCGCCACGATCTACCCGCTCGTGTACTGGCACTCGCACCTGCCGCGGCGCTTCTGGTGGTTCCTGCGCGGCGACTTCCAGAACATCCCCAAGATAATCGCGAACGTGCTCGAGCCGCTGTACTGGATCATGCTCGCCGTCTACTTCCTGAGAACGGCCGCCCGCGGATTCCCGAATCCGGGCAAGGATCTCGTCGTGTTCACCACGGCGCTGTGTTGGTACGTCGGCATCGTGGCCATCAATTCGGACTACGCCTTTCTCGTGACGAACGTCGTGATTCACGGCGTCCCGTATCTTGTGCTCGTGTACTGGTACGGGTTCCTCCGCACGCCCGGAACGCGACCCCGATACCAGACACTGGCGTTCTTCGTCGCCACGATCTGGGTGTTGGCGTTCGCCGAAGAATTGCTCTGGGATCGCGTGGTGTGGAAGGAGCGGAGTTGGCTCTTCGGGCCGTCCTGGCGGCTGGACGAATGGAAGTGGCTCCTCGTGCCGCTGCTCGCCCTGCCGCAGTTCACGCACTACGCGTTGGACGGTTTCATTTGGAAGCGCCGAAGCAATCCCGACTTCACCCTCGTGCGTTGACTCATCACGTCGTTGAAGCGGGGGCGACGGTTGTTTCACAGCAGCGAGCGGCGATTGGCGGGCGGCATCGGGCGCGGGGTGGCTTCGTTCAGAAAGACATGGAGCGGGGCATAGCGCCAGCCGGTGTCGTGGTCGTCCGCGATGCGTTTCAACTTCGCGAGGCATTCTTCCGTGATGCGGTTGCCCGTCTCCTGATAGCTCGGGTCGCAGAAGTAGATGCGGCAGCCGAGCGGGCGGGACTCGCGAGCCGTGCAGAGCCCGTCGATCTGGAATGGACAGCCGTCCCGGGAGACGGGCTGCTCGAACGGCGGCGCGGAGTCGAGCAGGATCTCGGCTTCGAAGTGACTGATGAACAGCGTGTGGCCGTATTCGGTGAACCGGCAGCATCGGCCGGAGGCGTCGCAGCGGGGGGCCGCGGCCGCGACCGCCAGATCCGCCGCGGCATAGATCTCCGCCACCGCCGACCGCACGGCGTCCGTCATGGCTTGGGTTCGGTCGGCTTCGGTTCGATCTTCAACGCCTTGTTCACGGCTTCGAGCAGGCGCTCCATCGCGAATGGCTTGCGGATGTACTCGACCACGCCGAGGTACTCGGCGTAGGCCTTGTGCCGGCTCCCTTCGTTCGCCGTCATCATGATGAACGGCGGGGCGTCCGCCTTGCCTTTGAAGTGTTCGAGCACCGGGTAGCCGCCCATCCGCTGCATCATCATGTCGAGAATCACGAGGTCCGGCGTCTGGTTGTAGATCGCGGACTTCCCCTGATGCCCGTCGTGGGCCTGGATCACGCGGAAGCCTTGCCGCTCGAGAACGGCCCGGAGGCCGTCCACCAGTTCGCGGTCGTCGTCCACGATCAGAATCGTCTTCTGGTCGGCCATCGTCGGCCCTCGCGTCGTCCCGGGCGAATCTTCTTCCACCTTATCAATCGCCGGGCCCGCTCACAAGGAACTCATCGGTTGATTGTCTCCAGGATGGTCTCGGCGACGAGTCGGTTCCCCACGTCGTTCAGGTGGGCGCGATCGAGCGTGAGGATGCCGCGGTCCCGATCGTTCGGGTTGTTCTTCATGAGGTGATCCTGGAACGCCTTGCGGAGGTCGCACAACTCGACGTTCATCTCCTTCGCCACGCGGCGGCTGATCGCGGCGTATTCGTCCAGTTTCACGTCCAGCTTGTTCGTGCCGGGTTTCTTTTCGCCGATCACGCTGGGCGTGCAAAGCACGACACGCGAGCCGGCCGCCTGAATCCTCCCGATCACGTCCTTCAATCCGGCTTCGTACTGTTCCTTCGGAGTGCCGCGGGTCAGGATCTTCTCGTCGTGCCAGACGTCGTTGATGCCGATGTACACGACCACGAGCGAGGGCTTCTTGGCGAGCACGTCCTTGTCGAGCCGGCGCTGGAGATCGGTCACTTTGTTGCCGGGGATCCCGGCGCCGATCACCTCGACTCCGAGGTCCTTGCGCGTCTCGGCGATCGCGGTGCGGACGAGGCTGACGTAGCCCTTCGGGAACCCGCCGAAGAACGTGAGCGAGTCGCCGAAGAAGACGATCCGTTCGCCTTTCTTGAGCGGGATCTCTTCGGCGGTCGCGGGGGCGGGGAGCAGGAGGAACGAAGCGAGGAGCCAAAACAAACGACGCATCGGACGCACTCCTTTCCGGTGATTTGGGCAGGTGCAGGATTCTAACTTCCGGCCGGCCGCACCTTGCTCGCCGCAGACAGTTCCAGCGGCCGAATCGGGCTTCGCCGCGGAAAATTCGACGGGTCATGCCGATTGTGCGGGGCAGGTTCCGGAGCCGTCCGCACTGGCAAAAAATGAAACAGCACTTGCCCGATGCGGTCTCGTGTCTATAAATAGGACAACAGTACTACGCTTTCAGAAAGGAGGGCCCGCATGACGCTTCTCAGCCGCAAGGCGGACTACGCTCTCCTGATTCTCTCGTACTTGCACGGGAACGAAACCGGAGGCACGGCCCGCGGCATCGCCGAGGCCTTCGGCATCAGCCGCGCCTTCATCGCGAACATCCTGAAAGAACTCTGCCAGAAGGGTTTCGTGGTCAGCCATCGCGGCGTGAAGGGCGGGTATTCGCTGGCCCGATCCGCCGATTCGATCTCGCTCGCGGAACTGCTTGAATCGATCGAGGACGGCTTCCGCCTGACCATGTGCAGCGAAGCCGATCACGATTGTACCCTGACCTCCGTTTGCACGGTGAAGGGCCCGATGGCCGCGGTGCATCGCCGAATCATCGACGTGCTGCGGAACGTGACCCTGACGGAACTGTTCGACCCGAGCCTGCCCCGGCCGCACGGGTTGAACGTGATCGGCAACGGTTCCTGTTGTTCGAGCCGGGCGGCCGCGGTTGCCGGTGCGTGAACATCGCCCCACGAGGTTGAAATGGCCAGCGTGACGACGCCGATTTACATGGACAACAACTCGACGACGCGGGTCGATCCTCGCGTGGTCGAAGCGATGCTGCCGTACTTCACGGAGAAGTACGGGAATGCCGCGAGCCGCAGCCATTCGTACGGGTGGGAAGCGGAGGCGGCCGTCGAGGAAGCACGCGACCAGATCGGGAACCTGATCGGTGCCTCGGCCAAAGAGATCATCTTCACCAGCGGCGCGACCGAGAGCAACAACCTCGCCATCAAAGGCGTGGCCGCGATGTACAAGAAGAAGGGCAACCACATCATCACGCAGGCCACCGAGCACAAGGCCGTGCTCGACACCTGCAAGCGGCTCGAACGCGACGGCTGCCAGGTCACGTACCTGCCGGTGGACAAGTTCGGCATGGTTCACGCGGAGCAGGTGAGGGCCGCGCTCACGGACAAGACAGTTCTCGTTTCGATCATGGCGGCGAACAACGAGATCGGCACCGTTCAACCGATCGGAGCCATCGGGAAGCTGTGCAAAGAGAAGGGGATCCTCTTCCACACGGACGCGGTGCAGGCCGTCGGGAAGTTGCCGATCGACGTGGAAGAAATGGGGATCGACCTGCTGAGCCTCACGGCTCACAAGATCTACGGGCCGAAGGGAATCGGGGCGTTGTACGTTCGCAAGAAGGATCCGCGCGTGCGGCTGGAGCCGATGATCGACGGCGGCGGCCACGAACGCGGCATGCGGTCCGGCACGCTCCCCGTGCCCATGATCGTCGGCCTCGGCGCCGCCTGCGACATCGCCCACCGCGAAATGGAAACCGAGACGCCCCGCACGTTCAAGCTCCGTGAGCGGCTTCGCACGGGCATCATGGATCGACTCACGGACACGTACCTGAACGGCCACCCCACCGATCGCCTGCCCGGCAACGCCAACATTTCCTTCGCCTACGTGGAAGGCGAGGGCATGATGATGGGTATCAAGGACGTGGCGGTCTCCAGCGGCTCCGCGTGCACGAGCGCCAGCCTCGAGCCGAGCTACGTCCTGCGGGCTCTCGGCGTCGGCGACGAACTCGCCCACTCGAGCATCCGCTTCGGCCTGGGCCGATTCAACACCGAGGCCGAGGTCGATTACGTGATCGACTATGTCGTCAACGAGGTGAATCGGCTGCGGGAAATGTCCCCGTTGTACGAGATGGTTCAGCAGGGAATCGACATCACGAAGATCGAGTGGGCGGCCCACTGACCCGCTTGCGGGTTCGCGAACACAAGGAGTTCATCCATGCCATACAGCGACAAGGTTCTGGACCATTACAACAAGCCGCGGAACGTCGGCTCCTTCGACGCGAAGAGCCTCAATGTCGGCACCGGGCTCGTCGGCGCTCCCGAGTGCGGCGACGTCATGAAGTTGCAAATCCTCGTCAATCCGGACACCGGCGTGATCGAGGACGCGAAGTTCAAGACGTTCGGCTGCGGCTCCGCCATCGCCTCCTCGAGCCTCGCCACCGAGTGGCTCAAAGGCAAGACCGTGGACGAGGCCATGGGCATCAAGAACACGGCCATCGTCGAGGAACTCGCCCTGCCGCCCGTGAAGGTGCACTGTTCCGTCCTCGCCGAGGACGCGATCAAGGCCGCGATCAAGAACTACCAGGAAAAGAACGAGGCGACCGAGACCGCGGAACAACCCGGCGAACTCGCTGCCGTCTGATTCATCCAACCATCGCCACCGACCGAGGACACCATCATGGCCACCGCCATTGAAGAACCGAAGACCAGCGCCGGAACCTGCGGGCTCGGCATCAAGGACGCGGCGCCCGCCGTCGCGCCGCTCGTCGTCACCCCCCGCGCCGCGGAAGAAGTGAAGCGGCACATCGCCGATGTCGCCGCCGGCGGCGCCGCCGAAGGCGAAGGGAAGCTCTACCTCCGCGTCCGCGTGCAGGGCGGCGGCTGCTCCGGCTTCCAGAACAAACTCGACCTCGACCCGAAGTTCGACGAGAAGACCGACCACAAGTTCGAGTTCCACGGCATCGACGTCGTCGTGGACAAGCGCTCGCTTCTCTACTTGGACGGCGCGGTCGTGGACTTCCACGACGATCTGAACAAGCGAGGCTTCACCGTGACAAACCCGAACGCCAAGGGCACGTGCGGCTGCGGCAGTTCCTACTCCATGTGACCGAAGTGTGGTTCGCACGCTCCGCGTGCGACTGCATCTCCGGGATCATGTGGAGCGGGCTGGAGCGGTGCCGCACGCGGAGCGTGCGGACCAGATTGGCGGCATCATAGTGTGGTTCGCACGCTCCGCGTGCGACTGCATCTCCGGGATCATGTGGAACGGGCTGGAGCGGTGCCGCACGCGGAGCGAGCGGACCAGATTGGCGGCATCACAGTGTGGTTCGCACGCTCCGCGTGCGACTGCATCTCCGGGATCATGTTGAATGGGCTGGAGCGGTGCCGCACGCGGAGCGTGCGGACCACATTGGCGGCATCACAGATGATCGATCACTTCGCCCGCCTCGGCTTGCCGAGGCGGTTTGCCGTTGATGCCGCCGAGTTGGAGCGGCAGTATCTCGCACGGTCGCGGGCCACTCACCCGGACCACCATGCGAGCGGCGCATCGGCGGAGCTCGCCGCGAGCGTGGGGCTGTCCGCCGAGTTGAACGAGGCCTATCGCGTGCTCCGCGATCCGTTTGCCCGTGCGGAGCACCTGTTGGCTCTGTCCGGCGGGCCGTCCGCCGCGGACCGCAAGGAGATGCCGCCCGCCTTTCTCATGGAGATGCTCGAGGCCCGGGAGCAGGTGGAGGAGGTCCTCGCCGAAAATCCGCCGTGCGACGCACGCAAGGTCGAACTTCTCGCCGGGTTCCAGTCTCGTTACGATGAACTGTTCGCGGAGGTGGCGGAGAGCTTCGCGAAGCCGACCCCGGACCTGAACGCCGTTCGCGAGCGCCTCAACGCCGTGAAATACGTGAAAGGCCTCCTCCGCGACCTGGATGGCTGACGGGCGATTAACTCAGCGGTTAGAGTGCCTCCCTTACAAGGAGGAAGTCCACAGTTCGAATCTGTGATCGCCCACTCTAAAGTCCAATCAAACAACGACTTGCGACGATGTTTGGTTCGGGTAATTTTCGGGTAAAACACTTCGGGAAAAAGTTCGGGCAATTCGAGAAGCCCATCAAGCACGTCGCTTGGTGGCTAGTCGTCACCAACTCCCCGATCGTTTTGCAGGCCGTTCCGACTCGTGACGAGGGCCGCAAAATCGGCACTGTTCGGAGAATCCGTCACAAACCGGTCTTGCACCTCTCTGGATACCTGAAAAAATACTGGCAGGATCAACCTGCCATTTGCCGTCGCCCTCCTGAACCGCTCGTGCGGGCGGTGGGCCGATGGTTCAGGAGCCCGCATCGTGTACCGGAATTGGAGGCATCGGAATCCGGACCCACCTGATTGGACGGATACGATGCAGGTCTGCGAAAACGGCCATCAGATCACGGCTTATGCGGTGTCGTCGCCGCACAGCATCAAGTCCCATTGCCCCGACTGTGGGGCTAAAACGATCACTCAGTGTCCGAAGTGCCAAATGACAATTCCCGGCCAGCGGCATTGCAGTGTGTTTTTCATGGGTGGGATTGAGACGCCTGCTCATTGCCACGGTTGTGGCGAGCCGTTCCCTTGGAAGGACAAGCTCCAGGCCATCGCTGCCACACAAGCGGAGGAGATGGCACCGAAGAAGAGAGGCAAGAAGGCGGCGGCATCCGCTCCACAGCACATCTATCACGGACCGATCATCAACGGACCCGTCACGAACTCTTCGATCCAGCACGCTGGACCCAACTCTACCCAGTCGGTTTCGACGGGGGATGATGGTGCGGGGGCGAAAGAGGCGATTCGCATTCTTCTCGAAGTCCTTGAACGACCTCGACCTCGAATCCGAAGACAAGGACGAAGTGCGTTCGGACGCCAATGCGGCCCTTATTCAGCTCGAATCGCCGAAGCCCAAAATGGGCATCATTCGATCACTCCTCGCAAGTGTGCGGGAGAAGCTCATCACGGCCGTTGCGGGCAAGGCCTCCACATACGGCGTCGATAAAGCCCAAGAGGCAATTCAGAGCATCGACCTTGTCCAGAATTGAGGCGAATCATGAGCGACCGTGAAAGTCTACAGCAGATCAAGAAAGAAGCCGAAGACCGCAAGCTCGCCGAGAAGGCGGAAGCGGATCGCCGACTTGCCGACGAGCAACGGACCAAACAGGATCGCAAGGCACTTGGCAGGACCAAGACGGCCGAACTGAAAGCGTATTGCGATGAGGTCTTCGCAGGCTTTCCGGTCCTCGACGGTATTCCGATCAGCGTCGCCGAGTTGGAATCCTCAACCTTCCACAACGTCACTTCCGATGGCATCGGATATGTGGTGCTCACGATTCCATTCGAGGCACACATGGACACATGGCCGACAACCGTGCCGCTGCTCTTGTGTCGCCACAACGGCGACCAGTACGAGTTCTTCGTCGGCTCTTCGGAGAAGTACAGCTACCCGGATGGCTTCACTCAGTTCAAGGAATTGCTTCTCAAGACGATTGGAGAGATGACTCTCCCCCAGATCAGGAATTATGCCGCACAGGTCAAAGAGCACATTCGTTTCCGCCGCTGAGGTTCGTATTGTCCCCAATGGCCTTGGCTCATTGCCGGGGTCTTGTCATCGATGCGTCGGCTCTTGAAGTGCTTTGCGAAGAGTACGGCATCAGCCACGTCGTCCCGGTGGGTCACCTCCTGGCGGCTCTTCATTTGATCACCTTTCTCGTTTCGGGATGACAGCGTAGAATGCCCTCCCCAAGTCCGTGAGGAACACTTCCACGTCTTGACCCAACGGCATTCCTTTCCGCCTTCCCAAGACATGGCGAATGCACGAGGCATGACGGCTCCTATTCGGGTAATCCAGTCGGGTAAAAGGACGACTTGGCAGGACATTCTACCCGAAGCTTCTGCGAATTTGCCAAGAATTGAGCTACAAGGCGGCACTTGCAAGGAGGAAGTCGGGGTTCGAGTCCCTCATCGCCCATTGTTGGGATCACGTCTTCATGCCGCGCCGTCACTGCGTGTGCCGGGTTTCTCATCTTTCGGCGACGACTTGGCTTTGGCCGCGGGATCGGGTAGAAGAGAGGTGTCGGGTTTGGCCCGATCCCACCGCAGCCGGCACTTTCCATGATGAATACAAACGCAACGTGCCCGGGTCCCGCTGGCCTCACGCGGCGGAACATGCTCCAGATCGGCACGATCGGGGCCCTGAACCTCTCCCTGCCGCAACTGCTTCGGGCCCGCGAGTCCGCTGGCGCGCCCGCGGCCCGCGCCGATTCCTGCATTCTCATTTTCCTGAACGGTGGCCCCAGCCACCTCGACATGTGGGACATGAAGCCGGACCTCCCGCAGGAGATGAAGTCCGAGTTCAAGCCGATCGCGACCTCGGTGCCGGGCCTGCAGGTGTGCGAGCACCTGCCGAAACTCGCCCAGCGGCTCTCGAAGTGCACCCTGGTTCGCTCCGTGAATCATAACGAAGTGGCGCACGCCCCGGCGGTGTACACCGCTCTCACGGGCGTGAAGAGCAACGTGCGGGCCGGGTTGCTCGGGGCCAAGGCCACGGATCATCCGTCGGTCGGCTCCGCACTCGGGATGTTTCGGCCGCCCAAGGCTCAAGTGATGCCGTACGTGCTGATGCCGTACCTGACGGCGGAAGGCGCCGGTGGCCCGCCGCAACCCGGCTTCCTCGGCGGATGGCTTGGCCGCACCAACGATCCGTTCCTCATGTTGCAGGGTGGCCCGACGCCGGACAGTTTCAACCTCCCCGCCCTCGTGCCCGGCGTCGGCATGTCCGCGGATCGCGTGCATGACCGTCGCGGGCTCCTCGGCGGGCTGAACCGTTCGAGCATGAGCGACCCGCTGACCGGCGAAATGAGCGGACTGCAGTCGCGGGCCTGCGACTTGCTCACGTCCCCCGCCGCCCAAAAGGCCTTTCAACTGGAACAGGAACCGGCCAAACTCCGCGACGCATACGGCCGCAACATTTACGGCCAGAGCATGCTCCTCGCTCGCCGCCTGGTGGAAGCGGGCACGCGACTCGCCTGCATCTCGTGGGCGCCGGACGCGAACGCCACGTGGGACACGCACGGCGGAAACTTCGCCAAGCTCAAGAACCAGTTGCTGCCGCCGTTCGATTCGTCGTTCGCGTGCCTGTTGGACGACCTCACCGACCGCGGCATGCTGGATCGCACGCTCGTCGTGGTGATGGGCGAGATCGGTCGCACGCCGAAGATCAACGGCGGGGCCGGTCGCGACCACTGGGAATTCTGCTACACGGTTTTCTTCGCCGGCGGCGGCATGAAGGGTGGCTTCGCCTACGGCTCCTCGGATCGCCGCGGCGCGTACCCCAGCACCAATCCCGTCTCCGCCTCGGACATCATCGCGACCATCTACCACTCGCTGGGTATCCCCGCGGACCGCGAAATCCGCGACCGCCAGAACCGCCCCGTCGCCCTCGTGCCGGACGGCCTCGCCATCCGCGAACTGTTCACGTGACATTCGGGCGGTTCGGGTCGATTTGCATTTTTTTCCGTTGACGAGACCCGTCGCCGCGGGCATATCGCCGGGTCTCTCGCGGAGTGAACCCATGCGAACCCGGATCGCGGCCCTTGGGCTGACTTGCGCACTCGCGGCCCTGGCGACCGCCCAACAACCTGCGCCGCTCGGCGGCGGGCAGGTCGTGAGTTCCGGATTCAATCTGAGTCCGGCCGTGCCCCGCGTGCCCGCCGCGGCTCCGCAGGCCGGCACGAGCGTCGGGAATCCCTACCTCCGACCTTACGATCCGAACCGGCCGCTGGACGCGCTCAAGGGGACGAACATCAACCCTCGCGACGTCGTGGCGCCGGTCATGGGTATCGGCGGCACGCAGCAACCGGACCTCCTCGATCGCGTCTACGACAAACTCAGTTCCGTGACGCGGTTCTTCAAACCGTCCGCTCCCGAACCGCAGAGCCAGCCGGTGACGCCCGGCATTTTTCGCCGCAACCGCGAACGCAACAAGATGGAGTGGCGACGGGACTGACCGGCTCATATCAATCCGAACGTCTCCCATGTTCGGATGCACTCGATGAACGCCGTCGTTTTCGATCGCTTCGGTTCGCCGCGGGACGTGCTCCAGGTGCGGGACTTGCCCAAGCCCGTGCCGCGGCGGGGTGAAGTCCTCGTTCGCATGCTCGCGAGCCCGATCAATCCTTCGGACATCATGTATGTCGAGGGTCGCTACACGATCAAGCCGAACCTGCCGGCGACGCCGGGATTCGAAGGCGTCGGTATCGTGGAGGGCGTCGGCGGGGGCATCCTCGGGTGGCTTCGAAAGGGCAAGCGGGTCGCCGTGATCAACGGCGAGCGAGGCAACTGGGCGGACTACACCATCACCGCGTCGCGGCTCGTCGTGCCCGTGCCGCCCGCCATTCCGAACGAACAAGCCGCCACGTTCTTCGTGAATCCGGCCACCGCCATCGCCATGACTCGCAAGGTTCTCGCGATCCCGACCGGCGAATGGCTGCTGCAATCGGCCGCGGGCGGCGAACTCGGCAAGATGATCGTGCGCCTCGGCAAACGCCACGGCTTCAAGACTCTGAACGTGGTGCGGCGTCGCGAGCAGGTCGAAGAGTTGAAGCGACTCGGTGCGGACGAAGTGATCGTTGACACGGACGGCCCGATCGACGAACAGGTGAAACGACTGACGAACGATCGGGGCGTGAAGTTCGCGATCGACCCGGTGGGCGGGGCCACCGGGTCCGACGTGATCGCGTCGCTCGGGGCCGGCGGCCGCTGCCTGTTGTACGGCTCGCTGTCGGATCAGGCGCTCTCCTTGCACCCGCGAAAGCTCCTGAGCGCGGCCGTTCGCATCGAGGGCTTCTGGCTCGGCGACTGGGCCAAACGACAATCCATTCCCACCATGCTTCGGCTCTTTCGCGAGGTCCGCGCTCTGCTTCAGGATGGCACCCTGACCAGCGACATCGCCGCGACCTATCCGATGTCGCAAGTCGCGGAGGCGGCCGAACACGCGATGCGACCCGGGAAAGGCGGCAAAGTCATCCTCAGGATCGGGGAATAGAAGGACATTCGCGCTGCTCCTCAATTCGTCACAAGTTCTCGCCCTTACAATCCGACCATTCGTCAAATCGTGAACTAGCCTTGGGTCGTGCCGATGCCGCTCGCAGCGTCGGCGACTTCGAGCTGCCCTCGTGTCCGTCGTCTGTCCGAACTGCGACCACCGCCTCGCTTTGAAGGCCTCGCGACCCGGAAAATACCGGCCGCGCTGCCCCAAGTGCGAGAGGCTGTTCGCGCTGGAGATCCCGACCGACGCGGAGGCCGCGATCGTGGCCACGTCGCTAGAGGCGAATGCGACGGTCGCGAATCGGGCGTTGCGATCCGCCCGCACCGCCGTGCCGGCTCTCGCTTCGCAATCGCACATCGCGTTCAATCCCGAGAGCGTTCATGAATTGAGCGAAGTGGCGAGTTCCTCTCCGGCTCCGGAGTTCGCCCCGCCGCGCACCGAGGTTCAGGGCTACCGCATCGTTCGGGAACTCGGCCGCGGCGGCATGGGCACCGTGTTCCTCGCTCAACAACTCTCGCTGGATCGCCCCGTCGCGTTGAAGATCATGGCGAAGCGATGGGCCAGCGACGCCACGTTCGTGGCACGGTTCACGCGAGAGGCGTTCGCCGCCGCCCAGCTTCGCCACCCGAACATCGTCCACATCCACGACATCGGCGATGCGGACGGCAGCCGCTTCTTCAGCATGGAATACGTGCCCGGCCGCTCCCTCGCGGACGTGGTTCGGAAGCACGGCAAACTCGACCCGGATACCGCGGTGGGCTACATATTGCAGGCGGCACGCGGCCTCAAGCACGCTCATGAGCGTGGCATGATCCACCGCGACGTGAAGCCCGACAACCTGCTGCTGGACGAACAGGGCCTGGTGAAGGTGGCGGACCTCGGGCTCGTGAAAACGGCCACGCTCGACGCCGCGGACGATGCGCCGGTCGGCACGCGCAGCGGCCTCGGTTCGCTCCCCGCGAACATGACCGGCGTGAAGATCGCTCTCGGCACGCCCGCTTACATGAGCCCCGAACAGTGCCGCGACGCCACCACCGTGGACGCCCGCGCGGACATCTACTCGCTCGGCTGCGCGCTGTACGTGCTCGTCACCGGGCGGCCGCCGTTCCAGGGCACGACTGCCGTGGAGTTGATGACGAAGCAGGCATACGAGCCGATCGTGCCCCCGGAGAAGATCGCCGCCCGCGTGCCGTCCGAACTCTCCGCCATCATTCAACGCATGATGGCGAAAAGCCCCGCGGATCGTCCCGCGAGCATGGACGACGTGATCCGCACGCTTGAAGCCTGGCTCGGCATCCGCACCCCGGGCTCGTTTTGCCCACAGGAAGACGAGATCGGCCAACTCGAAGGGTTCGTCCACGCGTGGAACGTGGCCCCGAAATCGACGCTGCGATCGCGGTTGATCCAGGGCTTCACCGGGTCGGTGTTCCTCGCCTCGCTCCTGCTGCTGTTCTTCGGCCGCGGGGCGTGGTCGATCGGTGTCGCGAGCTTGCTGCTTCAAAGCGCGGCCGCTTACTTCTTCGTGAACGGCGTCGCGAACCGCGGGCTGCTGTTCACGCGCACGAAGCAGTTCGTCCGCGGGCTCGGCTGGTGGGATTGGGGACTCGGCGTCGCGGGCGTTTGCTTGTTCGCTCTCCTGCTCGCGATGTCCGGCCTCTTCTGGATGTGGGTCGGATTCGGAGTCATGGGCATCGGCTTGGCCTTCGCGCTGCACTTCGGGCTTGATCGCGCCGCGAACGCGGAACGCCGCCGCCCCGTGGACGCGTGCGCACAGATGCTCCGCCGCCTGCGGGCCCGCGGGTTGGATGAAGAGGCGCTGATGCAGTTCACGGCCAAGTTCGCGGGCCGCGATTGGGAAGGATTCTTCGAGGCGCTCTTTGACTACGAGGCGAAACTGGAAGCCCGCGCGACCTTGCTCCGCGGCGGGGCGGCCGGCCCTCGCGAGAAGCACGCAGGGTGGCGTGAGCCGATCCTGAACGCGATGGCCCGCATCGAATCGGTTCGCAAGGAAGCACGGGAGCGGAAACTGCTCGCCGCGACGGAGCGAGCGCGGCTCGTGGCCGCGGGCGCGGCCCAAGCGGAAGCCGAACGTCAGGCGGCGGCGACGGCCGACGCCATCGTGAAGAGCGCGGACCGAGTGCGCATCGGCGGCAACGTCGGCGCCATCCTCAGCGGCGCCAGCCACTCGGACCTCGATTTCAGCACGCCGCCGACCGTGGATCCGCTCGGTGGGTTCATCGGCTTCTTCGTCGGGCCACACGTTCGCACCGTGCTCGCGGCCGTGCTGCTCGCCGCCGGCGGGCTCTGGGCGTATCAGAACGGGCTCTTCGAGGCCGCCGACGTCGAGGCGCTGAATCGATCCACCACGGCCCTCCAACTGGAGTTCGTGCCGAGCTTCATCACGAAGCGGGTGGACAGCGTGAACGTCGCCGTCGCGGGGCTCTTGCTGCTCGGTTCGCTTGGCTTTCGTGGGAACGCGATGTCCGTGCTCGCGATCGTGGGCGCGGTCGTCGCCGTGGCCGGCCATCACCTCGGCATCCGCGGCGTCGACCCCCTCCGCGACGTGCACATCGCCATGATCCTAGGAGCGGTGCTCGCCTTCGTCGGCTTCCGCATCGGCAGTCGATAGCCTCATCCGCTACACTAGCTCCACCTCTCCCGCTTCAGCCCGTGGCCGATCATGCACCCGCTCGAACCGCTCACCGCGGACGAACTCCGTCATGCCGTCGCGCTTCTCCGCGAGTCCGGCAAAGTGACGCCCACCACGCGGTTCATCTCCGTGTCGCTGAAGGAACCTCCGAAGGAGAAGGTGCACGCGGGCGCCGAGACGCACCGGGCCGCGTTTGCCGTTCTCTTCGACAACGCGACCAACTCGTGCTACGAGGCCGCGGTCTGTCTTCATCACAAAAAGGTGATCGCGTGGCGGCACGTGCCCGGCGTGCAGCCCACGATGACGGCCGACGAGATGATCGAATGCGAACAGGCCGTGCTGAGCGATCCCACGTTTCAGGCCAAACTGAAGGAACAGTACGGGATCGAAGACACGTCGCTGGTGATGGTCGATATCTGGAGCGCGGGCAATTACGGTGAAGCGGAGGAGAGCACGATGCGGCTGGCCCGGCCGCTTTGCTTCGTCCGCACGGATCCCACGGACAACGGCTACGTGCGGCCCATCGAGGGGTTGCGGCCCGTGGTCGATCTCAACGCGATGAAGGTGATCCGCGTCGAGGACTACGGCCACTGGCCGCTGCCGCCCCTGCCGGGGAATTATCTCGCGGATCGTGTTCCCGAGAAACGCACGGACATCAAACCGCTTGAGATCGTTCAACCGGATGGCCCGAGCTTCGAGGTGAACGGCTATCAGGTGAAGTGGCAGAACTGGAGTTTCGTCATCGGCTTCAATGCCCGAGAAGGGTTGACGCTGCACCACCTTCGTTACAACGACGCCGGAACGGACCGCAGCATCCTGTATCGGGCGTCGCTCACCGAGATGGTCGTGCCGTACGGCGACCCCGGCCCCACGGAGTTTCGCAAGAACGCCTTCGACGTGGGCGAATACGGCATGGGCATGTGTGCCAACAGCCTCGAACTCGGCTGCGATTGCCTCGGGCTGATCAAGTACTTCGACGCCCACCTCGCGGACAGCCGCGGCAACCTCATCACGATCAAGAACGCGATCTGCATGCACGAAGAGGATTATGGCATCCTCTGGAAACACACGGACCGCCGATTGCCGGACCGCCCCGAAGTGCGTCGTTCGCGCCGCCTCGTCGTCTCGTCGTTCAGCACTGTCGAGAACTACGAGTACGGCTTCTTCTGGTACCTGTACCAGGACGGCAACATTCAGCTTGAAGTGAAGCTCACCGGCATCCTTTCGCTCGGCACGTTGAAGCCAGGCGAGACGTCCGCATACGGGCCGCTGATCGCCCCGCAACTCTACGCGCCGGTTCACCAGCACTTCTTCAATGTTCGGCTGGACTTCGATTTGGACGGCGTCGGCAACACGGTCCATCGCGTGGACGTGAAGCCCGGGGAACCCGGGCCGAACAACCCGCACGGTAACGCCTTCTCCGCCGTCAGCACGCCGCTCGTCACCGAGAAACAGGCCCGCGACAACCTGAACCTCGAAACCGCCCGCACGTGGCGGATCGTGAACCCGAACACGCTCAACGCGGTCGGGCATCCGGTGGGGTACAAGTTCGTTCCGATGGACAACTCGCTCCCGATGGCGAGCCCGGACGCGTGGTGGCGAAAGCGGGCCGGATTCGTGAACCACCACGTGTGGGTCACGCCGCACTCGGACTCCGAGAAGTACGCCGCCGGCGACTACCCGAATCAAAGCTCGGGCGGGGACGGCCTCGTGAAGTGGACCGAGCAGGATCGCCCGATCGAGAACACGGACGTGGTCTTCTGGTACACCTTCGGCCACACGCACATCCCGCGGCCCGAGGATTACCCGGTCATGCCCGCGGCCTACATCGGCTTCCTGCTGAAGCCGAACGGCTTCTTCGCGATGAACCCGGCGAACGACCTGCCGCCGAGCCCGCCGAAATCGAAGGGACTGGAAATGGCATGCTGCAAGTGAAGCGCAATCATCAGATCATCGGGTCGGAAGGAAAAACTCGCCTTCCCGGGTTCCAGCGAAGTCACTCGGTTCGAGACCGCCAATCTACACCAGTTCCTTGAGCGGGTCGTATCCGGCGTCCACGAGGTAGTGCGGGCGGCCTTGCAGATCCTTCACGGTGGTCTCGCTCAGGTTGATGCCCAAGTTGTGGTACAGGGTCGCGAAGACCTCCTGGAAGTGAACGGGGCGATCCTTCGCCAGCCCGGCCAGGCGGTCGGTGCTGCCGATGACCTGACCGGTCTTCATGCCGCCGCCCGCGAGCAGGGCGCAGGCCACCTGGGGCCAGTGGTCGCGGCCGCCCATCGCGTTGATTTTCGGAGTGCGGCCGAACTCGCCCCACACCACGACGGAGACGTCGTCCGAGAGGCCGCGGTCCTCGAGGTCGTCGATCAGAGCCGTGAGCCCCCGGTCGAGCATCGGGAGGTGTTCTCGAGCGTTCTCGAAGTTGGTGCCGTGCGGCTTGCCGTGCCAGTCCCAGCGGCCGTATGCGAGGGTGACCACGCGGGCGCCGGCCTCGACGAGCCGCCGCGCCGCGAGGAAGTAGTCGTTCAGCAGTGGCCCGGCGTCGCCGTAGCCCGCGGGTTTGTCCGATCCGCGACCGTACCGGTCCCGCGTTTTCACGCTCTCCTTCGAGAGGTCGAGCGCGTCCGCGAGGCGAGTCGACGTCAGAATGTCGAGCGCTTTCCGCTGATACTCTTCGGCCCCTTCGAGAACTCCGGTCGCGTCCGCTTCCTTTCGCAGGCCGTCGAAGCGCTTCATGAGGGCGTTGCGGTCGTGGAACCGGTCCACGGTGAGGCCGCCGAGGGTCATGTTCGCCATGCCGTCCGCGTTTGGCTTGAACGCCTGATGGGCTTGGCCGAGGAAACCCGGCTGCCCCACGATCGCCCACGTTCCCGTGATCATCTTCGGGCTCAGGCCCACGAACGGCGGCATCGACTCGACGACCGGCCCCTGCACCTTGCTCACGGACGAGCCGAAGCTCGGCCACCCCCCGCCCGGTTGATTCTGTTGCGTGCGCACCGTCATGCACTGGAACGCCGAGTGGTGCCCTTCGGACCCCACGAGCGAACGGATGACGGCGTACTTGTCCATGGACGCGGCCAGCTTCGGCAGATGCTCGCAGATGTCGATTCCCGGCACCTTCGTGCGAATCGGCTTGAACTCGCCGCGGATGTCGACCGGGGCGTCCATCTTGAGATCGACCATGTCCTGATGCGGCGGCCCGCCGGAGAGGAAGATCATGATCACGGACTTGTGCTTCGTTCGGCCCGTCTCTTCGGCGCGAAGCAACTGCGGCAGCGTGATCCCGCCGAGGGCGAGGCTACCGACCTGAAGAAACGACCGACGTGGGAGTGCGGGCATGGCGAGCCTCGAAAGCGAACCGGCAGGACGTCTCCGAGAATACCACATCGCCCGGCGGGGAGGAAGAGTGTACTCGCGTTCGATCAGGGAACGCGTTCGAAGAGCAGTCCGGTGAACCGGATCGCGGTCGGGCCGGTGGCCAAGCCGCCGAACTCGACCAGCTTCTCGGTGAAGTAGCCATCCGTGACGCGGAACGATTCGGATTCGTAGTGCGCCAGCGGGACGCGGAATCGGCCCCATTCCAGGCTCAGAGTTCCGTCCTTCTCCGTGACTCGAGCCGAACCGTAGACCGAATTCTTGTACTCGCCGGCGTACGAGGGCAGGGGGAGGATCGGTTTCGTACCGGGCTTGCGTGTCGCCTCGCGGGTCGCGAGCGCCTCGCGTTTCGCCCGGTCCGTTTGTTCCACGATCTTGAGGAAGAACGTGTTCCAGTTGCGTTCCGAGAGCCCACAGTAGCGATCGATCAGGGTGTTCGTCAGCGCCTGGTTCATCCGTGTTTCGTGAAGGTTGTTCAGGATCGCGAAGCCGAGCTTCTCCTCGGGCAGAAGCGTGACCTGCACGCGGAAGCCATCGATTTGCCCGCCGTGCGTGCAGACGCGTTTGCCGCGATGATCGAGGAGCACCCAGCCGAGCCCGTACTGGAGTTTCTCCGTGTCCGGGTTCATGGCGCGGGCGAGCCCATCGAGCTTGATGTCGTTTTGGGGCGTCCGCGTTTCGAGCATGGTCTTCTCCGACACGAGCCGCTTGCCGCCGGCCACGCCTCCGGCGAGTTGGAACTTCAGCCACGCCCCCAGATCGCGGGCCGAGGCGTGAATCGAGCCGGACGGGTTCGGCTCCGGCATCTCGAACATCGGCATCGTGGCGAGTTTCGATTTCTTCTCATGGCCGATCGCACGATCCGCGGGCAGGTCTTTCGTCGTGAAGCGGAGGCCCGTCATCCCCAGGGGGGCGGCGATCCGCGACTTCACGAGTTCGTCCCACGGCTTCTTCGTACGGCTTTCCGCGGCGCGGCCCGCCGCCATGAACATGATCGAGTTGTACTCGAACCCGCGGCGGAACGGATACGTGAGCGGCAACTTCGGCACGCGTCCGATCACTTCGTCAACGGTGAGTCGCGTGCCGTACCAGAGCAGGTCGTTGCCGGGCACGCCGGTGCGGTGCGAGAGCAGATCTCGAATGGTGACGCGCTCGCTCGCGGCCGGGTCTGAAAGCGAAAAGCCGGGAAGGGCCGTGGCCACGCGATCGTCCCAGTTCAAGGCTCCGTCGTCCGCCAGCATCGCGATCAATGTGGTGGTGAAAGCCTTGGTGCAGGACGCGATGGGGAAGAGCGTGTCCGCGTCGACGGGTTCGGGGCGGTCGACACGGCGGCGGCCGTAACCCTTCAGATGAATCACCTCGCCGTTGCGAACGACGACGAGCGAAGCTCCGGGTACGTCCCAGGCCTTGAGCGTGTCGTTCACGATGGCGTCGATGTCGGCGGCGTTCGGCTCCGCAGCCCGCGCCGAACCGGAGACAACGAGCAGGACTGCGAGAAGTGGAACAAGAGGCTTCATGGTGGTGCGAGCCGGTCGAGCGGCGAACGTGAGTCCGCTGTTGGTTTCGGGACCCCGATCACGGCTTCTTCAAGTATTCGTCGTGGAAGGCCTCCACGGCGTCGGCGAGGGCCGCGGCCGTCTTCGGGTAGGCGGCCTTCTCGCGTAGGTGGGTGCCGAACTCGAGTTGGATCACGTCGATGCCGTACCCGGTGTGGCTGCCGTAATTCTGCACCATGAAGCCTCCGTTGAATTGAGCGGCTTCTTTGGCGCCCTCCGCGGCGTCGCACTTCGGCATCACCTTGAACCCGGCCCGTTCCATCTGGCCGAGCACGCTGTTCTTCCCCACGAGCGCGGCCCGCCCGTGCCGTTGAACCAGCAGGGACACGGATTTTCCGTTCTGCGTGCCGCGGCAAATCGTGTCCTCGAACGTGCCTTGGCCGTGGATGTCGAGCAGGAGCCCGGCGCCGTGCTTCTCCTTCACCGCCTTGCAGGCCGCGTCCAGCGCCGTGTGGTACGCGTCGTAGGCGGGCTTTGCCTTCTCGCTTCCGTAGGCCGCCTCACGCGGGCGGTTGAAGTCCACCTGCTTTCGCTCGCAGCGAGCGATCACGTACCAGACCTTCCCGCCCAGTTGCTTCTCCACGGCGGCGATGAACGACTCCGCGAGCACATCCGTGTTCACGTCCCGTACCTTGGCGAACATTTTGACGTCCTTGCCCAGCCGCTCGGGCACCTCCGGCAGGGGGCGTTTCCCTCCGTGCGGTGCGGAGACAATGATCGGCAGCGTCCCCTTCTGAACGGACACGGGTTCCTCGGCCTTGGGGGCCTCCGCGGCCGCCAGCACCGTGAAGCTGAAGAAGATCAGCCAGCGCATCCGGTTCTCCCGTCCGTGCCGCGTATTCCGGTTGTGCGGTCGGCCACTTGGTCGGTTCGTCCGCAGACTCTGCCTTCCGTGCAAGTTATGCCGCCGCCGCGCACTACCTCTTTTCAGACGAATCCGACAATTCCTCAAGTCGAGACCTCGGGATGACGGCCGGGCGAACCCTCCGATTCGCGTGCGTGGCGACCATCACCCTCGCGGCGGGCTTCGCCCCGGCCCGCGAGAAACCCGTCGTCGCCGAGGCCCGCATGACCGAATACGAAGTCGAACGGCTCGCCGATCTCGAGTATCATTCCGGGCCGGACGTGGACATTCGCCACAAGCTGGACCTTTACGTTCCCACCGGGGCGAAGAACTACCCGGTGATGATCTACATCCACGGTGGGGCGTGGAAGTCCGGTTCCAAGACGCTTTACATCGGGCTCGGTCGCACCTTCGCACGTCATGGCATCGGTGTCGCGGTGATCAACTATCGGCTTTCGCCGCGGGTCAAACATCCGGGCCACATCGAAGACGTGGCCAAGGCCTTCGCCTGGGTGAAGGCCAACGTCGCGAAGCACGGCGGCGATCCGAACAACATCACCGTGATGGGCCACTCCGCAGGGGCGCACCTGGCCGCGTTGCTGGCCCTCGATCCGACCTACCTCAAAGCCGAGAAGCTCGAGCCGAACGCGATTCGTGGAGTCGTTGCAGTCAGTGGAGTATACCAGATCGAACCCGGCGGGGAACTCACTCTTCCGGCCTTTGGCACGGACGCGGCCGAGTGCCGCAAGGCCGCCCCGATGACGCACGTGAAGGAAAAACACCCGCCGTTCCTGATCGCGTACGCGGAGAACGATTATGCCACTTTCGACAAGATGGCCATCGAGCTACATGCAGCACTGGTGAAAGCCCGCGTCTCGGCGAGCCTCATGAAAGTGGACGCCCGCAACCACATTTCCGTGATCGTGAGCGTGCTCAGCGATATCGACCCGCTCAACGAGGCGATCCGCAAGTTCATCGCGAAGTGACTGACCGTTCCAACCAATAGCGGGGGCCGGAATTGAACCGGCGACACGTCGCTTATGAAGCGACTGCTCTAACCCCTGAGCTACCCCGCCTTCACCGGCCGAAGCCGATTTCGTTCCTCTAAATTATGGCCCGGCCGCCTCCCGACAAGACGCCGCCTCGCGGGTCTCGGTTCGGGCCCATCGTGAAGCGGATCGCCATCTCGCCAACCGAATTGCCTCATTTCTAGGCGACCCGGCCCCTGTGTCGCTCCGGTGCGGGGGACTTTCCTCGTTGAGCGCAGAGTTGGCCCTCGCCCGAAAATCCGTGGATTCCCCGATGCGTTCCGCGCGCCGAATGCGCATTGTGATGGGAACGCGACCCCGCCGCGGAGCGCCGACATGACCGAAGAATCGATTTTCGCCGCCGCCCTCGCCATCGGCAGCCCCGCCGAGCGGGCCGCCTACCTCGATCGCGTCTGCGGGACGCCCGCGCTTCGCCGAGAGGTCGACGCCCTGCTCGCTGCCCATACGGCGAGCAATGCCCTGGACCGCCCGCCCGCCGACCTCGCCCGCACCGGTGCGTACGAATCCGAAGACGATGGACCTCCCGCCGCGGCTGTGGGGGACCGCATCGGCGCGTACCGCCTCATGGAACAGATCGGCGAAGGCGGGTTCGGCCTCGTGTTCGTCGCGGAGCAGAGCGAACCGGTGCGGCGGAAGGTCGCGCTCAAGGTGCTCAAGCCGGGCATGGACACGAAGGATGTCGTGGCGCGGTTCGAAGCCGAGCGGCAGGCGCTCGCGCTCATGGATCATCCGAACATCGCCCGCGTGCTCGATGCCGGCAGCACGCCGCAGGGCCGGCCGTACTTCGTAATGGAACTCGTCCGCGGCGTGCCGATCACCGAATACTGCGACGCCCAGAAGCTGGCCCCGCGCGAACGTCTGGCTTTGTTCGTGAAGGTGTGCCAGGCCGTTCAGCATGCCCACCAGAAGGGCGTGATCCACCGCGACATCAAGCCGTCGAACGTGCTCGTCACCGCGATCGACGGTGCGGCGGTGCCGAAGGTCATCGACTTCGGCGTGGCGAAGGCCGTGGGCCAGCAACTCACCGAGAAGACGATCTACACGCGCTTCGCCCAGATGATCGGCACTCCGCTGTACATGAGCCCCGAGCAGGCCGAGATGAGCGGCGTGGACGTGGACACGCGGGCGGACGTGTACGCGCTCGGCGTGTTGCTCTACGAACTGCTCACCGGCACCACGCCGTTCGACCGCGACCGCTTCCGCAAGGCCGGCTTCGACGAGATTCGCCGCATCATCCGCGAGGAGGAGCCTCCGCGGCCGAGCACGCGGCTGTCGTCGCTGGGCGACACGCTCACTTCGGTATCGACCCGCCGCGGGATCGATTCGTCGCGCTTGGTCGGGCTCATGCGCGGAGAACTGGATTGGGTCGTGATGAAGGCGCTCGAGAAGGACCGCAACCGCCGCTACGACTCGGCCACGTCCCTTGCGAAAGACGTAGAGCGATTCCTCGGCGGCGACGCAGTTGAAGCCTGCCCGCCGACGTTGGGTTATCGGTTGCGCAAGGCGTATCGCCGCAACCGGGCCGCCGTGCTGATCGGAGGTTCGTTTGGGCTCGTGCTTCTCGCTGCGACGGCCGTGAGCAGTTGGCTGGCCGTGAAGGCGAGCCGGGCGGAGGAACTGGCCGAGGCCAAGCGATCGGAGGCCGAGGCGGAATCCGAGGCTCGGGAGGTAGCATTGTTGGAACTCACTGAGCGTGAGAGCCGGCTGAAACTCGCGTTCGCGGAATCGGCCATCGACGCCTTCAGCATGCAGATCGACCTCGAACTGGCCAAAGCCGACACCGATCGCCGAGCCTCCTTGCTTCGGTTGGTGAAGGCCTCTGAGAGATCGCAGGGCATTGAAGTGCCGCACTTCCACAAGCCAATCGATGTCCCGGCAATGGTTGCGGATCGGAGGTTGGACGGGCTTCGCACGTTCGTCGCGGCCGCCGTCCTCGCTGGCGGCCAAGAGTTCACTCCACTCTGGCCGCCCTTCGGCGGTGCGCACATAGCGGACGTCCATGCGACGATCTCTCCCGATTGCCGCACGTTGCTCACATTTGGCACGGAAGGCATCGCGCGGCTCTGGGAGTTCCCGTCCGGCAAGCCAATCGCGGAATTGCTGCGGGAGAGCGAGTTGGTCGTGAATTGCGGCTTCAGCACGGATGGCCGAACGATCTTCACGGACAGTTGGGACGGGATCGCCCGATTCTGGGATTCACCCAGCGGTGCCTTTCGCGCCCAGACGGCGGCCCGCCCGCACCGCTATTCCTGCCCGCGCGGCCCGAGCGACAGGTTCCAAACGAGAGTCGCAGCCAAAGCGGCCGGGGAGCGGTTGATGACCTTCAACATCGCTCGCTATGGCACGAGCCACGAACGAGTCGGGCCGGTCGAACTCTGGGACATGCGATCCGGCTCGCGCGTCGCCAGACTGGATCAGCCCGGCGACGAAATCGATGAGTTCCAATTCTTGGCGAACGGGAGGTGGATCACGACGAAAACGAGGGAGTCCACCGTGAATGTGTACTCGGCAGCGGATGGTCGATTGGTTGCTCGGCTCAAGCACCCGCCTGGAGTTCCGCTGTCGCTGGATGGCACCCAGAGCAGTTACGCGAGAGCGACCGCGGACGGAAGTTGGCTGGTGACGGCCTACCGCAAAGCGGGCACGGGCTCGCGCCTCGACCCCGCGATTCTGCAATGGTGGGACGCGGAGTCGTGGAAGCCGAATCCCGTGCAAAGCGTGCACCTCGATCCCTCTCTCAGTGACTGGCAATTCGTGACCGCGACCGGGATTGGCATCTACGACTCCTCATCTGATGGCCATACCTTCGTGTACCAGCGTGGCCGCGCCGATCCTGTCGCCAAACTCCGCTTCCAAGTCGGCGATGTCGGATCGTGTCTCCGTGCGGACCCTACATCATCAACACCGTCGTACGAAGTTCACTTCCGGCTTGGCGATGAGCAGATCCTCAAGACCGGCCCGTTGACAGTGGACGACCACGGCGGAGTCGTGGACACGCGGTCCTGGCAGTGGCTTCCCCCGCCAAACGAACGGAGATTTCATCCCGACTTGGCACGCTTCGCCCCGGACGGCCGATTCGTGCCGACCGGAGGTACGTACGGCTTGATCGACACCCGCACCGACAGGGGGTTGTCGAGTTCACTCATCCCCGAGTTGTACTTGCCCGGTCACGGCTTCTTCTGGCCGCGCGATGTGTCTCTCTGGCGTGGCTCCACCATCGCGGGGGCATCGTGGGAGGGATGGATTCAGTGGGGAGTAGTGCCGACGCACCGACTCGATCTCGACCCCGTGTTACTCGGGTTGTGGGCTCAGGTGGCTGTGCGTGGCGAACTTGGGCCGGACAATTCATTCGTGAAATGGGACGAGGCGACTTGGGAGCGGAAGCGTCAGGAGTTGGCGGCGAAGCCAGCCCCGTTCGCGGACTTTCCGTTCCCGGGATACGTGGCCACGGACCGGCTCCACTGGTGGCGGGCCGAGTATGACGAGGCGACCACCGATGCGGACAAGCGGCGTCTCGCCGTCGAACTGCTCCGGCGGGCGGAGTCGATCGGCGATCGGGCCGAGGCCGCTCGCTGGCGAGACGAGTTGGAGCGGCCGCTCGCTCCTCCGCCGCGCGAGGCGAAGAAGTGACCGACGTCACGCGACTAATTGAAGCAGCGAACCGCGGCGATCCGCAGGCCGCGGCGGAGTTGCTGCCGCTCGTGTACGACGAACTGCGGAAACTCGCCGCCGCCAAGCTCGCCAACGAGAAGCCGGGGCAGACGCTCGATGCGACCGCGCTCGTGCATGAGGCGTACCTGCGGCTCATCGGCGAGCAGCAGTTCGAAGGTCGGGGGCACTTCTTCGCAGCGGCGGCCGAAGCGATCCGTCGCATCCTCGTGGAGCAGGCCCGGCGGCGGTTGGCGCTCAAGCGTGGCGGACAGCAGCAGCGCGAAGTACTGGTCGCGGATCGCATCGCCGCACCGGCCCCGGATGAGGAATTGCTGGCCTTGCACGAAGCCTTGGACAAGCTCGCCGAGCAACATCCGGAGAAGGCCGCGCTCGTGAAGTTGCGGTACTTCGCGGGTCTCACGGCGGACCAGGCCGCGGCCGCACTCGGCATCTCGCCCAGTACCGCGGACCGCCAATGGGCGTATGCCCGAGCCTGGCTCCGCCGCGCCATGGAGTGAACAACCGGCGCGGCCCGCGAAATCGGACGACTTTACGCCCGCGCCCGCCGGAAAACCTTTCCCAGATCGCCCCGGTTTCCTGTATCCTGCAGGTGACTCACCGCGAACCCGCAAGCGGGTTTCTGACCGCACGGACTCTCCCCACATGCGTTTCCTCACGCTCGCGGCTTTCGCCGCACTGTTCTTCGTTCCGAATCCCGCCGAAGTCGTGGCGTTGCCGCCGCCGGCGCCCGCCGAGTTCGCCCAACCGCAATCCCCGCCCAAGCCCGCTCCGTTCCCGATCAAGATGATCGATCAGGGCTATTACGACGACCGCTTCAAGGGGTACCTGCTGCCGGAAGGCTTCCGGATGGAGATTGTCTTCAACGAGCCCGAAGTGGTGAACCCGGTCGGCATGTGCTTCGCGCCGGATGGCTCGATGTTCGTCCTCGAGTGGCGGCCCGATCCTGTCACTGGCGACCGCTGGTTCCCCGTCCTCGAAACCTTCCGCTACAAGGACGGCACCACGCGGCAGATAACCACGATGAAGAAGTTCACGACCGACCTCGTAAAGCACTTCGTATGGAACCCCGCCACCGGCAAGTTCAATCCGCCGAAGATCATCATCGCCGAAGAACTGCCGTCATCGATCATGTACCACGACGGATGGCTGTACATGACCGGTCGCGGCACGGTGCGCCGTTGGCGGCAGGCCTCCGCCGCCAACCTCAGCGGCGTGGACCTCACCAAGCCCGCCAATCCGAACGACCCGTGGAACGTCCGCGAAGTGATCGCCCAGGGCTTCTGCGGCTTCCACCATCACCAGGTGTCGGGCGTAACCATCGGGAACGACGGTCTGCTTTACATGACCTCGGGCGACGACGACAACTTTGTCGAAGGGTCGGACGGCAGCCGCGCCACCGTGCTCCGCACCGGCGCCGTGTTCCGCTCGAAGCCGGACGGCTCGAAGATGGAGACGTACTCGCTCGGCTACCGCAACCCGTACCGCGACCTCGCCTACGACGACAAGTTCAACTGGTTCCACGCGGACAACGACAACGAAGACGGCAGCAAGTTCATGGGCTGCCGCATCATGCACGTCGCGGAAGGAAGCGACTTCGGCTGGCGGCTCCGCTACGGCGCCCGCTGCTGCCGTCCGGACGACGCCCGGGTTTCCGTCGGCGGCGAAGTCCCCGGCAAG
>Ga0169931_10001275_pt1 | contig 41665 bp, 37 predicted proteins | sample Kivu_15m_20L_FD_129675 | JGI IMG/M metagenome (GOLD analysis project Ga0169931, IMG submission 129675) | Freshwater microbial communities from Lake Kivu, Western Province, Rwanda to study Microbial Dark Matter (Phase II) - Kivu_15m_20L... | ecosystem: Environmental > Aquatic > Freshwater > Lake... | reverse complement strand
TCTTAAGCTCGCCTGATCCGGGCAAACCCCATAGATACACGGCTCTCCGGCATGGTGCCGGAAACGCGTTGTGCTGCGCGCACTTACGAGGACGTGTCACTTGGAACTGTCAAAGTCAGGTCTCAGCGCGGCGGCAGCTCGCTGTCGTGCCAGCGGCCGAGCAGCCATCGCGACAGCGCGTCGAACACCGCGAAGATCGCGATGCCGACCGCGGACACCAGCACCAGCGCGGCGAACATCCGCGGGATCTCGGTTCGGAACGCCGCCTCGAGGATCCGCGAAGCGAGACCGGTCTCGTGGCCCGCGGCCCCCGCGGCGAACTCGGCGACGACCGCGCCGACCAGTGCCAGCCCCCCGGCGATTCTCAGGCCGGCGAGGAAGTACGGCAAGGCGCTCGGCACCAGCAGCAGGCGCAGCCGCTGCCAGCGGCTCGCGCCGTACAGCGTGAACAGGTCACGCAGCCCGCGGTCGGCGCTGCGCAGCCCGACCACGGTGTTGGCGAGGATCGGGAAGAACGCGACGATGAACGCGCACAGCAGCAGCGCGACCGTGGTCGACTCGACGTAGATCAGGATCAGCGGCGCGATCGCCACGATCGGGGTCACCTGCAGCACGATCGCGAGCGGGAACAGCGCCGCCTCCACGCGCCGCGACAACGCGAACACCGAGGCGAGCGCCACGCCGCCGGCGACCGCCAGCAGCAGCGCGCCGGCGGTGATGCGCAGCGTGAACCACAGCGAGGGCAGCAGCGACGGCAGGTCGTGCCACAGCGTCGTGGCGACCCGCGTCGGTGCCGGCAGGATGTACGGCGCAATGCCGTTGATCCGCACCACCGCCTCCCAAGCGAGCAGCGCGCACAGCACCACCGCGGTCGGCGCGAGCGGCAGCGCGCGGCGCGGCGCGCGCGGCGGCGTGGCGCTCACCGGTGCGCCTCGCGCAGCGCGGCCGACAGACTCAGGCACCACTGCGCGTAGCGCGGACTCGCACGGAACGCGTCGTCGCGCGGGTCCGGCGCGTCGACGTCGACCTCGGCGACGATCCGCCCGGGCCGCTGCGACATCACCGCGACCCGGGTCGACAGGTAGACCGACTCGTAGACGCTGTGGGTCACGAACACGACCGTCAGGCGCTCCTCGCGCCACAGCCGCCGCAAGTCGTCGTCGAGCCGGCCGCGGGTGATCTCGTCCAGCGCGGCGAACGGTTCGTCCAGCAGCAGCAGCGCGGGCCGCACGACCAGCGCGCGGGCGATCGAGACCCGCATCCGCATGCCGCCCGAGAGCTCGCGCGGGTAGGCGTGCACGAACTCGGCCAGGCCCACCCGTTCGATCGCCGACATCACCTGATCGTGCACCTCGACCGAACGCCGCCCGGCGAGCCGCAGCGGCAGCCGGACGTTGTCGAACACGTCGGCCCAGGGCATCAGGGTGGGCTCCTGGAACACGACGCCGAGCCGCACGCCCTCGACCCGGTCGACCCGGCCCGAGGTCGGTCGCTCCAGGCCCGCCGCGAGCCGCAGCGCGGTGCTCTTGCCGCAGCCCGAGGGCCCGAGCAGCCCGAGGAACTCGCCCGGCTCGACCTGCAGCGTCAGACCGCTCAGCGCCTGCACGCCGTTGGGCCAGCGCAGGCCGGCGTCGCGGAACGACAGCAGCGGCGCGCGCGCCTCGGTCATCGTGGGCGGCGCGCGTGGGCGGCGGTCAATCGCCGCGCGCCGGACGCTTGCGCAGGAAGCGCGTGGCCGCCTCGGTGCGGTTGCGCACGCCCAGGCGGTGCAGCAGCTCGCGCACGTGCGCCTTGGTGGTGTTCAGGCTGATCCCGTAGCGCTGCGCGATCTCGGCGTTCGACAGGCCCTCGGCGATCGCCTGCCACATCTGCTGCTGACGCGTCGACAGCTCGCTGTCGGACGACGGCGGGGCCGGGCGATCCGACTCGCCCGACGGCAGGCCGAGCGCCTGCATGCGCAGTGCGAGGTGCGGGCGTACCGCGTCGAGCAACGCCTGCGCGTGCTCGCTCTTGCACACCATCGCCGCCGCCCCGAGCATCGCCGTGCTGCGGCGCAGCGGCTCGCTGTCCAGCCCGGTGAACACGATCACCGGCACCTCGGGTCGCAGCTCACGAAGTTGCGAGATGCCCTCCAGGCCGGCCACGTCCGGCAGGCGAAGGTCCAGCACGGTGACCGCGAGGCGCGGTTCGTCCTGATAGACGACGCGCGCCTGGCGCAGGCTCGAAGCCTGCAGCGCGACCACGCCGCCGAAGTGCTGCTCGATCAGGCTGCGCAGCGCGAGCGGCACCACCGGATGATCGTCGACCAGAAGGACGACCGCTTCCGCGCCGATCCGCTCCGCAGCCGCGGCCCTCATCGTCGCGGCCCCGGTCGCGCGCGCGTCGCCCGCGGCCCGCGGAGCGGGCCGACGCCGCGCCCGCGCTCCCGCAATCCAGCCGCGCGGGGCCCGCTCATGCGCCGCGCCCCGACGCGCGCGGCAGCGACGCCGCGGCGCGTGCGAGCGTCGTCACCGCCGCCCAGTCCTGGCGCGCGATCGCCGCGGCCGGCGTCATCCACGAGCCGCCGACCGCGAACACGTTGGGCAGCGCGAGGTAGTCGGTCGCGGTGCGCGCATCGATTCCGCCGGTGGGGCAGAAGCCCACGCCGGGGAACGGACCGGCCAGCGCCCGCAGCATCGCGACGCCGCCGGCGGCCTGCGCCGGAAAGAACTTGAGGAACGACAGCCCTTCGGCGAGTGCGGCCATCACCTCGGACGGAGTCATCACGCCCGGCATCGGCGGCAGCCCGGCATCACGCGCCGCGGCCGCGATCGACCGGTCGAAGCCCGGCATCACCACGAACCGCGCGCCCGCCGCGGCCACGCGCGCGACGTCGGCCCGCGCGACCACGGTGCCCGCACCGACCACCGCCTCGGGCACCTCGGCAGCGATGCGGCGGATCGCGTCCAGCCCGGCGGGCGTGCGCAGCGTCACCTCGAGCAGCGCGACCCCGCCGGCCACGCAGGCGCGCGCGAGCGGCACCGCGTGCCGCGCGTCGTCCAGCACGATCACCGGGATCACGGGCGCGGGCGGCGACAGTGCGCCCGGGCCGACGAGGAGGTCGCCGAAAGTCATCGTCGGTCACGCTACACCACGGCCGAGCCCCGCAGCAAGCCGCCGTCGTGCGCCGTCGCCGGCGCCACCGACCCGCGCGGCCTTCGGCTGCGGCACAATTGACCGCCCGCCGGCGGCGTCCGGCGCCCGAGGAGGCCCCGCCGGATGGATCGACCCTCACGCGGCGACGACCGCCCGACCGCCCGCTCCGAGGAGGCCGTGCCGAACCCCGGGACCGCGCCGACCGACGGCGCCGCGCTCGCCACCGCGCTCGAGCGGCTCCTCAAGCTGCGCGCGCTGCCGATCGCGATGAAGCGCTTCGCCGACGCGGCGTCGATGCAGGCCGTGCCCAGGATCCGCCGCCCGCAGGGCACCGTCCACACCACCGATCAGATCGTCGCGCAGGCGGCGCGGCTCGGCTGGACGGTCGGCATCACCGCGCAGGACCTGGTCGGCGCGCAGTGCCGCACGGTCGTCGGGCTCGCTGCGCCGGACGACGACTGGCGCTCGGGCCGCTCGATGGTCGGGGTCTGGTACGCGACGCCCGAGGACGCGCGCGCGCACCAGTCGGCGATGCACGTGCCCGCGCCGGCCGCCGCGCTCGCGGTGTCCCCGCTCGCCTCGGGCCGGCTCGACCCGCCGGACCTGGTGCTGTTCTACGCGACACCCGGCGCGATGATCTACTTCGTCAACGGCCTGCAGTGGAGCGGCTACCGGCGCTTCGACTGGAGCGTGGTCGGCGAATCGGCGTGCGCCGACTCCTGGGGCCGCGCGCTCGCCACCGGCGAGCCCAGCCTGTCGATCCCCTGCTTCGCCGAACGGCGCTACGGCGGCGTGCTCGACGACGAGATGCTGATGGCGCTGCCGCCCTCGTACCTGCCCAAGGCGATCGCCGGGATGCACGCGCTCGCGCGCAACGGCTTTCGTTATCCGTTCCCGCAGTACGGAATCCAGCAGGACGTGCGCGACGGCATGGCCGCGAGCTACCCGCAGCGCTGAGCCCCCGCGGCCGACCCGCCCGTCGTGGCCGCCGGCCTCGGGAGCGGCGCATACTTGCGCCGGGCGCGGACTCGCACGCGGCAGCGGCGACACCGGTCGACCTGGGAGACCACCATGACCGAGCACGACCGATTCCGTGCGGCGCGCGACCTGCTGCTCGCGCGCCGCACCGATCTGGCCGCCGCGTGCGCCGCGTTCGAGTGGCCGCGGCTCGAGCACTTCGACTGGGCGACCGACTGGTTCGACCGCGTCGCGCGCGACAACGATGCCCCGGCGCTGCACATCGTCGAGGCCTCGGGCGCCGAGGCGAAGCTCAGCTACCGGGAGCTGTCGCGCCGCTCGTCGCAGGTCGCGGCGTTCCTGCGCGGCCTGGGCGCACGACCGGGCGACCGGATGCTGCTGATGCTCGGCAACGAGGTGCCGCTGTGGGAGACCATGCTCGCGGCGATCCGGCTGGGCGTCGTGGTGATCCCGGCCACCACGCTGCTGTCCGGGCCGGATCTGGCCGACCGCCTCGCGCGCGGCCGCGTACGCTGGATCGTCACCAACGGCACCGGGCTCGCACGCGTGAGCGAGCTGCCGGCCGACGCGCTCGCGGGCGTGGGCCGCGTGCTCGCGGGGCCGACCGGGCGCGACGCGGCGGGCGCCCCGCCCCCGGGGTGGATCGACTACCGCGACGCCGACCGCGCGCCCGAGACGTTCGAGCGCGGCGCCCCGCTGTCGGTGGACGAACCGCTGCTCGAATACTTCACCTCGGGCACCACGTCGCGGCCCAAGCTCGTGCGCCACACCCGCCAGAGCTACCCGGTGGGTCACCTGAGCACGATGTACTGGCTCGGGCTGCAGCCGGGCGACGTGCACTGGACGATCTCCTCGCCGGGCTGGGCCAAGCACGCGTGGAGCTGCTTCTTCGCGCCGTTCAACGCGCAGGCCTGCGTCTTCATCTACAACTACGCCCGCTTCGACGGCCCGGCGATCCTCGACACCCTGGTGCGCCACCGCGTGGACACGCTGTGCGCACCGCCCACCGTGTGGCGGATGCTGATCCAGGAGCGGCTCGGCCAGTGGCGGGTCGGGCTGCGCGAGGCGATCTCCGCCGGCGAGCCGCTGAACCCGGAGGTGATCGACCAGGTGCGCGCCGCCTGGGGCGTCACCATCCGCGACGGCTTCGGCCAGACCGAGACCACCGCGATGATCGGCAACCCGCCGGGCCAGCCGCTGAAGCCCGGCTCGATGGGTCGGCCGCTGCCCGGCTATCCGGTGGTGCTGCTCGACCCCGACGGCCGGCCGGCCGACGAGGGGGAGATCTGCATCGACCTGTCGCGACGGCCGCCGTCGCTGATGCAGGGCTACGCAGACGACCCCGCGAAGACCGCGGAGGCGATGCGCGACGGCCACTACCACACCGGCGACGTCGGGATGCGCGACGCCGACGGAGCCGTGACCTACGTCGGCCGCGCCGATGACGTGTTCAAGGCCTCGGGCTACCGGATCAGCCCGTTCGAGCTGGAGAGCGCGCTGATCGAGCATCCGGCGGTCGCCGAGGCCGCGGTGGTGCCCTCGCCCGACGCGCTGCGCGGCTTCGTGCCCAAGGCCTACGTGATCCTGGCCGCCGGGCACGCGCCCGACGCCGACACCGCGCGTGCGATCTTCGGGTTCCTGCGCGAGCGGGTGTCGCCCTACAAGATGGTGCGACGCATCGAGTTCGCCGACCTGCCCAAGACGATCAGCGGCAAGATCCGCCGCGTCGAGCTGCGCGCGCAGGAGCGGGGCCGACCCGAGGGCACGCCGCGCAACGCGCTCGAGTTCCTGGAAGAGCGCTCGCGCTGAGCGGCCCGAGGGGCCGCGTTCGAGGACGCGCGCGGCCCGCCCGGGCTGCCGACTGGATCGGGCACTGCGCTGGACGCGGTGCGCCGAACCACCCGCCCCTCACTTCAGCACCACCCGGACGGCCTCGAGGATGCCGTCGACCACCGGTCCCTGGACTTCGACGAAGCGCCCGTTCGCGAGGTCGGCCGCGCTCGCGCCGGAGGGCAGGAACGAGGCGGCGCTCGCGTCGACCTTCTGACCGGCGACCCGGAAGTCGGCGGCCGAGACGAACCCGGAGATCGGGCCGCGCACGCGGGCTGACTCGCCGCCGTCGGCGGCGCGGATCTCCACCCTAGAGGCGAGCAGCACGCCGGCCACGACCGTGCCGTAGACCTCGGCGCGGGCGCCGTTGCGCAGGTCCGTGAGGCTGCCCTCGATCGAGGTCGACGGACCGGCCTGCACCAGCGTGCCGTTCAGGCGGAAGCGGCCGGCCGCGGCCTCGACCTCGTAGAGGACGCCCTCGATGCCGTCGACCACCAGGCTCGGGCCGTTGCGGAACACGACCTCGGCGACCTGGAAGACGCCGGCGACCACCGCGCCGCGGGCCTGCACGAGGTCGCCGTTGCCGAAGTCGGCCCGCACCGCGACGCTGCCGTCGGCGTTGCGGAAGGCGGTCGTGTCGGTCAGACGCGCGTCCAGGTTCGTCAGCCGGAAGCGACCCGTGGCGGGGTCGTAGGCGGACACCGCGCCCACCCACGAGCGCGCCTGGCCGTCGGCGGTGGTGACGAACTCGACGCGGCTGGGCCGCACGACGCTGCCCTCGACCGCGCCCTCGATCCGGACCAGCACGCCGTTGCCCAGGTTCTGGGCGGTGCCGTCGACGAAGGCCACGCCGGTGCCCGAGGCGTCCACCGGAACGCCGCGCACCTTGAAGCTCGAGGCGCCGGCGAAGTCGCTGACCGTGCCGCTCAGGGTGACCTGCGCATCGCCCTGATCGCGTACGTAGCGGACCGCGGTCGCCTTCAGCGTGCCGTCGACGAATGCACCGCGCACCCGGACCCGGCGGCCGTTGGCGAGGTCGGCGGCCGTGCCCTGCTCGAAGGCCGCGCTCGAGGCATCCACGCGGATCGTGTCGAGCCGGAAGGTCCGGGCCGCGACGTCGAGCTCGCGGATCGGGCCACCGACCCGCAGCGCGTCGCCCCCGTTCCACGGCGCGCGCCGCACCACGACCGAGCGGGCCTCGAGCGTGCCGCCCGACACCGCCTGGTTCGACCAGACCGCCACGCTCTGGCCGTTGGCCAGCGTCACGCCCGAGGGCGCTAGACGGGTCGCGTCGCTCCAGCGCACCAGCAGACCGCCGACGGTGAAGGTGCGCGCGACCGCGTCGAGGTTGGCGAGCGCGCCGCTCACGCGGACCGCGACCGCACTCGACGGATCCTTGCGCTCGACGCGGCTCGCCAGGATCGCACCACCCGCGTCGCGCGGGCCGTGGACCTCGACGAAGTCGCCGATCGCGAGCTCGGCCAGACCCGCAACGCCGTCCCAGACGGTGGGCGCGGCCGGGTCGGTGGAGACCTTGGCGGTCTGCGCCGCCACGGTGAACCCGTCGGCCGTCCTGGCGCTCACCCGCCCCAGCACCGCCGAGACGACCGTGACCGTGCTCGCCTCGCCGCTCGCGCCCGCGCTCAGCTCGACCTGCATGCCCAGCTTCAGATCGGCCGTGGTGGCGGACGTCGGCTGCGCCGCGTCGGTCTCGACCTTCACCACCGCGTCGGCGTCGCCGTAGGTGACGCCGTCCACGATCACGCTTCCGAAGCCGGTGATCGTGCCGCTGGCGCCCTGCGCGGCGACGGCGGCCGGCGCGGGCGCCGGCGAGGCGGTCGCACCCGTGCCGGCGCTCCCGGTGGCCGAGGGCCCGGATCCGCCGCCGCAGGCGGCCAGCACGAGGGTCAGACCGACCGCGGGCAGTCGGCGAAGCAGGACAGGCACACGCATGGGGGTTCTCCGGTTCATGGGCAATTCTTCCACGTGGAAGAGTTTCCCATTACTGATCCCGATCGTCAAGACCCCGGAGCGGCATCCGGTCACGCCCAGCCCGTCGGACCGACGCACGGCGGCCGGCGGGCGATCGGCGCGAACCGATCCGCGACACGTCCGCCGTGAGGAGATGCACGCGCAGCAGCGGGTCCGCGCCGAGGGCGCGCCGCAGTCCGGCCCGGGGTTCCCGAAGGAGCGAGCGCGCCGATCGCCCGGCGCGCGCGCCGCCCGCGGCCGGTCAGCCCTCGTCGCCCCAGACCGCGGTGCCCCACGGATCGGCCGAGGTCGCGGACCAGTCGATCGTGATCGACTGACCGCCGCCGACGCAGGCGGCGACCGGCACGACCGAGGTCACGGTCGTTGCGTAAGTGGCCGCGTGCGCGGCGAGCGCCGCGCTCACGGTCTGCAGCGTCGTCGCCGCGGGCACGTTGGTCACGCAGACCGCCGGCACCGGCCGCTGGAACAGGTCGTCGAGCGGCCAGCGCGCCGCGAAGCGCTGCGTGCCGGGCTGCTCGACGATCGGGGGCCGCTGCGGCTGCGGCGGCGGAGCGCCGAAGTCCAGCGGGACCGCCGCCGCATAGGCGGACGCGTTCAGGTTCAGCCCCGATGCGGGATGGGCGACGATCACCCGGCGCATGCCCGCCCTGAACGCCGCGAGCTGCTCGTACAGCGTGCCCGCGTCCGTCCGCGCCGACAGCTCGTCGATCGCCGCGTCCAGGGCCGCTGCGGGCCGGCCGAGTTCGGCCATCCAGCCGCGCACCCCGGCGTTGGCCAGACCGTGGAACAGCTCGGGGGCCGACTGGGTCGCCGCCTGCGGCGAGGCCACGTCGGCGGCGCGCCGGCGCGGCAGGCCGCTGACGCCGAAGGTGCGCTCGACCTCGGCGTGCGCCGCCGCCACGCGCGCGGCATCCGGCGTGCCGCGGGCGAACGCGCGTCGCGCGGCGAGCTCGGTGAGCGCGGTCACGTGGACCGTCAGGTCGTTACCGACGCCGTCGAAGGATGCGACCGCGCGCAGTCGGCCGAGCACCACGCGCGCCCCCGGAACCGCGTCGTCCGGCCAGGTGCCGCCGTCGGCCTCGACCCGTAGCAGTCCGGTGCGCCGCGGCAGCTCGAGCCGCCAGGTGCCGTCGTCGGCGGTGGTCGTGCAGGTCGGGCCCGGCGCGTCGGCGGCGCCCACGGACAGCCAGGTCGCACACACCCGCGCCCCGGCGACCGGCCCCTTGGCGACCGTGCCCGCCGCGAACACCGGCAGCGGGCCCGGATCCGACGGCGCGCCTCCCGAGCCGCAGGCGGCCGCGAGCACCGCTGCGATCGCGGCCGCGCGTCCGCGGGCGGACCGCCGCGGATCGGGCTCGGGGCGGATCGGTCAGCGCCTCGCGGGCCGCCCGGCGACGAAGCCGTAGGCGAGGTTCGTGCGCAGGCCGCCCTCGCGCTGGTACGCCGCCTTGGCGAGCGCGAGCGCATCGCCGTCGAGCGCGGGGCGGCTGCGCGCGTCGAAACGGTACAGTCGCGCGTTGTTGCCGCCGAAGATCGCACGCTTGATCGGCCCGTCGGCCGGACCGAGCGGCTCGAAGCCGTGCCGCTCGCGCAGCTCCTGCGGGATCTCGAGCCGACGCAGCGCCTCGATCTGCCACTGCGGCGCACCGGTCCAGATCGCATCGGTGCCCCAGCACACGTGGTCCGCACCCAGGCCCCGGATCAGCTGGCCCATCATCACCGCGGCGAGCTTGGGCTCGGCGATCGTGGTCTGCGCGAACAGCTGGCCGACGTCGGCGTACACGTTGGAGACGCCCGCCCGGGCCGGGATCTCGGCCAGGTCGGTCACCCAGTCCACGCGCCCGGTGCGCTCGAACTGCGTCCACGCGTCCTCGGCGCGCCCGCCGCCCGCGTAGCGGTAGCCGCCGTGATAGATGATGAAGTTCAGGTTCGGCCAGTCCCGGGCCGCGCGTGCGACGTCGGACACGTCGCAGTACGGCAGCAGGTGCGGGAAGCGCTGCGCGACCGACGGCGGGAACAGGCCCTTGTGGATGCACACGTTGACCAGGCCGGCCTTCTCGAACTTCTCGTACGCGCGGTAGGCGAGCTTCTCGTCGTCGAGCCGCCACGGGTGCCTGGACAGGTTCTTGTGCGTGTTGTCGCCGATCGTGTAGCCCTTGAACGAATCCGGACCGAGCTCGGCGATCGCACGGTCGATCGACTCCAGCCAGCCCGGGTAGCCGGGCGTGACGATCGCGTGCGCGAACGCGCGCCGGCTGCCGGCGGCGGCGTTGATCCGCGCGCGCGCCGCGGCCTTCATCTCGTTGGTGAGGAACCAGTCCTGCTCGACCTCCGAGGGCGCGCCGCTGATGCAGGCGACCTTGGTGTCGGAGTCGAGGAAGACCTCCTTCATGTAGTTGGCGAACTTCAGGTCCGCGATCGACTGCGGACGATCGACCAGCATCGGGTTCCAGCCCGACTTGCCCACGGCCTCGCGCGCACGCACGAAACCCTCCAGGCGCGTGTCGTCGCGCAGGAAGTGCGTGTGCATGTCCATCACGAACTCGCCGGACAGCGCGCGTGCGCGTGCGTCGGCGCGCTCGGGCTCGGCGGCCTCGGCACGGGTCACGTCGAACACCGGGCCGAACACGTCGTTCATCGCGAGGAAGGCCGCGGCCATGCCCGAGGCACCGCGGAAGAAGCGGCGGCGCGAGACGCCCTGGTGCCGGGCGAGCTCGGTACCGATGGCGCTCAAGTGGCGCTCCAGACGTCGCTGGCGCGGCGTCTGCGGCGCGGGCACGAACTCGTCGCTCGAGACCGCCTGCACCGGGATCGGCAGGCGCGGCAGCGCGCGCTCGGCCGGGGCGAGCGCATCGCGCTCCTCGTCGGTCAGCCAGCCCATCCGGATCCCCCCTGACGATGCGTCGATCCCGAAGCGGCCCGTTCGGGGGCTGCCGGTCCGATCGGCCCCGATACCGGCGGGCCCGCCCGGCGATCGCGGGTCACGGCTCGCATCGGGCACGCGACGGCGATCGTGCGCGAAGCGTGCACGAGGCCCGCCACGTCGTCCAGCACCGGCGCCAGCCAGCGCAGGCGGCCCGCGAACGCCGCGATCAGCGGCGCGTGGCTCGTGCGCGCGTCGCGCCGCTCGGGCACCGACGTGCCCGTCTCGCGCAGCCCGCGGGCGCGCTGCGCGGTAGTGCGCTCGGGGTCGACCCGGGTGTCGGACGGGGCCGCGCCCACGAACACCGGCCGGACCTCGGAGTTGTCGACCGGCAGGCACTCGTGCGGACCGGCGAGCCCGGCCCGGCCCGCGAGCCGCGCGGGCGCGAGACCCGCCTCGCCGAGCCAGCGCGGGTCGAGCGCGAGCATCGCCGCGTCGTACGCGGCGGCGCGGGCCGCGGCGGCGCGGACGCGACGCGGCGGACGCGGGGCGGGCACGGCGCGGCTAGGCCTGGAAGCGCGCGCGCAGTTCGCGCTTGAGCAGCTTGCCGCTCGGGTTCTTCGGCAGGCTGTCGACGAAGATCACGGTCTTGGGCACCTTGAAGTGCGCCATCTGCGCGCGGCAGTGCCCGATCACCGCGTCCTCGGTCATCGACTCGAAGCCGGACTTGCGCACGATCACCGCGGTGACCGCCTCGATCCAGTACGGATGGGGCAGCCCGATCACCGCGACCTCGGACACGCCCTCGAGCCGGTAGACCGTCTCCTCGACCTCGCGCGAGGCGACGTTCTCGCCGCCGGTCTTGATCATGTCCTTCTTGCGGTCGACCACGGTGATGTAGCCCTCGTCGTCGACGGTGGCGAGGTCGCCGCTGTGGAACCAGCCGCCCTCGAACGCGGCCGCGGTGCGCTCGGGATCGTTGTAGTAGCCGGCGAGCAGCTGCGGCGAGCGGTGCACGATCTCGCCGACCTCGCCGGGCGCGACCTCGCGCATCGCCGCATCGACGACCCGCGTCTCGACGTTGAGCACCGCGCGGCCCGCCGAGCCGGCCTTGCGCATCTGGTCCTCGGGCTTGAGCACGGTGGCGAGCGGCGCGATCTCGGTCTGGCCGTAGAAGTTCCACAGCCGCACCTGCGGCAGGCGCTCGGCCATCTCCTTGAGCACGGCCACCGGCATGATCGACGCGCCGTAGTAGCCCTTCTGCAGCGCGGACAGGTCGGTCGCGTCGAACGCCGGCGAGCGCAGCAGCGCGATCCAGATCGACGGCGGCGCGAAGAACGAGTTGGCGCGGTGCGCCGCGAGCAGCGCGAGGATGTTGTCCGGCACGGGCTTGCCGGTGATCACGTTGGTCGCGCCGACGTAGATCGCCGGGCCGAGGAACACGTCGAGCTGCGCGCAGTGGTACAGCGGCAGCGCGTGCACCAGCGTGTCGCCCTCGGCGATCTCGCCCTCGACCACACAGCTCACGTACTCCCAGCACACCGCCTCGTGGGTGAGCATCGCCCCCTTGGGCAGCGACTCGGTGCCGCTCGTGTAGATGATCTGCGCGAGCATGCGCGCGTCCAGCTCGACCCGCGGCGGGCTCGCGTCGTCCGACAGCAGCCGCGCGAAGTCGACCCAACCCTCGGGCGGCACGGCCGGATCCTCCCCGTCGAGCCACACCAGCCGCTCGACCGCGGTGCCGCGGGCGACCGCGGCGGTGCCGAGCGTCGCCAGGTCCGGACCGACCGCGAGCAGCCGCGCGTCGGAGTGCTTCAGCACGTAGGCGACCTCGTCGGCGTTGAGCATGAAGTTGACCGGCACCAGCACCGCGCCCAGCCGCGCGAGCGCAAAGCGCAGCGCGGCGAACGCGTGCGAGTTGCGCGACAGCACCGCCACGCGGTCGCCGGCGGCCACCGGCACGCCGGCACGGCCCTCGGCCAGGCCGTTGGCCAGGCGGTTGACCACCGCGTCGAACTCGCGGTACGTCCAGGCCACCGCGCCGCAGCGGATCGCAGGCTTGGCCGGCAGTCTCGCGGCGGTGCGGCGCAGCAGGTCGCCCAGGGTGTGGCTGCGGACGATCGGGTGCATCGGCGGGTCTCCTGGGCTCGTTCGGCGCACGGGTCGCCGCGCCGTCGGATTCTGCCGCACCGCACGCGCGGACGGAACCGCGGCGCAGCGCCGCGCGCGCGGCCATGCGATGCTCGTGCGATGGACGCGCTGCACGCCGCGATCGCCGAGGCGATCGCCCACGAGATCGACTGGCCCCGCGACCCGGGCGCCGACCCGGCCCGCTGGGGCATCCACCTGCAGGATCCGCCGCCGTGGAACGTGCTGCGCGGACCGGTCCACCCGCGCGGACCGTGCTCGGGCGTGATCGTGCACCACGGCCGCGAACGAGCCGCCTGGGGCGAGCCCGACCGCGCCGACCAGACCTTCAGCGTCGCGAAGACCTACCTCGCGCTGCTCGCCGGCGTCGCGCACGACCGGCGCCTGATCCCCGACCCGGACGAGCCCGTGGCCGCGCGCGTGCCCGGCATCGGCTTCGAGTCGGCGCACAATGCGCCGATCACCTGGACGATGCTGCTGCAGCAGACCAGCGAGTGGGAGGGCACCTGCCTCGGCATCCCGGACACGGTGGACCGCTGGCGCACGGTGGCGTTCGCCGGCACGGCCGCGGGCGGCCGCAAGGGCGGGGCGCGTCCGCTGCAGGTGCCCGGCACGGTCTGGGAGTACAACGACGTGCGGATCAACCAGCTGTCGATCGCGCTGATGCACGTGTTCGGCGAGCCCCTGCCCGAGGTCTTCGAGCGCGAGATCCTGCGCCCGCTGGGCGGCGGCGCGGGGTTCCGGTGGGAGCCGTACGACGGCGCACGGGTGACGCTGCGCGGGCGTGACGGCGCGGCACGATCGGTCGCCCCGGTCCCGGGCGGTTCGCACTGGGGCGGCGGCGTGTCGATCTCGGCGCGCGACCAGGCCCGCGTCGCCGGGCTGCTGATCGACGGGCGCGGCACGGCCCCGCGTCCGCTGCTGTCGGCGCACTGGCTGCGTCGCATGCGCGCGCCCTGCCCGATCGCGCCGTTCTACGGGATGCTGCTGTGGCTGAACCGCGGCGCGCGACCGCCGGTGCCCTCGGCCGGTCCGCAGGCGGTGTTCATGATGGGCGCGGGCGGTCATCTGGTGTGGATCGACGCGCCGCGCGGACTCGTGGCGGTGACGCGCTGGCTCGATCCGGCGCACACCGACCGCTTCGCAGCACGGATCGCCGCCGCCGTGGCGGGCTCCGGTCCCCAGGACGCCCGAACGGTCGGATCCGGCGTCTGAACGGCGCGCCGGGCGTGTCTTTTCGCACATACAGTGCGCCCATGAGCACGTTCCGACTCCCGCCCGCCGCATCCACCCACCCGGGTGCCGCGACCCCTCGATGCGCCGCCCGGGCCGCGCTGCTGGTCGGGGCGCTCGCGCTCGCCGGCTGCGGTGGCGCGCCGGACGACCCGGGCCACGCCGGCACGCCGGCCGGCGGCGCGATGCTGCTCGCGGAGGCGCAGCTCGCGCCGGTCTCCAAGCCGGTCGCCGGGGGCGACGCGGCGAGCGTCGTGCCGGAACCGCCGGTGGTCTCGAAGCCGCCGCCCGCCCCGGTCCCGGTCGCCGTGCCCGTGGTGGCCGGCAAGGTCCGCTACGGCGTGCCGGTCGCCGCGGCGCTGGGCGCAGGCGGCAGCCTGCAGGGCGCGGTGCCGTTCCCTCAGGACGACCTGTGGAACCGCGACGTGTCGCACACGCCGGTCGACCCGGCCTCCGAGGCGCTGATCGCGCGGATCGGCGCGACGTTGCCGCTGCAGCTCGGCTTCGGCCGCACCGAGGGCGTGCCGTACGTGGTGGTCGACGCCGCGCAGCCGACGCGCCCGGTGCGCACCCCCGACGGCGCCTCGCGCACCTGGCCGCTGCCGGCGGACGCCGCGCTCGCCCAGGACGGCAGCGGCCGGCTGATCGTGCTCGACCGCGACGGCGGGCGGCTCTACGAACTCGAGGGCGCCGCCCGGGCCGCCGACGGCGCGTGGACCGCCGACGGCGCGACCGCGTGGGCGCTGGACGTCGCCAACGGGCTGCCGGTCGACGGCACGCCGCTGCGCGCGGGCGGCACCGGGTTGCCGATGTTCGCCGGGCTGCTGCGCGCCGACGATGCCGCCGCCGGAGTGATCCGGCACGCGCTGCGCGTGACCGTGCCCTGGCTGCGCGACGCGTGGCAGTTCCCTGCGCGCCGCGCGCCGGGCGCGGCCCTGCCCGACCCGTCGCTGCCGCCGGTCGGCCTGCGGCTCAGGCTGAAGGCCGGGGTGCCGATCCCCGACACGGTCAGCCTGCCCGCCCGGGCGATCCTGCAGGCGATGAAGACCTACGGGCTGATCGTCGTCGGGACCGGTCCGGCGTGGGCGATCGACGGGGCTCCGGACGCGGGCTGGGACACGGTCCGGCTGGCCGGCGAACTCGCGAGGGTCCGCGGCGAGCACTTCGAGGTGCTGTCGGCCGACGGCCCGGTGACGGTGCGCTGAGCCTCGGCGCGGATCGCCGGCGCGACGACTCAGCCGGCGAGCGCGATGCGCCGATCGGGGTGTCGGCGCGGAGCGCGCCGCACCAGCATCACCGCGACCGCGATGGTCACCAGGTTCCACGCGACGCCGTTGACGAAGGCCGCGCGATACCCTCCGGTGAGGTCGAACAGCACGCCCGACAGCCAGCCGCCGAGGGCCATGCCGAGCATCGTGCAGGTGATCACGATCGCGACGCGGCTGCCGACCTGGTGGGGCGGATAGAGCTCGCGCACCACCAGCGCGTAGGACGGCACGAGCCCGCCCTGGAACAGCCCGAACAGCAGCGACAGCAGATACAGCGACACCAGGCCGTCGAACGGCACGAACATCGCGAGCGCCACGCACTGCAGCACCGCGTTGAGCAGCAGCGTGCGCAGGCCGCCGATGCGGTCGGCGATCCAGCCCGACAGCAGCCGGCTGACGATGCCCGAGCCCAGCATGACCGACAGCATCTGCGCGCCGTGCACCGCGCCGAAGCCCAGGTCGGTGCAGTACGCGACGATGTGGACCTGCGGCATCGCCATCGCGACGCAGCAGGCCACGCCGGCGACGCACAGCAGCACGAGCAGCGCGTTCGGAGCGAGTCCGAGCGGTCGGTCGGCGGGCGAGGCGAGCACATCGGCGGGGGCGGGCACGGTGGCGGCCTGCGTCGCATTCGCAGCCTGCGCCGCGGCAGCGGCCTGCGTCGCGGCAGCGGCCTGCGTCGGGGACACGACGCGAGCGACGGCGGGCTCGGTCGGCGCGACCTGCTCCGGCGGCTGCGCGGGCGGGCGCCGGCGCATCAGCAGCGCGAGCGGCAGCATCGTCGCCAGGCAGATCACGCCGCACACCGCGTAGGCGACGCGCAGGCCGAACGCCTCGACCAGCGCCTGAACCACCGGCGGCCACAGCGCCCCGCCCAGGTAGTTGCCGCTTGCGCAGATCGCCACCGCGATGCCGCGGCGCCGGGCGAACCACAGCGTCGTGTCGGCCATCAGCGGCGCGAACGTCGCGGACACCCCGAGCAGGCCCATCAGCAGCCCCTGGGCGAGTGCGAAGGCGATCAGCGACGGCGAGGCGCCGGCAGCCACGAAGCCCACCCCCAGGCCGGCCCCGCCGATCAGCAGCGGCACCGCGATGCCACGCCGATCGGTGAGCCAGCCCATCATCACGCCGCCCAGCCCGAAGCCGATCATCGTCAGCGTGTACGGCAGCGACGCCTCGGCGCGGCTCGCGCCGAATTCGGCCTGGATCTCGGGGATCACGACCGACACCACGTACATACCGCTCGCGCCCAGCGTCATCAGCGCGAGCGACACCATCAGCCGGCGCCAGGCGGCGGGCGAATCCGGACCGTCGTCGCTCGGCGGGTGCGCGACCGGCACGCCCGTCAGTGCAGCGCCGCGTCGGCGCCGTGGCACAGCTTGTACTTGCGTCCGCTGCCGCACGGGCAGGGCTCGTTGCGGCCGACCTTCGGGCGGTCGCGGCGCACCGGGTCGGGGGCGAGCGCCCGTTCGCGCGCATCGCGGAAGAACTCGTAGACGTCCTGCACGCCGTCGAGCATGTCGTGGATCAGCGACTCTCGCTCGTCGTCCTCCACCGGATCCCAGCCCTCGAGGCGCGGGTCGTCGTCGTCGGACGGCCCCGCGCCGCGCCGCTCCTCGCGGGCCGCACCCGCCCGCGACACCACCGGCGCGCCGCCGCGGTGCGCGGACGAGGGCTCGTCCTGCCGGGCGTCGGCCACCAGCCGCATCACCGGATCGAGCGCATCGACCATCTCGTCGTCCGATTCGAGCCCGGCCCACGCGTGCGGCCGCAGCGCGATGCCGCGGACGAATCCGATCGCCCACGCGTTGCCGAGCGCGCGACCGTCCTCGTCGTAGGCGAGCACCGGCGCGAAGCCCTCGCCCTCGTACAGCATCGTCGAGACCGACACCCGATGCCGCTCGATCAGCTTGAGCAGCGCCGCGTCCTCGCCGCGGCCCTCGAGCGCCTCGCGCGCGCGGGCCGAGCCGCCGAGCACCAGCGGCAGCCACTCGTCGCGCGGTACGGGCTCCGGGCAGCAGGCGAGCGCCGCGAAGAACCCGTCGAGTTCCTCGACCGCCATCGAGTCGTCCGCGTCGATCCCCGCGAGCCGATCGTCGAGCGCGTCGAGCTCGGCATCGGTGAGCGGCCGGTCCTGGCTGGGTGCGTTCATCCCCGGTATCGTACAGGCCGCTGACGGGGAGGCCGGCATGGCGAGCGAAGGCGGGACGGGCGCGGCACGCGGGGGCGACCCGGCCCGGGCGGCGGGCCGCCTGGCGGGACGGCGCGCGATGGTGACCGGCGCGGGCAGCGGCATCGGCCGCGCCGCCGCGCGCCTGTTCGCCGCCGAGGGCGCGGCGGTGCTCGCGGTCGACCGCGACGCGGCGGGCGTGGACGAGACCGTCCGCACGATCCTGGCGGCCGGCGGCAGGGCCGCTGCCGCGCACGCCGACGCCGGCAGCGAGCCCGACGTGCGCGACTGCGTGGCGCGCGCGGTGGCCGAGCTCGGCGGACTCGACGTGCTCTACGCGAACGCCGGCGTGAGCGGCGGCGACCTGCCGCTGGCCGAGCAGACGGTGGCGCTGTGGCAGGAGGTGCTGCGCGTGAACCTGATCGGCCCGTTCCTCGCGGTCAAGCACGCGGGCGCGCACATGGTCGCGCAGGGCTACGGCTCGATCGTCTGCACCGCCTCGGTCGCCGGGCTGCGCGCGAACGCGGGCGGCAACCCGTACAGCGCGAGCAAGGCCGGGGTGATCAGCCTCGTGCAGACCGCGGCCAACTCGTTCTGGGGCACCGGCGTGCGGATCAACGCGATCTGCCCTGGGCTGATCGAGACCGGCATGACCCGGCCGATCTTCGAGGCGGCCCGTGCCGCCGGCCACGGCGAGCGGCTCGGCCAGATCAACCCGCTGCAGCGCTACGGACTGCCCCAGGAGATCGCGGCGATGGCGCTGTTCCTCGCGAGCGACGAGGCGTCCTACGTGAACGGGCAGGCGATCGCGGTCGACGGCGGCCTCACCAGCACGCTGCCGTTCAAGCGGCGCCTGCGCTGAGCGGCGCGTTGCGGCGCGGCGCCGTCGGTCCGGATCCGGGCGGGCGCCCGCGACCGGCACGTCGACCCCGACCCGGGCGCCGGTCGGCGGGCCCGATCCGCCGACCGAGACATCGGTCACGCCGCGGCCGCGCCGACCATGCGAGGCTGAGGGTCATGCAGACTTCTGTGAGTCCGTCGCCGCGGGCCGATCCTCCCAGCCGCGCGCCCGCCCGAGCGACACCCCCGTCCAACGCCGCCCCGGTCGTCCGCCCGAGCGCCGGCCACGCGCTCGCGCTGAGGCTGGCCGGCCCGGTGGACGCCGACCTGCTGCACGAGCAACTGCGCCGCTGGTGGCAGGCGGCGGTGCGACGCCGCCCGGGGGCCGCCGCGGTCGCGCTGTCGCGGGTCGAGAGCTGCGCGCGCTCGCGCCGCGAGCGCGAGCGCGACGCGCTGCGCCTGCTGCGGCTCGAGGCCGACGCCGGCGTGCCCGGCGAATCGCGCGACGGCCTGCGCGCGACCCTGGTGAGCCTGGACGCCGCCGAGCACCTGCTGCTGCTCGCGGTCGACCCGCAGGCGCAGTCGGCCGCCGGTCTGCCCGCGGTGTGCTCGGCGCTCGCGCGCCAGTATCCGGTCGAGCCGATCGGCTGACCGGCGCCGGCGCGCTCCGCGCCAGGCTCACGGATCCGGCACGCCGGCGAAGGCACCCTCAGCGTGCCGGCGGCGGATCCCCGCCGTAGCGCCGCGCGGCGGCCGCGAGCCGCGCCGCGAGCCGCTCGCGCAGCTCCGGCGGCGCCACCACCTCCACCTGCTCGCCGTGGCGCAGGATGTCCAGCTCCAGCTCCGGAGTGGCCGCGTAGGGCACCTGCAGCTCGTAGCCGCCGTCGGGCAGATCGCGCCCGCGCTGGCGCGGGTGCCAGGTCTCGGCCCGGACCCAGCGCGCGGCCTCGGGGTCGAACCGCAGCACCGCCCAGCGGCGCGGCGTGCCCCGGAAGATCCCGTAGCCCGAGCCGAGCCGGCGGTCGACCTCGGCGAGCGACACGTCCAGCGCCCTGCGGTCGAGCAGCCGGGCCTCGCCGATCGCGTCGAGCGCGAACACCCGCAACGCCCCCACCCGGTGGCAGAACGCGTCCAGGTACCACGCGTTGCGCCAGTGCACGAGCCGCTGCGGCGACACCTCGCGCCGGCCGCGGTCGTCGCGGCCGCGCGAGTGGTACACGATCTCCAGCCGCTGGCGGCCGACCAGCGCGGTGCCCACGAGCTCGAAGAACCGCGGTGCGACCGGCCGGTTCTGCGCGGCGATGATCCGCACCCGTTCGCGTACCGCCCGCGCTCCGCCCGCGCCCCGACCCAGCAGTTTCTCCAGCCGCTCGATCAGCGGGCCGACCTGGTCGCCGAGCAGCCCGCCCGAGCCCAGGTCCTCGAGCATCCGGTGCATGGTGAGCAGCGCGAGGATCTCGCGGTCGCTGAACCACAGCCCGGGCAGCTCGTACTGCGGCCCGAAGCCGGCGTCGGCGAGCACGTAGCCGCCGCGGTCGCGGTCGAAGACGATCGGCGCGTTGAACCGGTCGCGCAGCGCGGCCAGGTCGCGGGTGAGTGTCGCGCGCGACACCTCCAGCGCCTGCTGCAGCGACTTGAACGAGATCGACCCGCGGGCGCGGATCAGCTGGTCGATCCGGTAGTAGCGCTCGGTCTGCCGCATGGCGGTGCCTCCCGGGAACGCGTCCGATGCTGCCCGAAATCGGCGCCCGGGGCACGGCCGAGCGGCCGGCGGCGGCGCGGTGCCTAGAACAGCGCCCGGATCCGCGCGCCGACGTCGACCGCGGCCGCGCGGCCGGGGACGGGCGGATCGCCCGCCGGGGCCGGCGCCGGTCCGAGGCGGCGCAGGTGCGCGAGCACGCCGCGGGTCATAAAGCGGCTGCGCGCGGCGTGCACGTACGCCGGCCCCAGACGCGGCTGACCGACCACCGCGTGGCGCAGCGGCTCGATCAGCTGCAGCGTGTCGCGGGCGCGCGTCATCGCGACGTAGAGCAGCCGGCGCTCCTCGTCGATGCCCTCGTCGCTGCCGGTCTGGTACTCGTTCGGGAAGTTGCCGTCGGTCAGGTCGATCACGTACACCGCGTCCCACTCCTGGCCCTTGGCCGAGTGCACGGTCGACAGCACCAGCCAGTCCTCGTCCTTCAGCGGCTCGCCGGCCAGGTCGCCGGAGGCGTTCGGCGGGTCGAGCGCCAGCTCGGTGAGGAAGCGCTCGCGGCTGGGCTGCCGCGAGGCCACCACGGCGAGCATGTCCAGGTCGGCCGCACGCACCGGCGCATCGTCGAACCGGTGCTCGAGCACCGGGCGGTACCACGCGGACACCGCGTCGAACTGACCGGCCCAGGGCGTGGCAGGGTCCCACAGGCAGGCCATCAGCGCGGCGAACGCCGGCCAGGCGTCGCGCGCGGCGGCCGGCGCGGCGAACGCGGCGAGCGCTGCCGGATCGCCCCCGGCGGCGGCGGCCCGCTCGAGCGCGCGCCGGGCGTGGGCCGGGCCCATGCCCGGCAGCAGCTGCAGCGCGCGGAACGCGGCGATGCCGTTGCGCGGGTTCTCGGCCCAGCGCAGCACCGCGAGCGCGTCCTTCACGTGCGCGGACTCGAGGAACCGCAGGCCGCCGTGCTTCACGTAGGGGATGTTGCGCCGCGTGAGCTCGACCTCGAGCAGATCGGCGTGGTGGCTGCTGCGAAACAGCACCGCCTGCCTGCGCAGCGGCACGCCCGCCTCGCGCTGCGCGAGCACCTGCGCGATCACCCAGTCGGCCTGCTCGCGGTCGTCGGCGACCGTGACCAGCGCCGGCCGCTCGCCGCCCGGTCGCGCCGCGCGCAGCCGCTTGGGCAGCTGCCGGCGGGCCTCGCCGATCAGTGCGCCGGCGGCGTCCAGCACCGGCTGCACCGAACGGTAGTTGACCTGCAGCGCGACGCAGTCGGCCGCAGGCTCGAACTGCGCTCGGAACTCGAGGATGTTGCCGACGTCGGCCGCGCGGAACGCGTAGATCGACTGCGCGTCGTCGCCGACCACGACCAGCCCGCGACCGTCGGGCCGCAGCGCCCGCAGGATGCGGGCCTGCAGCGCGTTGGTGTCCTGGTACTCGTCGACCAGCACGTGATCGAAACGTGCGCCGACCTCGGCGGCGAGCGCCGGGTCCTGCATCGCCGCCTCCCACCACAGCAGCAGGTCGTCGTAGTCGAGCATGCCGTTCGCCTGCTTGCGCGCGACGTAGTCGCGGAACAGTCCGGCGAGCTCGGCCTCGTGCGCGACGCACCACGGATGCGTGTCGCGCAGCACCTGCCCGAGCTCGCGGCCGCCGTTGACCCGCTGCGAGTAGATCGCCAGACACGCGTCCTTGCGCGGAAAGCGCACGGCCTTCGCCGACAGACCGCGCTCGTGGCGGATCAGGTCGATCAGGTCGGCGGCGTCGCCGCGGTCGAGGATGCCGAAGCCCGCGTCCAGGCCGACCTGCGCTGCGTGCTCGCGCAGCAGCCGCGCGCCGATCGCGTGGAAGGTGCCGGCCCACGGCAGGCGCAGCCGCGGCGCGTCGTCGGCCGCGGCCGGCCGGCCCGCGCGCTGCGCGAGCGCCTGCGCGGCGAGCCGCTCGGCGCGCCGGGTCATCTCCTGCGCGGCGCGCCGGCTGAAGGTGAGCAGCAGGATCCGCGCCGGGTCGACGCCCTCGACGATCAGGTGGGCGACGCGGTGCGCGAGGGTCGCGGTCTTGCCGGTGCCCGCCCCCGCGATGATCAGCAGCGGGCCGCAGTCGAAGCGGCCGTCGGGACCGCGCGCGCCGTGGGTCGCGGCGAGCCGCTGCTCGGGGTTCAGGCGATCGAGGACGGCGGCACGGGCAGGGTCGGCGAGCTCCATCGCCCGAGTCTCGCACACCCGCGCGCGAGGACTCGCCGGTCGGCCGCCCGCGCCGACGCGCGGGCTCGGGGGCGCGCGGCGCGTCGGCGCCGCCCCGGCGGGCCGCGCTACTGGAACGCGACCTCGGCGAAGCTGCGCAGCTTGCGGCTGTGCAGACGGGTCGTGCCCGCGCGCCGCAGCAGCTCGATCGCGCGCATCCCGATGCGCAGATGCTGGTCCACGCTCGCGCGGTAGAACCGGTCGGCCATGCCGGGCAGCTTGATCTCGCCGTGCAGCGGCTTGTCCGACACGCACAGCAGCGTGCCGTAGGGCACGCGGAACCGAAAGCCGTTGGCCGCGATGGTCGCGCTCTCCATGTCGAGCGCAACCGCACGGCTCTGCGAGAACCGGCGCGTCGGGCCCCGGTGCGGCAGCAGCTCCCAGTTGCGGTTGTCGGTCGAGGCGACCGTGCCGGTGCGCATGATCCGCTTGAGCTCGTAGCCCGACAGCTGCGTGACGTCGGCCACCGCCGCCTCGAGCGCGACCTGGATCTCGGCCAGCGCCGGAATCGGCACCCACAGCGGCAGGTCCTCGTCGAGCACGTGGTCCTCCCGGACGTAGCCGTGCGCGAGCACGTAATCGCCCAGCCGCTGGGTGTTGCGCAGCCCCGCGCAGTGACCGAGCATCATCCATGCGTGCGGCCGCAGCACCGCGACATGGTCGGTGATGGTCTTGGCGTTGGCCGGACCGACGCCGATGTTGACCATCGTGATGCCGTTGGCGTCCTCGCGCACCAGGTGATAGGCGGGCATCTGCGGCAGTCGCACCGCCCGCCCGGGGGCGTGGGTCTCGGCGGGCCCGTCGTCGGCAACCGAGGCACCGGCGTCGGCCGACCCCGCGTCGCGTGCGCCCGCCCGGGGCCCCGGCGGCTGCGCCCCCGCGTAGCCGGCGCGCCAGGTCACCTGCCCGCCGGGCTCGACGAACGCGACGTAGCCGTCGCCGCCCGCGTCCGGCACCGCCATCAGCTGCCGTCCGATCCGCACGAACTCGTCGACGTAGAACTGATAGTTCGTGAACAGCACGTAGTTCTGGAACCGGTCGGCCGAGGTGCCGGTGTAGTGCCGCAGCCGGTGCAGCGAGTAGTCGACGCGCGGCGCGGTGAACAGCGCGAGGGGGCGCGGCTCGCCGGGGGCCGGCTCGTGCGTGCCGTTGGCGATGCCGTCGTCCATCGCCGACAGGTCGGGCAGGTCGAACAGGTCGCGCATCCGCTGGATGCGGGCGGCGTCGAGCTCCGACTCGACGTGGTACTGCTCCGTGAAGGCGAAATGCACCGGGATCGGCTGCCGGCTGGTGCCCACGATCAGCGCGACGCCGTGGTTGGCGATCAGCAGCTCGAACTGCGACAGGTAGTACCGACGGAACAGGTCGGGCCGCGTGAGCGTGGTCTCGAACACGCCCGCGCCGTCGACGAATCCGTACGCGAGGCGGGAGTCGGCGCGGGTCTCGGTCACGGTCTCGATCCGCACGAACGGGTAGCAGGCGCGCACCCGACCGGGCGGGTCCTCGCCGGCGACGTAGCGCGCCAGCGCATCGCGCAGGTGACCGACGCCGGCCTCGTAGATCCGCGCGACCTGCTCGAGCGCGGCGCTCGCGTCGTCGAAGCGCAGCGGTGCGAAGAACGGCGTGGTCATGCGGCGATCCCGGAACGGCGGCAACTGCGGATTCTACGGCCGGCCTACACTGCAGCCGTGTCGGCGGGCCGGGAGGCAAGACGATGGTCCAGGACGCGGCGGGCTGGCCGCGGGTGGCGGTGTTCGGCGCCGGCGCGGTCGGCTGCTGGTACGGCGCGCAGCTCGCGAAGGCGGGTGCGCCGGTCGTGCTGATCGGCCGCCCGGCGCACGTCGAGGCGATCCGCCGCGACGGCCTGCGGGTCGACTCGGCCGCCGGCCGCGAGACCGTGGCGATCGGCGCCGACGCCTCGCCCGAGGCGCTGCGCGGCGCCGGTCTGGTGCTGCTGTGCGTGAAGTCCAACGACACCGCCGAGGCCGCGCGCACGATCGCCCCCCGTCTGGATCCGGGGGCGATCGTGCTGTCGATGCAGAACGGCGTGGACAACGTCCAGCGCGCGCGCGAGGCCGCGGGGCTCGATCCGGTCGCTGCGGTCGTCTACGTCGGCGCCTCGATGGGCGGTCCCGGCCGGGTGGTGCACGCCGGACGCGGCGAACTCGTGATCGGCGAGCTGCCGGGCGCGGCCGACCCCGATCCGGCGCGCACGGCGCAGGTGGCCGAGGCGTTCCGGCGCGCGGGCGTTGCCTGCGAGGTCTCGCCCGACGTGCGCGCGGCGCTGTGGACCCAGCTCGTGGTCAACGTCGCCTACAACGCGGTGTCCGCCCTCGCGGGCGCGCGCTACGGCGCGATCGTCGGCGACGCCGGCGCGCTCGCGCTCCAGCGGGACCTGATCGCCGAGTGCGCGGCGGTCGCCCGCGCCGACGGCGTGCCGCTCGCGCCGCTGTCCGAGCTGATCGACACGGTGCGCGCGGTCGGGCACGCGATGACCGGCGCGACCTCGTCGACCGAGCAGGTCCTCGCGCGCGGCCGCCCCACCGAGATCGACGCGCTGAACGGCACGGTCGTGCGGCGCGGCGACGCGCTCGGCGTGCCCGTGCCGGTCAACCGCGCGCTGCACGCGCTGGTGCGGCTGCGCGAGCGCAGCGCGCGGCCCTGACCCCGACCCCCCACCCCAGGAGCACGCGATGACGACGGTCGCCTTTCTCGGCCTTGGCGCGATGGGCGCGCCGATGGCCGACAACCTGCAGGACGCGGGCTTCGGCCTGCGGGTCTGGAACCGCACCCGAAGCCGGGCCGAGCCGCTCGCCGCGCGCGGCGCGGTCGTCTGCGCGACGCCGGCCGAGGCGGCCGACGGTGCCGGATTCGTGGTGTCGATGGTCGCCGACGACGAGGCCACCCGCGCGGTGATGCTCGGCGCCGACGGGGCGATCGCCGCCGCCGCCCCCGGCACGGTGGTGATCGACGCCAGCACCAACAGCCCGGACATGGCGCGCGAGGTCGCGCGCGCGGCCGCCGCGCGCGGGGTGGCCTACCTCGACGCACCGGTGTCGGGCAGCCTCGCCCAGGCGCGCGGGCGCGAACTCGTCTTCATGGTGGGCGGCGAGCCGGCGGCGTTCGACGCCGCCCGGCCGCTGCTGGACGCGATGGGGCGTCAGGCGCATCGGATCGGCCCGAGTGGCGCGGGCGCGACGATCAAGCTGGTGAACAACATGCTGTCGGGCACGGTGACCGCGGCGCTCGCCGAGGCGGCGATGGTCGCGGAGGCCGCCGGCATCGACGGCGACGCGCTGCTCGCGGTCCTGGCCGAGGGCGCGGCCGGCTCGCGGCTGGTGCGCTCCAAGGTGCCGAAGATCACCGCGCGCGACTTCACCGCGCAGTTCCAGCTCGCCCTGATGGAGAAGGACCTGCGCTACTTCGTCGCGCTCGCGCAGCAGGTCGATCGCCCCGCGCCGCTCGCCGGCCTGGTGCGCGCGCAGCTGCAGGCGGCGCGCCGCGCCGGGCTCGGCGGGCAGGACGTGAGCGCGGTGTTCCAGTGGGTGAGCGGCGCGAGCCGCGCCGGGTGAACGGACGTCGCGCGGTCCGGTCCGGGCGCAGCGACGCCGCCGCAGCGCGAACCGCCTGCGGCCGACCCACCGCCCGCCCTGCAGCGACGCCGAGCGGCCTGCGACCGCAGCCCTGACCCGTTCGAGTCGGCGACGCTAGCCCGTTCGGATGAGTCCGACCGGCCGGTTCGTTCGAATTGAGGATGGCCGTCCCGTTCGAAGGGGCGACGATCCGTCATGGTTGGCTGGCCACGCGCTGCGATGCCCCGAACGCCCCGAGAACGATGAGCCCGATCGACGGCGACCCGCACGACACTGACCCCCACATCCGCGTCGACGTCCGCGGCACCGTCCACGGCGGGAACCATGCCGGACTGCGAGTTCTCGACGCGGGCACGCCGCTGCTGCTTCGCGACGCGCGCCTGCAGCCCGCCGACGCCACACTCGCCGACGGCTGGTCGCGCGCGCTGCTGACCGCGATGCAGCGGCGTGCGGCGGTGATCTTCGTGACCACCAACGGCAGCGTCGGCGAACCGGTGGCGATCGTGCCCGACGGCGACGGCGAGTTCGCGACGGTCCGCTTCCAGCGCCTGATGACCTGCGACCCGCCTGCGCTCGCCGCCTACTCGAACGCGGTGGGCCTGACCGACGCGGAAACTCGGGTGTTGGAGCTGCTCGCCCAGGGACTGTCTCCCCGCGAGATCGCTGCCCGTGACGGCAAGGCCGAGTCCACCGTACGCAGCCAGGTGCGTTCGGTGCTCTCCAAGTCCGGCCACGCCGGCATCCGGCCGCTGCTGCTGCAACTCGCGCGGCTGCCGAGGATCGGCTGAGGCTCGCCCGCCGGCGCGGGCCGGCGGGCGATCCCGGCGCTCAGGGGTCCCGGTGGCGTCGGCCGACCAGGAACGTGTAGCCGTCGGGCCCGTAGTGCTCGGTGTGGACGACGCCGGCGGCCACGTCGACCACGTCCCCCGGCCGGTAGGTCCGCGGCCCGTCGCCGCAGTCGAGGGTCGCCTCGCCGGCGAGCACCAGCGCGAGCACGTCGTACGGATGGGCGTGCGCGGTGTTGATCACGTTCGGGGCGATCGACTTCACTTCGAGGTCGCCGAACCCTTCGCGGGCCAGCCGGGCCTCGAACGCGGCGCGCCGTTCGGCGCTGACGTGACTCGACATCGGACGCCTCCGGTCTCAGTACGTGTAGACGCCGCGACCGGTCTTGCGACCGAGCCAGCCCGCCGCCACCATCTCCTTCAGGAGCGGACACGGACGGTACTTCGAGTCGGCGTACTGCTCGACGTACACCTCCATCACCGCGAGCACCACGTCCAGCCCGATCAGATCGGCGAGCGCGAGCGGCCCGATCGGGTGATTGCAGCCGAGCTTCATGCCGGCGTCGATGTCCTGCGCGGTCGCGAGCCCCTCGGCGAGCACGTAGAACGCCTCGTTGATCATCGGCACCAGGATCCGGTTGACCACGAAGCCCGGCGCGTTGCGCACGGTGATCGGCGTCTTGCCCAGCCGCAGCGCCAGATCACGGACCGCGTCGTGCGTCGCGTCGCTGGTCTGCAGCCCGCGGATCACCTCGACCAGCGTCATCACCGGCACGGGGTTGAAGAAGTGCATGCCGACGAAGCGATCGGGCCGCTGCGTGGCCGCCGCGAGCTGCGTGATCGAGATCGACGAGGTGTTGGTCGCGACGATCGCCTGCGGCCCGAGCAGCTGGTCGAGCTGCTGCAGGATGCGGACCTTCAGCGGCTGGTTCTCGGTGGCCGCCTCGATCACCAGCGGCAGCCCGCGCAGCGCGTCGTACCCGGTGGTGGCGTGCACGCGCGCGAGCGCGGCGTCGCGCTCGGCCGCCGACATCCGGTCCTTCTTCACCAGCCGCTCGAGGCTGGCGGCGATCGCCGCGCGGCCGCGCTCGAGCGCCGGCTGGGCGACGTCGACCATCACCACGTCGATGCCGCAGACCGCACAGGCCTGCGCGATGCCGTTGCCCATCGTGCCGGCGCCGACGATGCCGATCCGTTCGAAGCTCATGGGGACTCCGTGCCCGGGGGTGAACCGTCGGGCATTGTAGGCCGAGCCTCGTCGCGCAGCAGCGGGTCGAGCGCGTCCCACGCGTACATCACCTCGGTGAGCCGCTGCATGCCCACGCTGGTGTCGCGCCGCCCGGCCTCGCGCCCGCCCAGCCGCTCGTAGAAGCGGCGCGCGGGCGCGTTGCGCTCCAGCACCCAGACCACCAACGCGGGCAGACCCAGCGCGTCCAGCCCGCGAGCCGCCGACCGGGCCAGCCGGGTGCCCAGCCCGCACCGCTGCGCCGCGGGCGCGAGGTACAGCAGGTAGAGCTCGCCGAGCCGCGCCGGCTGCGATGCGACGCGCCCCCGCACCGGACCGGCCGCGGCGAAGCCGAGCACGCGCCCGCGCTCGTCGGCGACCACGCGCGTGAACCCCGGCCCGCCGCCGGGACCGAGGCGACGCAGCCAGCGCTCGCGGTCGGCCTCGACCGACATCGCGTCCAGCACGGAGTCGTCGATGATCCCGCGGTAGGCGCGCTGCCAGCTCAGCACGCGCACGCGCGCGATCGCCTCGGCGTCGAACGCGGTCGCCTCGCGCACCAGCACCGCGGCGGCCGCGAGCCGGGTCATCGCGGCGCCCCGCCGTCGGGTTGCGGCGCACCTGGCTCCGGCTGTGCCGCGCCGGTGTAGTGCTGCGGGAAGCGCACGCGCACCCATTCGCCCGACGACGCCCAGGCCGCGCAGGTGTCGATCAGCGGCGGGCGCCGATCCGGGTCGGCGTAGCGCTTCACGCGGCGCTCGCGCTGCGACTGGAACGCGACCGTCGCCATCTGCTGCAGCATCTCGCGCAGGTGCGTGCAGCCCTGGGTGCCGCCCACGCGCTCGGCAGCCGCCTTGAGGAAGCCGCGCCCGGTCGACAGCCCGACCAGCCGTCCGAAACCCGCGGCGCCCACCTGGCACAGCGCGTGCGGACCGGCCAGCGTGCGCGCCTCGAACGCGGTGATCGTGCCGTCGTCGTCGACCGACATCGTCACGTGCATGTCGTGCATCGGCTCGCCCGCGCGCAGCACGCGCCCGCCGCTGTCGACGTCGTAGTGCTTGACGTCGGTGAGCCTGGCCTCGACGTCGACGCCGCCGTCGGGTCGCGCATAGCCGTCCAGGCGCAGCGTGCGCGTGTGCAGCGGCGTGCGGCCGCCGGCGGACCCGGGCGCGACCGGAGTCGCGACGCTCGCGGAGGCGGCGGCACCGCGGGCGGTGTCGGCAGTGTCTTCGTGGTCGGGCATCGCGGGTCCTGGGCGGCGTGCGTCGCGGTCGAGCCGCCATTGAATCACGCGGCGCAGCGGGCTAGAGTGCGCGCCGGTTCCATCCCGCCGGCCTGCGATGCGAGACGACGCCCGACCGCCCGCCAACGACCCCTTCCGGGAGGCCGACGACGCGGCCCGAGAGCTCGCCCGCCGGCTGCTCGCGAGCGCCCCGCACGGCGCGCTCGCGGTGCTCGACCCGCTCGACGGCCACCCGCTGGCGAGCCGCGTGGCGGTCGCGCTCGACGTGGACGGCGCGCCGCTGCTGCTGCTGTCGTCGCTGTCGTCGCACACCGCCGCACTGGCGGCCGACCCGCGCTGCTCGCTGCTGGTGGGCGAGCCCGGCGCGGGCGATCCGCTGGCCCACCCGAGGCTCGCGGTCAGCGGCCGCGCCGTGCGGCTCGACCGCACGACGCCCGCCCACGCGCACGCCCGCGCCCGCTGGCTCGAGCGGCATCCCCAGGCGCGAACCTACGTGGACTTCGGCGACTTCGGCTTCTGGCGGCTCGAGCCGCAGCGCGGGCTGCTCAACGGCGGCTTCGCGCGCGCCTTCCGTCTGGGTGCGGCCGACCTGCGGGCTGCGTGAAGCGGGCGCGCGCCGCCGACCGCGGACGCGCAGCGACCGCCGGGTGTCGACCCCGCGCCGGGCAGGCCTCAGCGACGGGGGACCGGTGACGCACCGGCCGGCTGCGGCGCCGGCGGCGAGGCCTGGCGGTCCCCGGGCACGGTCTCGTCCAGGTCCATCTGCTCGGCGAGGTGGTGCTCGACCAGGTCGAAGAACCGGTCGTAGAACCGCCCCGAGGGGATGGTCTCGCTCGCCACCTTGACCAGCGAATCGCTGCCCGAGGCGAACGGCAGCGAGATCGAGCCGAACGGGCTCACGCCGACGCTCGCGTTGGTGGCGGTCTTCTTCAGCGCATAGCGGTCCTGCGTGGCGCTCGCGAACGCCACCGAGGTCGGCGCGCCGCGCGCGGTGCCCGAGCAGACCACGTGGAACTCGATCTGCACGTGCGTCTCGGCCTGCGGCTGGAAGCGCTTGCGCGCCTCGAGCTGGTCGGCCTGCGGCACCGTCACCACGTACCCCTGCGACAGCAGCGCACGCCGCGCCGCGTTGCAGGTGTCCGCGGGCGAGGCGACGAACTCGCGCGAGAACGAGCGTGCGGTGTCGAAGGCCTCGGCCTCGTAGAGCCGGACCGGTCGGTCCGGCGTCGCACAGGCGGCGAGGACGGCCACCGCCCCGATCGCGGCCGGCCCCAGGGTCAGGGAGGATCCACGCATGACGCAGTCCCGACGGTCGACTCGCCTGCAGTGTACCCGTCGCGCCCGGACGCGGCCCCCGGGCGGCCGCGATAATCGCGCCGCGGCCGCCCCGGCCGAGGAGATCCGCGTGCACGACTTCCAGACCCTCACGTACGCGGTCGACGACCGCGTCGCGACCCTCACGCTGAACCGGCCCGAGCGGCTCAACGCGTTCGACACCCGGATGCGCGACGACCTGATCGCGGCGTTCGACGCGACCGACGCCGACGACGCGGTGCGCGCGGTGATCGTGACCGGCGCGGGCCGCGCGTTCTGCGCCGGCGCCGACCTGTCGGCCGGGGGCAGCACCTTCGACTACCCGCGACGGGCGGACGCCGCCCGCGAGGCCGCGCGCGTCGGCGACGTCTACCGCGACGGCGGCGGGATGGTCACGCTGCGGATCTTCCGCAGCCTCAAGCCGGTGATCGGCGCGATCAACGGCGCGGCGGTCGGCGTCGGCGTCACGATGCAGCTGCCGATGGACCTGCGGCTCGCCTCGACCGAAGCCCGATTCGGGTTCGTCTTCGCGCGCCGCGGCATCACGCCCGAGGCGGCCTCGACCTGGTTCCTGCCGCGGCTCGTCGGCCTGCAGACCGCGCTCGAGTGGATGATGACCGGCCGGGTGTTCGATGCACAGGAGGCGCTCGCCGCAGGCCTGGTGCGCTCGCTGCACGCGCCCGACGCGCTGCTGCCCGCGGCGCGCGCGCTCGCCCGCGAGATCGCCGACACGACCGCGCCGGTGTCGGTTGCGCTCACGCGCCAGATGCTGTGGCGGATGGCCGGCGCCGACGACCCGATGCGGGCGCACCGCATCGACAGCCGGGCGATCCAGGCGCGCGGCCGCTCGGCCGACGTGCGCGAGGGCGTCGAGGCATTCCTCGCCAAGCGCCCGGCGGTGTTCCCGGAGACCGTCTCCCGGGACATGCCGGCGTTCTTCCCGTGGTGGACCGAGCTGCCGTTCGAGTGAGCCGGGGCGCGCGGCGCCCGTGCTAACCTCGAATGCACTCCGCGCCCTAGACGCGACAGCCGAGGAGACGCCGATGCGACGCCGATCGACCCTGGCGGCAGGAGCCGCCGCCGCGATCACGCTGGCCTGCCCGACGCGGGCGCGCGCCCAGCCCTTCCCGTCGAAGCCGCTGCGCTGGATCGTGCCGTTCCCGCCCGGCGGGCCGACCGACTCGTTCTCGCGGCCGGTCGCGCAGAAGCTCGCCGACGGGCTCGGCCAACCGGTGGTGGTCGAGAACGTGCCCGGCGCGGGCGCGTCGATCGGCATGGAACGCCTCGCCCGCTCGGCGCCCGACGGCTACACCGTGGGTCTGGCCACCACCGGCACCCACGCGATCAATCCCCACCTGTACGGAGCGCGGCTGCCGCACGACACCAGCCGCGACTTCACGCCGCTCACGCTCGCGGTCCGCTACGTGAACGTGCTGGTCATCAACCCGAAGGTGCCGGTGAACTCGGTGGGCGAACTGGTCGCCTACGCGAAGGCCCACCCTGGCAAGGTCACGTTCGGCTCGGCCGGCAACGGCTCGTCGAACCACCTGTCCGGCGAGGCGCTGCGCATGGTGAGCGGCGCGCCGATGCAGCACGTCCCCTACCGGGGCAGCGCACCGGCGCTCGCCGACGTGATCGGCGGCAACATCACGTTCATGTTCGACATCCTGATCACCGCGATGCCCTCGGTGCAGGCCGGCCGGGTGAAGGCACTCGCGGTGACGAGCGACCGGCGCTCGCCGTACGCCGCGGACGTGCCGACGATGGCCGAGGCCGGGCTCAAGGGCTTCTCCGAGGTCGGCAGCGACCTGTGGTTCGGCATCGTCGGGCCGGCCGGCATCGCGCGGCCCGTGGTCGGCCGGCTGAACGAGGCGCTGATCGTCGCGCTGCGCTCGCAGGAGATCCGCCAGCGGGTGTCCGCAGCCGGGTTCGAGCTGTGGACCAGCACGCCCGAGGAGTTCGCGCGGGTGATCCGCACCGACCGCGACCGCTGGGGGCCGATCGTCAAGGCCTCGGGCGCGAAGGTCGACTGAAGCGGCGCGCGCACGATGGACGCGAGCCCGGCGGCGCCGGCCGCCGCCGACGCGATCCCCGACGCCCGCGGGCTCAACCTGCACCGCGCCGACCCGATGGCCGGGCCGCTGCTCGGTCTGTACCTGCCGGCGCCGCTGCTCGCGCACCTCGAGCCCCACCTGGATCGGCTGGGCGAACTCGCCGGCGGTCCGCTCGACGAGCTCGCGCAGATCGCCGACCGCAACCCGCCGACGCTGTCGGTGCGCGACCGCCGCGGTCGCGACGCCTCGCGCGTCCACAAGCATCCGGCGTACGTGACGATGGAGCGGATCGCGTTCTGCGAGTTCGGGCTCGCCGCGATGTCGCACCGCCCCGGCGTGCTCGGCTGGCCCGAGCCGATGCCGCCGGCGGCCAAGTACGCGCTGACTTACCTGCTGGTGCAGGCCGAGTTCGGGCTGTGCTGCCCGGTGTCGATGACCGACTCCCTCGCGCGCACGCTGCGCCGCTACGGCGACCCGGCGCTGGTCGAACGCGTGCTGCCCTGGGTGACCGCGACCGACCTGGACGCGCTGCGCCAGGGCGCGATGTTCATGACCGAGCAGGGGGCCGGCTCGGACGTCGCCGGCACGGCCACCACCGCGAGCGCCCGCGCCGACGGCACCTTCGCGCTGTGGGGCGACAAGTGGTTCTGCTCGAACCCGGACGCGGGCTTCGCGATGGTGCTGGCGCGCAGCGAGCCGGCGGACACGCATCCCGGCCTGAAGGGCGTGTCGCTGTTCCTGCTGCCGCGCGTGCTGCCCGACGGCACCGCCAACGCGTACCGGATCCTGCGGCTGAAGGACAAGCTGGGCACGCGCTCGATGGCGAGCGGCGAGATCCGCTTGGAGGGCGCGAGCGCGTGGCTGGTCGGCGAGCGCGGCCGCGGCTTCCAGCAGATGGCCGACATGGTCAACAACTCGCGGCTGTCCAACGGCGTGCGCGCGGCCGGGCTGATGCGCCGCGCGCTGACCGAGGCGCTGCACGTGGCGAACCACCGGGTCGCGTTCGGCCGCCGGCTCGTCGACTTGCCGCTGATGCGGCGGCAGCTGCTGAAGATGACCGTGCGCACCGAGCAGGCCCGCTCGATGATGCTGCAGACCGCCCGCGCGCTCGAGCAGGCCGACCGCGAGGCCGGTGGCTACGCGGCGCTCGCGCGCATCCTCACGCCGCTGGTCAAGTTCCGCGCCTGCCGCGACGCACGGGCGGTCACCGGCGACGCGATGGAGGTGCGCGGCGGCTGCGGCTACATCGAGGAGTGGAGCGATGCGCGGCTGCTGCGCGACGCGCACCTCGGGTCGATCTGGGAGGGCACGAGCAACGTGGTCGCGCTGGACGTGCTGCGGGCGATCCGCCGCGACCGCGTGCTGCCGGCGCTGCGCGCGCAGGTGGACGCGCTGCTGGCCGACGGCGAGCCGGCGCAGGGCGAGGACGCCCTGCTGCAGGCCCGCGCGATCGAGCGCGCGTTCGCGCTCGCGCAGCGCGCGGCCGACGACGGGCTGGATCACCTCGCCCGCCAGGCCGCCTCGGGCCTGTACCACGCGACCACGCTGGCGGCCATGCGCTGGGAGGCGCGGCACGCGGGGCTGCCCGCGCGCGCGGCGCTCGCCGTGCTGGTGCTGCGTCACCGCCTCGCGCCGCGCGACCCCCTGGAGCCGGGCGACGATGCGCCCGACCGGTCGCTGGACGCGTTGCTGCTGACCGACTGAACCACACCGCGCGATGCGGCTGTAACCCGCGGGGTATGGCCGGGGACGTATCCTACTGCCCTCGCGACGCCTCCGCGTCCGGATTCCAGCCCCAGGGGACCCCGATGCCCGACCGCCTGAAGACCTCCTCGTCGGACGCGCACGCTGCGCTGCAGCCGATGCCGGATTCGATCGACCCGCCGTTCGTGCCACCGGTCGGCCTGGCCGACCGCATCGCGTTCGCACGCGGGTTCCTGCGCGATCCTAACGGCGTGGGCTCGGTGGTGCCGAGCTCTCGCTGGCTCGAGCGACGACTGGTCCGCAACCTGCGGCTGGCCGACGCGCGCTGCGTGGTCGAACTCGGCCCGGGCACCGGCGGCACCACGCGCGCGGTGCTGCGCGCGCTCGGGCCGCAGGCGCGGATGCTCGCGATCGAGCTCGACCCCGGGTTCGCCGGCTTCGTGCGCGACACGGTCCGCGACCCGCGCCTCGGCGTCGAGTGCGGCAGCGCCGAGCGGATCGAGGAGTTCCTCGCCGCGCGCCGGCTGCCCGCGCCGGATGCGATCGTCTCCGGCATCCCGTTCTCGACGATGCCCGCCGACGTCGGCGACCGCATCGCGCGCGCGATCGCCGCCGCGCTGCCGCGCGGCGGACGCTTCGTCGCCTACCAGTGGACGCCGGTGGTCGCCGAGCGCCTCACGCCGTACCTCGGCGCGCCGCGGCGCGAGTGGGAGCTGCTGAACCTGCCGCCGCTTCGCGTGTTCACCTGGCTCAAGGGCTGAGCGCGGCGCCGCGCGCCGCGCGGGCTGCTGGCGCGGCGGTGCCGATCCCCGCACCCCGGCGTTGCGCGGCGCGGCGCGAGCGGCGATGCTACGGCGGTTCGCCCCACCTCAGGAGCCGCGCCCGATGACCCCCCGCCGACGCGTTCTCGCTCTGCTCGCCGCCGCCTCGGGCGCACTGCCGCTCGCCGCGGCGGCCCAGGGCGCCTTCCCCTCGCGGCCGGTTCGGATCGTGGTGCCGTTCGCCCCCGGCGGCAGCACCGACGCGATCGCGCGGCTGATCGCAGCCAAGCTCTCCGAGCAGTTCGGCCAGAACGTGGTGGTCGAGAACAAGGCGGGCGCGAACAGCATCATCGGCACCGGCGAGGTGGCGAAGGCGGCGCCCGACGGCCACACGCTGCTGGTGGTCACGCCCTCGCTCACGATCAATCCGTTCGTGGTCGCCAAGCTGCCCTACGACGCGTCGAAGGACCTCGCGCCGGTCACGCTGATCAGCCGCAGCCCGTACGTGGTCGGCGTCAGCAACGAGGTGCCCGCGGCCAACCTGCGCGAGCTGATCGCGTACGCGAAGGCGAATCCCGGCAAGCTCAGCTACGCGTCCGGCGGCAACGGCACCGGCGCGCACCTGACCACCGAGTCGTTCAAGATGGCCACCGGCCTCGACATGGTCCACGTGCCGTACAAGGGCACGGGCCCGGCGCTGCCGGACCTGGTCGCCGGCCGGGTCGCGCTGATCTTCGACGTCGAACCGGTGCTCGGCCCGATGATCAAGGACCGGCGCGTGCGCGGCTTCGCGATCACCGGGGCGCAGCGCTCGCCGACCGCACCCGAGGTGCCGACGATGGCCGAGGCCGGCGTGCCGGGCTTCGTCACCGGCAGCTGGATCGGCCTGTTCGCGCCCGCGGGCACGCCGGCCGAGGTCGTGCAGCGGCTGCAGCAGGAGGTGCGCCGCGCGCTGCAGGCGCCGGACGCGGCCGAGCGGATGCGCTCGCTCGGCACCGAGACCGTCGCCTCCACGCCGGCCGAGTTCGCCGCGCACCTGCGCGCCGAGACCGAGCGCTGGGGCGCGGTGGCCCGGCACATCGGGCTCAAGCCGGAGTAGGTCCGGCCCCGGACTGCGCCGGCAGCCCGAGCTCCGCCCTCACCTCGCCGGCCATCGCGAACACCGCGCGAGGGTCCGCGCCCAGGCCCTGCGCGGCCCGCGCGCGGATCCGCGCGTACAGCCGGCGCTTGGCCGCGTAGCGCACCCCCGGCGGCAGCGCATACAGCAGCGCGGCGAGCGCATCCGACACCTCGGCGGTGAACACCGCCTCGTGCGCGCGGCGCCCCGGTCCGGGGTCGAAACCGACCGGTGCCGGCCCCTCGCGCGCCGCGCGCAGCGCCCGGGTCGCCTCGGGGTCGACCGCGTCGCCGGCGATCGCCACGCCGTAGCGGGCGCGCGCCGCCGCCACGCCCACCACCCCGTTGCGCACGTCGGCGAGCACCGCGGCCGGATCGCGCTCGAACGGATCGCCCCAGCCGCCGCCGCCCGGGGTGCGCACGCTCACCACGTCGCCGGCCTGCAGGCTCACCATGTCGATCTTGCCCAGCCGCCGCTCGCCCGGGGTGCCCGGGTTGAGCCAGCAGTCGCCGCTGGTGCCCGCGGTGCCGCCCTCGATGCCGAACGGCTGGAAGCGGAAGCGCTCCATGCCGCGTGCGGTGAGGATCGTGTCCGGGTGGAACACCTGGAAATCGAGCCGGAAGGCGAGCCCGCCGCGAAAGCGCCCGGGCCCGGCCGAGTCCGGGATCACCGCGTAGTCGCGGATCAGCACCGGCACCTCGTTCTCGATCGCCTCCACCGGCGTGTTGGCGAGCGCGCCCTGCGAGAAGTCGCAGCCGTCGACGCCGTCGGCCCGCGCGCGCCCGCCCGAGCCGCCGATCATCGGCTCGACCACGGTCACCGCGCGCTTGCCGCGCAGCGGATCGAGCAGCGACACCGCGAGGATGGTCGCCTGGCCGGCGCCGAGTGCGGGCACCTGCCCGGGCAGCGCCTGCGCGAGCAGGCTCTGCAGCGTGCCGTACAGCGTCTGCGCGAGCGCGAAGCGCACGCCGCAGGGCGCCGGAAACTGGGCGTTGACCACCGAGCCCGCCGGCGCGGTGGTGCGGATCGGGCGCATCAGCCCGCCGTTGACCGGCAGCGTCGGATCGACGGTGCGCAGCCAGCCGAACAGCGCGAGGCACAGGTACGGGTGCCGGCCGTTGCTCGCGAGGTTGAACGCGGCGCTCACCTGGGGATCGGTGCCCGTGTAGTCGAGGTGCAGGTCGCCGCCGGCGCCCTTGGTCATCGCCAGCACGATGCGCACCGGCATGTCCGACACGACGTCGTCCTCGAGGTAGTCGGCGAACCGGTACGTGCCGTCGGGGATGCGATCGAGCAGTGCGCGCACCCGCTGCTCGGCCCAGGCGATCAGCGCGTCGCGCGCGGCCTCGACCGTGGCCAGGCCCCACTTGTCGACCGCCTGCCTCACCCGCTGCTCGCCGGTGCCGAGCGCGGCCATCAGCGCGTTGAGATCGCCCCAGTTCTTCTCCGGGATGCGCACGTTGGCGAGCACGAACGCGCGCACGTCCTCCTGCAGCACGCCCGCGCGGTACAGCTTCACCGGCGGGATCCGCAGCCCCTCCTGGTACAGCTCGTACGCCGAGGGCAGGATGCTGCCCGCCACGATGCCGCCCATGTCGGACGCGTGCAGGAAGCCCCAGGCGAACGCCACCAGCCGCCCGTCGACGAACACCGGCCGGATCATCTGGTAGTCGGGCAGGTGCGAGGCGACGCCGTGCGTCTGGTACGGACAGTTCGCGATCGCGACGTCGCCCTCCTGCCAGGGGCCGAGCTGGCGCAGCAGGTGGGCGTAGTCGAGCCCCACGAAGCCCTGCGTGCCGATCGCCACCGAGTAGGCGAACTGCTCGCCCTCGGGGGTGAGCAGCGCGGTGACGAAGTCGTTCGACTCCTTGATGAACGTGGTGTGAGCGGTGCGCTGCAGCACGTAGCCCATCGCCTCGGCGGCTGCCCGGAAGTAGTGGGCGAGGATGCCCAGCGTGGTGCGGTCGATCTGCATCAGGCGCTCCGCTCGAGGATCAGGCTGCCGGCGGCGTGCACGCGGCCGTGCCAGCCGTGCGGCACGAACGTGGTGGTGTCGTCCTGGTCGACCAGCGCCGGGCCCGCGAGCCGGTGGCCGGCGAGCAGCTCGGCGCGCCGGTGCACCGCGACCTCGGCGGCGCCCTCGTCCAGCAGCACCGTGCGTGTGCCGGCCCGCGGTGCGTCGGTGCCGTCGGCAACCGCCTCCGGCACCGGCAGCGGGGGCTTGGGGGTGGCGCCGGACACCTTCAGGCGCAGGTCGATCAGTTCGACCGGTGCGCCGCGCTGCGCGTGCGCGTACACGCGCTCGTGCGCCGCGTGGAACGCCTCGGTCACCGCGCCCCAGTCGCGCGCGTCGATCCAGGCCTCGGCGAGCGGCACGTCGACCTCGAACGACTGGCCGAGGTAGCGCATGTCGGCCGACCACGCGAGTGCGGGCTCGGCCACCGCCGGCGCCTCCTCGCGCAGCCATGCGAGCGCCTCCTCGCGCAGCGCGTCGCGCGCGCGCTCGAGCGCACCGAAGTCGGCCCCGGCGTGCGCGAACACGCTGCGCACGAAGTCGGCGGCGACGTCGGCCGACAGCGCGCCCAGCGCGCACAGCGTGCCGGGCGCCGGCGGGATCAGCACGCGCGTCATCCCGCACTCGTCGGCGAGCCGGCACGCGAGCAGCGCGCCGGCCCCGCCGAAGCCCACCAGCGTGAAGTCGCGCGGATCGACGCCACGCTTGGCGGCGAGGTTGGAGAGCTCGGCGTGCATGCCCGCGACCGCCACCGCGACGATCGCGCGCGCAAGCGCGCCGGTGTCGATGCAGAGCGGCCCGGCGAGCGTGGCGAGCGCGCGCCGCGCGAGCTCCGGATGCAGCGCGATGCGTCCGCCGGCGAAGGTGGCCGGATTCAGGAAGCCCGCGTGCAGGAACGCGTCGGTGACCGCGGGCACGTCGTGGCCGCGGCCGTAGCAGGCCGGCCCGGGGTCCGAGCCCGCGCTGCGCGGGCCCACGCGCAGCACGCCGGCGGCGTCGAGCCACGCGATCGAGCCGCCGCCCGCGCCGATCGACGACACCCCGACCACCGGCATCATGATCGGGAAGTCGGCCACGTGCTCGGTGAGGCTGGTGCGCGGCGCGCCGTCCTGGACGATCGCCACGTCGGCGCTGGTGCCGCCGACGTCCAGCGTGATCAGGTCGTGCACGCCGGCCTGCGCGCACACGCGCAGCGCGCCGATCACGCCCGAGGCCGGGCCGGACAGCAGCGTCTGCGCGGTCGCGGTGCGGGCCCGGGCCGCGCTCATCACGCCGCCGTTGGAGCGCGTGATGTACGGCGCCACCGGCACCCCGAGCGCGGCGAGCCGGTGCTGCAGGTCGCCGAGGTAGTGCGCCACCGGCGGCATCACGTAGGCGTTGACCAGCGTGACGATGCTGCGCTCGTACTCGCGCATCTGCGGCCAGACCTCGTGCGAGCAGCACACGAACAGCTCGGGCGCCTCGCGCGCGACGAAGGCGCGCGCCGCGCGCTCGTGCACCGGGTCGCGGTAGGCATGCAGGAAGCAGATCACCAGCCCCTGCACGCCCTGCGCCCGCGCCGCGGCCACCGCCCGCGCAAGCTCCGCGGTGTCCAGCGGCACCGCCACCGAACCGTCGGCGCGCAGCCGCTCGCCCACCTCGTGGACGCGCTCGCGCGGCACCAGCGGCTCGGGCCGGTTGCCGTACCAGTACTGCGCCTGGGGCAGCCGCAGCCGCTGCACGATCAGCAGGTCGCGAAACCCCCGCGTCACCAGCAGGCCGAGCTTCGCGCCCCTGCGCTCGATCAGCGCGTTGACCGCGATCGTCGTGCCGTGCACGAAGTAGCCGATCTCGCGCGGATCCACGCCGCGCTCCTCGAGCAGCACGCGCAGCCCGTCGGCGATGCCCTCGGCGGGCCGCGCGGGCACGCTCGGCACCTTCAGGCCGATCAGCACCTGGGTGACCGTGTCGTGCACGGCGAAGTCGGTGAAGGTGCCGCCGATGTCGATGCCGATCCGGTAACGGGACACGATGATGGAGTCTCCGGGCGTGCGCCGCGCGCACCCCGCGCGCGGCCGGCGATCATCGGCCGGCGGCCGGCGCGCGCGCAAGGGCGCGTGTCGTTCGGTCGAACCGCACGGTCCGCGCGCGCGGCCGCGCCCGCGCGCGGCTAGCCCCCCGGGCGGCGCGCGAGCAGGTAGTCGAGCAGCTGATCGAGCGTCGAGAGCCGGGCGTAGTCCGCCTCGGGAACCGGCACGCCGGTGCGCTCGTGCAGACCCACGAGCACGTTCAGCCAGTCCATCGAGTCCAGGTCGACCTGGCGACGCAGCGGGCGGCGCGGATCGATCGACGCGGCGTCGACCTCCGGCGCGATCGACAGGATCAGGTCGAGCACGGTGGCGCGAAGCGCCGCGCGCGGATCGTCCATCGCGTCATCCTCCGGCAGGGGCGTCCAGCGTCTCGGGCCGCTGCAGCGACTCGCGCAGCTCGGCGAGGAACAGCGCGCCGCGGTGCCCGTCCGACACGCGGTGATCGGCCGCCAGCGACGCGCTCACCACCGGCACCGCGCGGATCCAGCCGTCGCGCACCCACGGACGCTCGGCGATCCGGCCGAAGCCGACGATCGCGACCTGGGGCGGGTAGATCACCCCGAGCACCGACTCGACCCCCTGGTCGCCGAGCTGGGTGACCGTGATCGTCGGATCGGACATCTCGGAGCTGCGCAGGCTGCCCGCCCGCGCGCGCCGCACCAGGTCGGACAGCTCGCGCATCAGCACCGCGAGCGGCTTGGCCTGCGCATCGTGGATCGCCGGTGCAACCAGCCCGCCGCTGCGCAGCGCGATCGCCACCCCGGCGTGCACCGCGCCGCTCGGCCGGAACGTGCCGTCGCACATCACGCCGTTCAGCTCGGGCACCCGCGCGAGTGCGCGTGCCACCGCCTTCAGCAGCAGCGCGGCGGGCAGCACCCGCTCGGCGATCGGCACGGTCTCGTTGCGCTGCTGCAGCCACGCGAGCGCCTCGAGCATCGGCACCGGCTCGGACAGGTAGTAGTGCGGGATCTCGCGCTTGGAGCGGGCCATCGCCGCGGCGATCGACGCACGCATCGCGGCCTGGCGCGCAGCCGGCGTCGCCGCGCCCGGTGCGGCGGCCGCACCTGCCTCGGCGGCCGCACCTGCCTCGGCGGCAGCACCTGCCTCGGCGGCCGCACGTTCGACGTCGGCGATCGTGACCGCGCCGTGCGGGCCGGTCCCCGCCGCGCGGTCGACGTCGACGTCGAGCTCGCGCGCCCGACGGCGCGCGGCCGGCGACGCCGGATGGCGGGCCCCGGCGAGCAGCGCCGCGGCATCCGGCACGGGGCGCACCGCGGGCGGCTCGCCGCCGGCCGGGCGCGGGCCGCCGGACTCGGGCGCGGCCGCCTCCCGGGCCGTCGGGGGCGCAGGCGCGGGCCGAGGTGCGGGCTGCGACACAGGCTGCGACACAGGCTGCGAC
>Ga0169931_10001274_pt1 | contig 41667 bp, 31 predicted proteins | sample Kivu_15m_20L_FD_129675 | JGI IMG/M metagenome (GOLD analysis project Ga0169931, IMG submission 129675) | Freshwater microbial communities from Lake Kivu, Western Province, Rwanda to study Microbial Dark Matter (Phase II) - Kivu_15m_20L... | ecosystem: Environmental > Aquatic > Freshwater > Lake... | reverse complement strand
GGGTTGCCCCGCCCCCGCCCCCGCCCCCGCCTCCCCCCCCGCCTGCTCCGAAGCCCCCAGCGCCGCCCCCGCCGGCACCGACCAGCGAAAAGGTCACCTTCGCCGCTGAGGCCCTGTTCGATTTCGACAAGTCGGTGGTCAAGCCGGAAGGCCGTGCGCGCCTCGATGATCTGGTAGGCAAGATCAAGGGCATCACCCTTGAGGTTGTCATTGCTGTGGGCCACACCGACGCCATTGGTACCGATGCCTACAATCAGCGTCTGTCGGTTCGCCGTGCAGAGGCTGTCAAGGCCTACCTGGTCAGCAAGGGCATCCCGGCCAACCGTATCTACACGGAAGGCAAGGGCAAGAAGCAGCCTGTCGCCGACAACCGTACCGCCGCTGGACGCGCGAAGAACCGTCGCGTTGAAGTTGAGGTGGTTGGTACGCGCCGCCGCGGCTAAGCGCGCTCGGTTTCATGCCGGGCCTCGCGGTCGACCGACCGAATGGTCAGTCGACCGTGATTTTGTTTCAGACCCCGTCCCCGCGACGGGGTTTTTGTTTCTGTCTATACGATGAGCGTCGTGTCTAAATCATCCGCTTTCACCGCCAACGCCGACCCCGCTGAGCTTGCCAAATTTCAGGCGCTCGCTGCCAAGTGGTGGGATCCCAATTCCGAGTTCCGGCCGCTTCACGAAATCAATCCGCTGCGGCTTGGCTGGATCAACGCCTTATGCCCATTGGAGGGTGCGACGGTGGTCGATATCGGATGCGGCGGCGGCATTCTCTCGGAAGCCATGGCCGGGCTCGGGGCAAACGTGCTTGGTGTCGATCTGGCCCGACGGTCGCTCTCGGTGGCTGAACTGCACGCGCTTGAAAGCGGCGCTCAGGTTCGCTACGAGATGATCGCAGCGGAAGCGCTTGCCGAGCGCGAGCCCGGTACCTATGACGTGGTTACCTGCATGGAAATGTTGGAGCACGTACCGGATCCGGCTTCAACCATCCGCGCCTGTGCGGCGCTGGTCAAGCCGGGCGGCTGGGTGTTCTTCTCCACGATCAACCGCAATCCAAAGTCATTCCTGTTTGCGATCGTGGGCGCCGAGTACATCCTGAGGCTGCTACCGCGCGGCACGCACGACTATGCCAAGCTGATTCGACCCTCCGAAATGGATGCGGCGGCCCGGCGTGCCGGGCTTGCCTTGCAGCGCCTCACCGGTATGGTCTACAACCCGTTCACCCGAAAGTACCGCCTGGAAGCGGGCGATCTGTCGGTGAACTACCTCGCGGCATTCCGACGCCCGATCGAAGGCTGATCACGCGTCGTCCGGCGGCATCAGGTCCACAAGAACGGCAGGCCCATGACTCATCCCTCGCAAACCTGGCCCCATGCGGTTTTTTTTGATCTTGATGGAACGCTCGCCGACACAGCGGCAGATCTGGCTGCGCCGATCCATGCCATGCGAGCCGAAAAAGGCTTGCCGCCGCTCGACGATAGCGATCTGCGCCCACTTGCCTCCACGGGCGCGCGGGGCTTGATCGGCAGGGGCCTGGGTCTCAAGCCTGGCGACGATTCGTATGAAGCTGTGCGTGTCGACTTCATGCAGCGCTATGAGGCGGGCATGCTTGAGCGCACCCGGCTGTTCGAAGGGATGCACGATGTGCTCTCGGCTCTGGACTCAGCGGGTGTCCGCTGGGGTGTCATCAGCAACAAAATCGAGCGTCTGGTGGTGCCGATTGTGGCGGGGCTCGGTTTGTCAGCGCGCTCAGTGTGCGTAATCGGCGGCGACACGACGCCACATGCCAAACCGCACCCCGCGCCGCTGCTTCATGGCGCGCAACTGGCGGGCGTAGACGCCACCGCCTGCGTCTACATCGGCGACGATCTGCGCGACATCGAGGCGGGACGCGCGGCAGGCATGCGGACCGTCGCTGCAGCCTACGGCTATTGCGGCTCTGATCATCCGCCCGAGCGCTGGGGGGCTGATCACCTGATTCGGGAGCCGCGCGAGCTCATTGCGTGGCTGGCGCTGGGGCGCTCGGGCGTCGGTAACTGACAGTTTCGCTTTTCTCGCCCACACGGCTTCACGCGCTTCGGCCAGGGCGCCAGCCGGCTGCGGCTCAACTGGCTGCGCCGGCGCTCACGCGCCGGTGCCCTCGGCGAATACGGTCGGGCCTCACGGCTTCACGCGCTTCGGCCAGGGCGCCAGCCAGCTGCGGCTCAACTGGCTGCGCCGGCGCTCACGCGCCGGTGCCCTCGGCGAATACGGTCGGGCCGTGGGTGTCCATGAACTCGCTCGCTATCGCTCGCTCAGACAGCATGGCCACCCGGAGGGGAAGCGCATGCGCTTCCCCTCACGGCCCTCGCGTACCCGCCTCGGCTGGCCAGATTCGCCACAGCCGGCTAGCGCCCTGGCCTTGACGAGGAGACTCTCGGCACTAGTCAGCGTACCCCCATGTAGCGCGAGATAGTCTTTGCCGAGTCCAGCGAGTGCGCTCGCGCCGCCCGCCCGCGGGCGCCTCCACTCGAGGCCGTGGGGTGAAGCGGGGCGCAGCGAATCTGACAAGCCGAGGCGGAAATGGACAGGCCGGGAGGGAAAGCGCATGCGCTTTCCCACTGGCGGACGTGCTGTCTGAGCGAGCGACAGCGAGCGAGTTCACGGCCGCCCCGGCAGGGCCGCTTCCGCCGAGGGCACCGGCGCGTCAGCGCCGGCGCAGTCGGCTGAGCCGCGTCCCGCTTTACCCCGCGGCCGGCGCGTGCCAAGCCGCTCGCCGCTCAGGGCCGCACACCCGGCCCCTCATGCGGCATGCCCGCCGCACGCACGGCCAGAAACAATTCAAGCGCGATCATCTCGCTGCTCATCGGCGCCAGCTGCTCAGCCCGAACGCCGCGAAAACACCCCCGCAGTCTGCGGGCGAGCGACCCGGCTGATTGCCACTGCAGTCGATAGATCGGATAGGCAGTCGGGTGTCCCTCGGGAATCGCGCTGCCGCCCAGGCGACCCCCGGCGAGCTGGTCATGACACTGAGCGCAAGACAAGGCGAGTTGGCCGATCCGCGAGGAATACATCTGCGAGCCCCGGTCGAGCGCGGCCGCAAGCCGGGGGTCCGCTGCAGGCGGGGCGATCGGCACACCACGTGACTGAAGCGCCACAAACGACTCGAGCGCGAGCATCGCATCATCTTCGGAACCCAGCGGCGGCTGCTGCTGATGGCGTTCCCGGCACAGATTGATTCGGCGCTGCAGGTTCACGGGCGCACCCAGCTGCTCATCCCAGGCCGGATAGCGCGCAGCCACCCCGCGCATGGATTGCTGGGCCTCGCCGTGACACCCCGCGCAGGCGAACCCCGCGGAGACATCGTTCCATCGCCGCGCGCCATCCTTGACCCACAACATCACCGGATTCTGCTCATCGTCACGCTGCAACGCCTGAGTCGCAGCGCTCATGAACTCGAAGCCGGAACGCCTTGGCTTGTCGGACTGTGCGACGACGTCGACGGCACACAGACCAACAAGCAGCACCGCGATCATTGCTGCGAGGCCTGCCGACATCGCGCGAAAACGAGTGAAGTTCACTCGACGACCAGGTTGACCCGCTCGGTGTGCGAGAAGCCACGATCGCCACGCCAGCGAAACACCAATTCGCCACTGCGATCGGCCGTCATGCTGAACGACAGAAACGGGTTGGCGGAAATGGCTGGGTAGAGTTTCGCGCTGAACACGGGCTCACCATCAAACACACAACCAAATTCCGTGAGGATGTCGCGTGGCAAACGATCACCGTCAGCGCCGCGGCGATAGCCGGTTTCCATGGGATGGCCAATCATGGCGCGAATCTCGAATGCCTCGCCGCGGCGGACCCGACGCGGCATGTCGATCAGGGTTCTCGCTGACATGGGGTCAGTCCTCAATACAGGCGGCGAGGGTCACGATCACATCGATCTCACCCGACCAGTAGGTGCCATCGGACAGTCGGGCGACCGCGACCATTTTTTGCGAGGTGGCAAGTCGAATCCGGGTAGACACCTTCGCAACAGGATTGCGCGGGCCCAGGCCGAAACTCGCCACTTCATGCTGCGGATTGCGCTCGCTGAACACGGCAATGGCCGTGACATGGTCATCAGGTCGCATCGGGTGGTCGACTGACACCGACAGCGGAACCGTGTTGCCGTTGTCGACCAGCGGCGCGATCGCTACACGGACCTTACCGGCCCGAACGGGCGCACCACCGGTGAAGGCGCGAATCGCAGCATCAAGCGAAGGCGCGGCATCACCCGCCCCACTGGCGCTGACGGTGGTCGCAGCCGCTGGGCCAGCCATCAGGCCGGCGGGAACCACTGCGCCCAGCGTCACGCCAAGAAGCCGTCTGCGTGAGACGCTATCCGCCGAAACCCCTGGTTGTTGAGACTGCTCTTTCACGGAATCCTCCGATCACTTCAGGGTCGCAAGCCACGCCACCACATCCTCAACCTGTTGGGGGTTGAAGATGGGTTTACCCCGCCAGGGTGCGGCCACCGCAGGTGCCGGATCGGCTACACCATAGGCTGGCATCAGAGACTCGGGATTGATGCGCCGCGAGTCGTGGATGCGCAGTCGAAGTTGATCTTCACTAAGCCGGCTGCCGATTCCATCAAGCGGCGGCGCAAGATTACCCTGCTGGCGCGGATCGCCCACAGGCGCACTATGGCACAGCAGGCAAAGCCCCTGCTGACGGTCGGCCACCAGCGCGCGCCCGCGTACGGGGTCGCCCGGGGCAACGTCCGACGGACGCGGCATGACCGGCTCCGCGGCCACGTCTTTTGAAAGGTTTGCCGCGCCCGCAGCAACCAAAAACACAGCCACGGTCCGGCAGGTGATCGATACCCAGCGGAGCAACCGCCCCAGTCTGGGCGGGGTCCGCTGCGCACACATCACCACGCCGGCGCTGTCGGACCCCTCTCCCATCCGTCTAAGCGCGCTTGAGGCTCTGCCCGGCAAGCGGCAGATTACGAATCCGCTTACCAGTGGCCGCATAGATGGCGTTCATCACAGCCGGCACGGCCACCGCGATCGTGGGCTCGCCCACGCCCCCCCAGAAACCGCCCGAGGGCATGACGATGCTTTCCACCTTGGGCATGTGCCGCATCTGCACCACCGGATACGAGTCGAAGTTAGCCTGCTCGATACGCCCATCCTTCACGGTGCACTGGCCAAACAGCGCCGACAATCCGTACACAAACGAGCCTTCGATCTGCGCTTCGATCTGCTGCGGATTGGCCGCATGACCGCAGTCGGTTGCCGCCACAATCCGATGCACACGCAACTCGCCGGCAGCATTGACCGACACTTCGGCGCACGCTGCAACATAGCTGCCGAAACCGTGGGTCTGCGCGAGGCCTCGGAACACCTTCTGACCGTTGATATCCGCCGCGGTTTTACCCCATCCCGTACGCTCTGCCACTGCGTTCAACACCGCCAGGTGTTTGGGGTGCTGCGTCATCAGCTTGCGGCGCAGCGCCAGGGGATCCTGCCCCGTTGCCACGGCCACCTCGTCGATAAAGCACTCGAGGTAGATCGCGTTCTGGTTCAGGTTCACGCCCCGCCAGAAGCCCGGCGGCACATGCGGGTTACGCATCGCATGGTCGATGAGCAGGTTCGGGAAGCTGTAACCGATCATCGCTTCACCGCCGCCATTGTTCAGGCCCTGGAACACCACGGGATCCTTGCCGTCTTTGATGTTCTGAGGGAACACACCCGCCAGAATCGACTGTCCGGAGATGCGCATGTGCAGGCCAGTGACGTTGCCTGACGCATCAAGCCCTGCGGTGAGCTTGCACTGCGTGACCGGATGGAATCGACCGTGCAGCATGTCCTCTTCGCGGCTCCAGAGCAGCTTCACCGGTGTGCCAGGCATTTCCTTGGCAATGGCCACCACCTGCCGTACCCAGTCGTGAACCGCGCCGCGGCGGCCAAATCCGCCGCCAAGGTTGATCTTGTAAACCTCGCACTGCGCAGCCGGTAAACCCGACGCTTCCGAGGCAGCAGCAAGCGCGGCCTCGCCGTTCTGCGTGGGGGTCCAGACTTCGCAACGCCCGGCGGTAAACCGCGCCACCGCGTTCATGGGCTCCATGCAGGCATGGTTCTGATGCGGATAGGAATACACCGCCTCGATGCGACGTGCGGCAGATGAAATCGCCGCGCGAGCATCGCCATTGCTGTTACCCACCACCGCATCGGCTGCGTCCAGCCCGGCCTGCAACACCTTGGCAAACGATTCGCTGGAGGCGTTGGCGTGCTGACCGAAATCCCAGCGGATGGGCAACGCATCGAGCGCGGTCTTGGCCTGCCACCAGGTGTCGGCCACCACCGCCACGGTGTCGTCGTGAACCTTGACCACCTTGCGAACGCCGGGACGCTTTTCAATGGCTGCCGCGTCAAAGCTGACCAGCTTGCCGCCGAACACGGGGCATTTGCGAATTGCGGCGTTCAGCATGCCGGGCATCGTGAGGTCAGCGCCATACACCTGCTTGCCGTTGACCTTGTCGGCGGTATCGAGCCGTGCCAGGCGCTTGCCCAGAATCTGCCAGTCCTTCGGATCTTTGAGCGAAATGTCAGTGGGCGGGCTGAGCTTGGCTGCCGCCGCGGCAACTTTGCCGTAGGACGTACTGCGCCCGCTTGCTGCGTGCGAAATGACGCCCTTGCTGACGCGGCACTGTGCCGCTGGGACGCCCCATTCGTTGGCGGCGGCCTGGACCATCATGATCCGGGCGGCAGCGCCACCTTTGCGAACGTAGTCCTGGGATTCACGAATGCCGCGACTGCCCCCGGTTGAGAAATTGCCCCAGATGCGCTTGCGGGCGAGATTTTCACCGGGCGTGGGCTGTTCGGTCGTGACCTTCGCCCAGTCACATTCGAGCTCTTCGGCCACCATCTGCGCGAGGCCGGTGAGCGTGCCCTGGCCCATCTCCGACCGTGCGATACGCACAATGACCGTATCGTCGGACTTGATGACCACCCAGGCGTTGACTTCGGGCGTAGCAGCGCCTTGCGCGCTCGCATCCGACGCAAACGGCAGATGGAAGGCGAGACTTAAGCCGCCCGCGGCGGAGCTGACCAGAAACTGGCGGCGCGAAAGCGTGAGTTGTTCGCTCATGTGACGCTCCCATCGGCATGTTGAATTGCCAGGCCAGCAACCCTCGGGTTGCCTCCTTCGGCGACGACTTTGATTGCAGCGCGCACGCGGTTGTAGGTGCCGCAACGGCAGATGTTGGTCATCGCCTCATCGATGTCGCGATCGGTGGGCTTGGGCTTGTCGCGCAGCAGCGCAACCGCCGCCATGATCATCCCGCTCTGGCAGTAACCGCACTGCGGCACATCAAGCGCCACCCATGCTTTCTGCACTGGATGCGAGGCGTCAGGCGAGAGCCCCTCGATCGTGACCACCTTTTCGTTGGCGCCGACGGTGGAGGCCGGCCGAACACAACTGCGGGTTGGAACGCCATCGATGTGAACGGTGCAGGCGCCGCAGGCGGCGATGCCGCAGCCGTATTTGGTGCCGGTCAGGCCCAGCTGCTCTCGCAGGACCCACAACAGCGGCGTAGCGGGATCGGCTTCGAACTCTCGAACCGACCCATTGACATTAAGACGGGACTTCAAGTGTCGCCTCCAGGCGTTGGATTCTGTGCGTTCAGGGAATGGAAGTCGGCGGGGCAGTGTGAAAAAACCAACTTCACCCAATCAAAGGGATTGTCGCCGCCGAATGCGAATTCCCGCAAGCCCCCTGCGTTATCTCCTGATCGACGATAATCCACGACCCCGCATCAGCCAAGTCCCTCATCCATCTCCGCGGTCAGACCGTCGGAGCGCTGCTGACCTGCCCCCTTCCACCGCGACCGTATCGTTCTCCACCATGCGCCGCCCCGTCCTGATTGCTTTGCTGATCGCCCTGCTTGGTGGCGCGATCGTATGGTTTCTGGCGAGCGACACCACGCCAGAGGCGCCGGCCGAGCGCTATCGGTTTGCAAGCGTTGACCGCGGCCGAATCCAGCAAAACGTTGCCGCCACCGGAACCCTGAACCCGGTGGTGCTGGTGAATGTTGGCACCCAGATTTCAGGGCGTATCCGACGCGTGCTGGTCGATTTCAATCAACCCGTTCGCGCGGGCGAACTGCTGGCCGAGCTCGACCCGTCATTGATCGAGGCCCAGATCGCCCAGCTCGAGGCCAATCTGCAGGAAATGAAAACGCAGTTGTCGGTCGCGCGTCGAAAGCTTGAGCGCAGCGAAGGGCTCGCGGCGCGAGGCTTTATCTCAGCCGCTCAGGTCGAGGATGAGCGCCAGGCGGTCGAACTCGCCCAGGCCAGGGTCCGGGCGATTGAGGCGCAGGTGGCCCGAGAACGGACCAACCTCGCCTACACGACGATTCGATCTCCCATTGATGGCGTGGTGATTGCGCGCAGCGTTGATGTCGGACAAACGGTCGCGGCAAGTTTTCAGACGCCAACCTTGTTCCTGATCGCGCGAGATCTGCGCGACATGCAGATCGACACCAACGTTGCCGAGGCAGATGTCGCCATGCTCTCGATTGGCATGCCGGCGCGCTTTCGGGTCGACGCCCTGGGCGAGCGCGCCTTCACTGCCACTGTCCGACAGATCCGGCTCAATCCGAAGATCGAGCAGAACGTGGTCACCTACAACGTGGTTTTAGCAACGCGCAACGAAGATGGCCTGTTGCTGCCAGGCATGACGGCGAATGTTCAGATCGAAATCGCGCGTAGAGAGTCCGCGCTGCGGATACCCAACCTCGCGCTGCGCTTCCGGCCTGCGAACCCAGCCGATGTCGCGGAAGCCGCCGGCGTGTCGCCCAGCCCCGCTGCCGCCGCGCCAGGCGCGCAAGGCGCAAACGCGCCATCCGGGCCCGGTGCGGCCCCGCTGCGCTCGCGTATTGCTGACATCCATCTGGCCAATAGCTCGGCAGACGGTCCGCCGCTTCGCCGGCAGCGGGTCACGCTGGGCATCAGCGACGGAACGTTTACCGAAGTGATCGGAGCAGCCGGGCTCACCGAGGGCGACCGTGTTGCGGTCGGCGAGTTTGTTCAAGCCTCCAACGCCGCTGCGCGCGGCGGACTGCGGTTCCGGCTCTTCTAGCCGACGCCGCACCTGCTGCCAACCATGTTTGCCGCGCTGCCCGCCGAAGCCTGGAAGGCGCTGAGCGCCCACCCGCTGCGCACCATGCTGGCAATGCTGGGCATGATCGTCGGCGTCGCCTCGGTGGTCGTGATGCTGGCGGTTGCCCAGGGCTCAGAGGAACGTGTCCGGCAGATGATGCGAACGCTGGGCTCAAATGTGCTGGTCGTCAATTCCGGGGCCAGTGTTGCGAGTGGTGTGCGGCAAGCCTCGGGCGCCACACCGACACTCACCCTGGGGGACGTTGAGGCGATTCGTGCGCTGGATTCGGTTCGCGCGGTCTCGCCCACCACCTGGAACACGGCGCAAATCGTCTTCGACAACCAGAACTGGTTGGGGCCGGTCCAGGGCTGTCATCCGGACATCATCGAGGTACGCGATTGGACGATCGCTTCGGGCGGCGTGTTCGACGAATCCGACCTCCGGTCGGCAGCGCGCAAAGCGGTATTGGGCGGAACGGTTGCCGACAAGCTGTTCGCGGGCCGCGACCCGGTGGGTGAAACCATCCGGATCCGCAATGTGCCGTTTACCGTGGTGGGGCTTTTGGCGCGCAAAGGCCAGACACTTGACGGTTGGGATCTTGACGACATCATCTACGTGCCGCTTAGTACCGCCCGCCGCGATCTGTTTGGCAGCGCGTTTCCCGACCGCATTCATCGAATGCTGGTCGAGGCAAACTCCGCCCAAGCGCTGCCCCAGGCTGAGGCCGACATTCGTCTGCTGCTTCGAACCCGGCATCGAATCGCAGAGGGCGCGGAAGACGACTTCGTGGTCAGGCGCCAGGACGCGTTTTACGACGCCGAGCAGAAAACCGCCGGCACGATGCGCACACTGCTCGCCACCATCGCGTCGGTCAGTCTGCTGGTAGGCGGTATCGGCATCATGAACATCATGCTGGTCACGGTTACCGAGCGTACCCGGGAGATCGGCCTTCGCATGGCGGTCGGCGCGCGGCGCCGCGACATTGCGCTTCAATTTCTCTATGAGGCTATCGTCGTCTGTGTTGCGGGCGGAATGCTGGGACTCGCGGCAGGCGTCGCGGGCGCATGGGTGGCGGTGGAGCACTTTGCGATGAACGCGATCGTGACTGCGCCAGCAGCGCTTGCAGCGTTCGCAGCCAGTGCAATCGCAGGACTTTGCTTCGGAATTTATCCAGCGCTCAGAGCCGCGTCGCTATCGCCAGCACAGGCGCTTCGCGCCGAGTAAGACGCTGCCGGGCAATGAACCCGGCCCGACCGGGCAACACGCCGCTGTCTGCCTACATGAAGCGGTCGAGAATCTTCCTGCTTGACCGATCCAGCCCGGTCACGTCGCGAATCAGGTAGTGAATGCCGTCACTGTCGCTTACCAGCAGCGCGCCGTTACCGATTCGGCGAATGTCTTCCTCGCCCTTCAGCACGAAGCGCGCGGGCCCGCGGTCGGTATCAACCTGCCAGGTGCACGGGGTGACAAAGCCCGAGACCTCGATGAGACGCGAAATGACAGGCATGAACTCGCGTTCATCGAGCGCCTGTTGCACCAGCGCCCGCGCGGCGGGCTCCAGGGTGTCAAGGTGTTCGATCCAGGCCAGTTCATGACCGTCGACGGTCATCAGCGAAAAGCCCTGATCGGGCGATGAAATGGGAAAGGCACGAACGACCAGCACGGGCTCATGCATTGCGCCGTCGGGCGTGGTGACGCGCAGGCGACCAGCACGGCTCAGCTCGAGGCGTGCGCCACTGGCTAATGTTGCGGGGCCATTGAAGTCAGCAGCATGAGCCATCGGTCAGACCTCGGAGGCCACCCGCACCGGGTGCGGCGTCTGGGCTCCCCAATCGGGCAGCGACTCTTCCGTATCAACGTTTCGCGCCTGTGCCTGATACAGCCTGAAATAAGCGCCTTCACGCGCCATCAGTTCATCATGGCCGCCCACTTCGACCACCTGTCCGCGGTCAAGCACCACCAGCCGATTGGCACGACGCAGCGTGCTCAGACGATGCGCGATCGCGATGGTGGTACGACCCGCCACCAGATTGTCGAGCGCGCGCTGAATCTCTTTTTCAGTCTGCGTGTCGACCGACGACGTGGCCTCATCCAGGATCAGGATTCGCGGATCGATCAGCAGTGCTCTGGCAATTGAAATCCTCTGCCGCTCCCCGCCCGACAAGGCCTGACCACGCTCGCCCACCAGCGAGTCATAGCCGTGCGGCAATCGAAGAATGAACTCATGCGCATGCGCGGCCCGCGCGGCGGCAATGATTTCAGCGCGCGTGGCCTCGGGCTTGCCATAGGCAATGTTGTCGGCGATCGTTCCAAAGAAAAGAAATGGCTCCTGAAGCACCAGCCCGATGCTGCGACGGTAGGCCGCAACCGGCACCGAGCGCACATCGATGCCGTCCACCAGCACCGCGCCCTCGGTCACGTCATAAAACCGGCAGATCAGATTCACCAGCGTGCTCTTGCCGGATCCGCTATGCCCTACCAGGCCAATCATTTCGCCAGGTTCGATCGTGAGGTTGACGCCGCGGGTGACCGACCGGCTGCCGTATCGAAAGCCCGCATTACGCAGTTCGATGCGGCCACTTACCTGCGGTAACGCCACGGGCCGGGTTGCCTCCGGCACGCTCGAGACATGGTCGAGGATATCGAAGATGCGCTTGGCGCCCGCCGCAGCCTTCTGCATGAAGGACACGAACCGGCTCATGGAATCGAGCCGGGTGTAAAACCGGCTGATGTAAGCAAGAAAAGCGGTCAGCACGCCAACCGTCACCTGATCGCGCGTGACCAGCCAGATGCCAAAGCCCCAGACAATGAGCAGGCCGACTTCGGTTAGCAGCGTGACGGTGGGCGAAAACAGCGACCAGACGCGGTTCACCCGGTCGTTGACCGTGAGGTTGAGCCGGTTGGCTTCCCGAAAACGGTTCGATTCACGCTTTTCCTGCGCGAAGGCCTTGACTACGCGGATTCCCGGAATCGTGTCGGCCAGCACGTTGGTGACCTCACCCCAGATCCGGTCAACCTTCTCAAAGCCATGCTCGAGTCGGTCGCGCACCAGGTGGATGAGCCACACAATGAACGGCAGCGGCAGCAGCGTGACCAAGGCCAGCCAGGGATCAATCGACACCAGCACGGCGGTGGTCATGATGATGACCAGCAGGTCGGTGGCGAAATCAAGCAGGTGCAGGGAGAGAAACATGTTGATCCGGTCGGTTTCGGCGCCGATTCGGGCAATCAGATCGCCGGTGCGCTTGCCACCAAAATACTGCAGCGACAGATGCATCAGGTGATCATAGGTGGCGGTGCGGAGGTCAGCACCAATGCGCTCGGACACCAGCGCCAGGATGTAGGTGCGCGCCCATCCAAGCCCCCAGGCCACCACGGCGGAGGCCAACAGGCCGAACAGCAGCCAACCCACCAGCGTGGTGTCGAGCGGCGCGCCATTCTGGTAGGGAATCAATACCCGGTCCATCAGCGGCATGGTCAGATAGGGTGGCACCAGTGTCGCCGCGGTGGCCGCAAGCGTCAGCAGAAACCCAGCCAGCAATTGCCCGCGATAGGGGCGCGCAAAACGCCATAACCGAAACAGCGTTCGCGACGACGGCCCATCCGCAAGTTCAGCCTCGCACTGTGGGCACTCCTCGGCGGTGGCGGGAATGTCGGCGCCACATCGGTCGCACTGGCTCGCCAGTTCGTCGGCTGGAACTTGCGCCGCGGCGGGCCGCCCGCGCAGTTCGTCAAAGCGACGAAGCAGACGTATCGCAACCGGGTTGCCGCCCAGCGTGAAGCGCCAGACCGCTAGCCGCTGATCGGCTTCAAACAGTTCCAGCGCAGCCGCACCGGCATGGTCGTGCAGCTCGAGCCGGCTGTCGGGCCGCAGTGGAAACCGCTGCCAGTCGGCTTCGCCGGGCGCTCGGGCCAGCAGCGCGCGATCGGTGAGCACCAGAAGACCGGCGCCGTAGCGAAGCCGTCGATCGAGGTCGAGTTCGAGCGCAACCAGCGTTCGTTCGCCCGGCTGAAGGCGTTCGGCAACGGCATCGCACCAGGTGTCAGCGATCCAGGCCTGCGTCGAATCGACAGACGGCGTGGTCGGCAGAGAAGAACTCACAGGAGAAAGCGATTTTCGTTGTTCAGTCGACAAGCGTACAGTATCACCCTGAATTGAACCCTCGCCGTGCATCAGCCTCGACATCTTTTGCCTGCGTCACCCGCGCGAGCGCTGCCCAACCGGCCGCGCACCACGCCTCCACGCACCCGTCTTCCTAAGCCCATCCCCCGATGAAGCGCGATATCGAGATTCTCTCGGTCACGTATCTGCGTGGCCCGAACATGTGGTCTTACCTGCCCGCGCTCGAGGCGCTGATCGATATCGGCGAGCTTGAAGACTGGCCCTCCGACAAGGTGCCTGGTCTACCCGATCGCCTTGAAAGCTGGCTGCCTACGCTGATCGAACATCGTTGCAGCTACGACGAGCGCGGCGGGTTCCTGCGTCGCCTGCGCGACGGCACCTGGCCCGGACACATCATGGAGCACGTCACGCTCGAGCTTCAGTCGCTCGCCGGCCTGCCTGGCGGCTTCGGTCGGGCCCGTGGCGTGGACGTGCGAGGCCGCTACAAGGTCATCGTGACGCTCTGGGAAGACTCGGTCACTTTGCGAGCGCTTCAACTGGCGCGCGAGCTGGTGCTGGCCGCTTACGACAACCGCAGCTTCGATGTTCGCACCGCGGTCAATGAGCTGCGTGACATCGCCGACTCCGAATGCCTGGGCCCCAGTACTGCAGGCATCGTCAAAGCCGCCGAACAATGCGGCATTCCGGCAATCCGCCTGAACGACGGCAACCTGGTGCAGCTGGGCTACGGGCGTAACCAGCGTCGAATCTGGACCGCTGAAACCGATCGAACCAGCGCCATCGGCGAAGGCATCTCACGCGACAAACAGCTCACCAAAACCTTGCTGTCGGCCTGCGGCATCGCGGTACCTGCCGGGCGCATGGTGAGCGACGCCGAAGACGCCTGGGCCGCCGCCGAAGACATCGGCTTGCCCGTTGTCGTCAAACCCCACGACGGCAACCATGGTCGCGGCGTATGCCTGAATCTCGCAAACCGCGAACAGGTCATGGCTGCTTATCCCGTGGCTGCCGCTGAAGGCAGTGGCGTGATCATCGAGAAGCATCTCACCGGCAATGAACACCGATTGCTGGTGGTCGGCGGCAAACTCGCCGCAGCCGCACGCGGCCTGCCCGCCTGGGTCACTGGCGACGGCAGGCAAACGATCCGCGAGCTGATCGAATCGCAGCTGAACTCCGATCCGCTGCGCGGCGGCACCGGCTGGAGCAATGCACCACTGAACCGGGTGGGCATCGACTCTGCCACGCGTCTTGACCTCGCGAGCCAGGGGTTTCAGCCCGATTCCACGCCCGATGCGGGTGTGCGTGTGCTGGTGCAGCGCAATGGCAACGTCTGCCATGACTGCACGGCGCTGGTTCACCCCGATACCGTCCGCCAGGCGGTACTCGCGGCGCGCGTGGTGGGCCTCGATATTGCCGGCATCGATCTGGTCGCCGATGACATCTCGCAGCCGCTCGATGCACAGGGCGGCGCCATTGTCGAGGTCAATGCCGGTCCGGGTCTGTCCACGCATCTGCGCCCGCCTGGCCTGCCGCCCAAGCCGGTCCCCGACATGATCATCGAGCATCTGTTCGGCGCGGCCGATGACGGCCGCATTCCGGTCACCGGAATCGCAGGAACCGGCGGTACCCGGTTCGCGGCCCGTGTGGTTGCCCATCTGCTGCAGATGTCCGGCCGCAAGGTGGGGCTCGCGTGCCGCGACGGTCTGTTTCTCGGTTCGCGTTGCATTGATCACCGCGACAACGCGAACTTTCTCGCGGGTCAGCGGCTGCTGGTCAATCGCTCAATCGAATCGGCGGTCATTGAAAACGGGCTCGATGTTCTGCTTGATCAGGGACTGTCCTACGACTGGTGCCATGTGGGCGTCATCACGCGAATGAACCCCGACTGCCTGGTTCCCGAGCGCTACATCGATTCGGTCGAGCAGTTGTACAAAGTGTTTCGTACGCAGGTCGACATCGTCCTGGAAAAGCGTGGCATTGCGGTGTTGAACGCCGACGATGATCAGCTGGTTGAAATGGCCTCACTCTGCAAGGGCGAGGTCATGTTCTTCAGTGCCAACGCGCAGGCACCAATACTGGCCGAACACGCCGAGCGAGGCGGTCGTGCGGTGGTGCTGTCTGACGGCATCATTTCCCTAAAACAGGGCACACACAACGTCGCGCAGCTACGTGCCGGCACCCTCGAGCTTCCCATCGAAGGCGATTCGCTCGCCGCTGATGATGGCCTGCTCGCCGCAGTCGCTGCAGCCTGGGCGAACGGTATTGCCGCTGACCTGATCCAGGCGGGTCTCGAAACACTCGAGCCGATGCCTGCGAGCCGGGTGGCTGCCTGACACCCGAACCCTCCGCTGATCGCTGACCGACCTTTCCCGTTCGCAGGAACCGCCCGATGGAAGTCACCCGAATCCGCGCGCTCCGTGGCCCAAATCTCTGGAGCCGACGCACCTCAATCGAAGCAATCGTGCGCTGCTCGCCCGATGAACTGTCGATTGACCGGATTCCTCGCTTTGAAGTTCGACTGCGTGCCCGGTTCCCGCTCATTGGCGCAATCCGGTCAATCGGCGCACGCGACGATGTCCCAATCGCTCGGGTTCTCCAGTTCGCAGCGTTGCGGCTGCAGGGGCAGGCAGGCTGTCCAGTCACTTTCAGCCGAACCGCACCCGCCGGCGATCCGGGCCTGTTCCAGGTGGTTTTCGAATACACCGAAGAGCCGGTTGGGCGGCTTGCGCTCGAGCTTGCCCTGACCCTCTGCCAGGCCGCGCGCGACGATCTCCCATTCGATCTTGATTCAGCGATATCGCGTCTGCGAACACTCGACGAGGACATCCGCATGGGCCCGAGCACCGGCTCGATTGCCGATGCTGCGCGAGCGCGCGATATTCCCATCCGCCGCCTCACCGAGGGCAGCCTCGTACAGTTTGGCTGGGGCAGTCGCGCACGCCGAATTCAGGCTGCCGAGATCGATGCCACCAGCGCCATTGCCGAGTCGATCGCACAGGACAAAGAGCTCACCAAGAAGCTGCTCGCCGCCGCTGGCGTACCGGTGCCCGAAGGCCGGGTGGTTCGCAATACTGACGAGGCCTGGGCGGCCATGCAGGATCTCGCCTCGCCGGTGGTGGTCAAGCCGCGCGATGGCAATCAGGGCAAGGGCGTCACGGTGAACATCGTCAGCCGTGACCATCTCGAAATCGCCTTCAACGCCGCCTCGCAGTTCAGCTCCAACGTCATGGTCGAGCGATTCATTCCGGGCCACGATCACCGGCTGCTGGTCGTGGGCGACCGACTCATTGCCGCGGCCCGCCGTGATCCGCCGCATGTCATTGGCGATGGCGTTCAGAGCATTCGCCAGCTGGTTGACGAGATCAACCGCGATCCCCGGCGTGGCGATGGCCACGCCACCTCGCTCACCAAAATTCGTCTCGATGAGATCGCTCACGCACGCATGCGGGTGCAGGGCTACGAGGCCGATTCCATTCCGCCTCGCGGGGCTCGCGTGGTGTTGCGCAACAACGCCAACCTCAGTACGGGCGGCAGTGCGACCGATGTCACGGATGATGTGCATCCTGAGCTCGCCGCGCGCGCGATTGAGGCCGCGCAAACGGTGGGCCTTGAGATCGCAGGCGTGGATGTGGTGTGCCAGACAGTACAGCAGACGCTCGAAGAACAGGGCGGCGCGATTGTCGAGGTCAATGCCGCGCCGGGCCTGCGCATGCACATCAGCCCGTCTTATGGCAAGGGTCGGGAGGTGGGCGAGGCCATCGTCAGGCTCCTTTATGGTGACCAGGACAGCGGCCGCATTCCGGTGGTTGCAGTCACCGGAACCAACGGCAAAACCACCACCGTTCGACTGATCTCGCATCTGCTTGCGCAATCGGGCCTTCGGGTTGGCATGACCAACACCGACGGCGTCTACATCAACGGGGTTCAAACCGACAGCGGCGACTGCGCAGGCCCGCGCAGCGCCCGCAATGTGCTGATGCATCCCGAGGTGGATGCTGCGGTGTTCGAGACCGCGCGCGGCGGCATTCTGCGCGAGGGTCTGGGATTCGATCGCTGTCAGGTTGCGGTCGTCACCAATATCGGTCGAGGCGATCATCTCGGCATGAACCACATCGATTCGATCGATGACCTGGCGCTGGTCAAGCGTGTCATCGTTGCCAACGTCGCGCCCAACGGCTACGCGGTGCTCAATGCCGCAGATCCCATGGTGGTGTCGATGCAGTCGGTCTGCCCAGGCAACACCATCTTCTTTGCCCGCGATGCATCACTCACCGCGATGAAGCGCCAGGCTGCAGTTGGCCAACGCACCGTGCGCGTTGACGGCAACGCAATTGTGGCCGTTCAGGGCACATCGGTGATCCACCGATTCGATCTCGCGCGCATTCCGCTCACCGGTGGCGGGTCGATTCCATTTCAGGTCGACAACGCAATGGCATCGGTTGCAGCGGGCTGGGCACTGGGGCTCGACTGGGCGCTGATCGCCGCGGGGCTCGCCACCTTCGACAGTGACCCCAACACGGTGCCAGGCCGGTTCAACCGCTTCAGCTTTCGCGGCGCAACGGTCATCGCCGACTATGGTCACAATCCGGATGCAATCCTTGCACTCGCCCAGGCCATCGATGCGATGCCCGGTCGCAGGCGTTCCATTGTCATCAGCGCGGCGGGCGACCGGCGCGACCAGGACATTCTCGAGCAGGCCGAGATCGTCGGTCGTTTTTTTGACGATGCGATTCTTTATCAGGATGCAGCCCAACGCGGCCGCGCCGACGGCGAAGTCGTGGCCCTGCTCCGCAAAGGGCTGGTTGACGCGCCGCGCACCACCCGAATCGACGAGATCCGCGGCGAATTTCTGGCGATTGATACCGCGCTCGATCGGCTCGAGCCGGGTGATGTATGTCTGGTGCTGATCGATCAGGTGCAGGAAGCCCTGGCGCATCTGGCGGCCCGCACGGCCAACGGATAGTCGAGCCCACCCTGGAAAACCTATTGCCGCTTCGGACTTTGGAGCGGTCAGGCGCCCGACTCGGTATTCTCGAAGGTTTGCCCCTACAAGCCAGCTGATCGACGCTCCATCCAATCGATGGCCCCGCCCCCCTCGCACTGAACAGGAACTCTGATGGCCGAGCGAATTGAAAAATACGGTCTGCGCGTTGCACGCAGTCTCTTCGACATGATCGAGCATGAGGCACTGCCCGGCACCGGCGTCTCACCCGAACGTTTCTGGCGGGGCTTCTCAGAGCTCATTCACGGCATGGCGCCGCGCAATCGCGAGCTGCTCGCACGCCGGGACGCGCTTCAGACGCAGATCGATCAATGGCATCGCGAGCGCGCCGGCCAGCCGCATGATGCCGAGGCCTACAAAGCCTTCCTGATTCAAATCGGCTATCTGGTTCCTGATGGGCCCGACTTCCAGATCGACACCGCGCAGGTCGATCCCGAAATCGCTCGAATCCCGGGCCCACAACTGGTGGTGCCGGTCATGAACGCGCGCTATGCGCTCAACGCCGCCAACGCGCGCTGGGGCAGCCTTTATGACGCGCTCTATGGCACCGATGCCATGGGCGATGCGCCGCCGGCCGGTGGCTACAGCACCGAACGCGGTGCACGCGTCATCGCCTGGGCCAAAGGGTTTCTTGACGAGCATCTGCCGCTCGCGGGCGCAAGCCATGCTGCAGTCACCGCCTATCGCATCGAAGGCGACCGGCTGGTGGCCGATACGCCCGCCGGCGCCGCCAGGCTCGCCGATCCCTCGAGTCTGGTTGGATACCGCGGCAATGCCTTGGCGCCAATCGGTGTGCTGCTGCGTCATCACCGGCTGCATGTTGAACTGATCGTCGATCGCAGCCATCCGGTGGGCGCCACTGATCGCGCGGGCGTCGCTGACGTGTTGCTCGAGGCCGCAGTGACCACCATCATGGACTGCGAAGATTCGGTTGCAGCGGTGGATGCCGACGACAAAGCGCTGGCCTACCGCAACTGGCTTGGGTTGATGACAGGCACGCTGGTGGAGTCCGTCAGCAAGGGCGGTCGTACATTTGAACGCAAGCTCAATTCCGATCGCTCCTACCTCGCGCCCGATGGCAGTACGTTCACGCTCAAGGGCCGCTCGCTGATGCTGATTCGCAATGTCGGCCATCTGATGACCAATCCAGCGGTGCTCGACCGCGACGGGCGCGAGGCGCCCGAGGGTCTGATCGATGCGATGTGCACCACGCTGATCGCGATGCACGATCTCAAAAAGCGTGAGGGGGTGCGCAATTCGACCACCGGCTCCATCTATGTGGTCAAGCCCAAGATGCATGGCCCCGACGAGGTTGCGTTTGCCGATGCCGTGTTTACCAAGGTGGAGCAGGCGCTGGGCTTGCCCGCCGACACGGTAAAGCTCGGCATCATGGACGAAGAGCGACGCACCACCGTCAATCTCAAGGCGTGTATTCGCGCTGCACGGCGCCGCGTGGCCTTCATCAACACAGGCTTTCTTGACCGCACCGGCGATGAAATTCACACGTCGATGGAAGCGGGCCCCATGGTTCGCAAGAACGACATGAAGAAGCAGGGCTGGATTGCTGCCTATGAGCTTTGGAATGTTGATGTGGGTCTCGCGTGTGGCCTGACCGGCAAAGCGCAGATCGGCAAAGGCATGTGGGCCATGCCCGATCTGATGGCCGCCATGCTCGAGCAGAAGGTTGGGCATCCTCAGGCAGGCGCCAATTGCGCGTGGGTTCCCAGCCCCACCGCAGCCACGCTGCATGCCACCCACTATCACCAGGTGGATGTCATCGCGCGGCAGACCGCGATCACCTCACAGGGCCGGCGCGCCACGGTCGACCAGATTCTCGAGATCCCGCTTGCGAAATCGCCGTCCTGGACTGCGGAAGAAATCAACTCCGAACTTGAGAACAATGCCCAGGGCATTCTCGGCTACGTGGTCCGCTGGGTCGATCAGGGCGTGGGTTGCTCCAAGGTGCCCGACATTCACGACATCGGCCTCATGGAAGACCGCGCAACCTGCCGTATCTCCTCGCAGCATATCGCCAACTGGCTACGCCACGGCGTGGTCAACGAGCAGCAGGTGATGGAGGTCATGAAGCGGATGGCGGCGGTTGTTGACCGCCAGAACTCAGGCGACCCCGCTTACCGACCGATGGCGCCATCCTTCAATGGCCAGGCGTTTCTTGCGGCCTGCGATCTGGTGTTCAAAGGCACCGTGCAACCCTCGGGCTACACCGAGCCGGTGTTGCATGCGCGCCGGCTTCAGTTCAAGGCGGGGCGCTAAGCACCCGCCTGATCGCGCGGCCCCTCGCGGCCGCGCGCGCTGTCGCTGAGTCAGGCCTGCGAACCCGGGCCTGTCCTCGCGCAACGCGTTCAGTTCAGCGTCGCGAGCGCGCCGCGGTCATAGGCACGCAGCTCATCGATTCGGCCCGCCCGCACGCGACTTGCCCATTGCGCATCGCTGATCAGCGCGCGTCCCACCGCCACCAGGTCGAAGTCGCCGCGCTCGAGACGGCGGAGTAATTCGTCGAGCGAAGCAGGTTGCGAGATTTCGCCACCGAACGAGTTGATGAATTCGCCCGACAGGCCAACCGAACCGACCGTGATGGTGGGCAGTCCCGTCAGCTTCTTTGCCCAGCCTGCGAAATTGAGGTCTGAGCCCTCAAATTCAGGCTCCCAGAAACGGCGCTGTGAGCAGTGGAACATATCAACGCCCGCATCCACCAGGGGGCGCAACCAGGCGAGCATGTCGTCAGGCGTGGATGCGAGTCGCGCGGCAAAGTCCTGCTGCTTCCACTGCGACAGTCGGATGCAGATCGGAAAGTGCTCACCGACGGCGGCACGAACCGCGCGCACCACCTCCACCGCAAAACGGCTGCGCTCGGCCAGTGTCGCCCCACCCCACCGGTCGGTACGCTGGTTGGTTCCAGACCAGAAAAACTGATCAATCAAATAGCCATGCGCTGCGTGAAGTTCGATACCGTCGCAGCCCAGACGCTGTGCATCGGCTGCAGCACGTGCGTACGCTGCGATCGTGGCCTCGATATCGGCCTGCGTCATGGCAACGCCGTATTCGCGCCCAGGCTTGACGATCCCTGAAGGGCTTTCGGGAGCGGCTGGCGGCATCCACTTGAGCATCGGATTGCGAACCGCACCTACATGCCAGAGTTGCGGCCAGAAGCTGCTTCCGGTGTCGTTGACCGCATTGACCACCGGTTGCCACGCGGCGAGCGCGTCCTCGCCCCAGAACCGGGGCACATCAGGTTCATTGCCCGCGGCGGGACGGCCAATCAGCGTGGCCTCGGAAATGATCAGACCCACGTCGGCGCCTGCACGGCGGGCGTAGTAGTTGGCTGCCGCCGCGGGCGGAACGCCGCTGGTCGAGAAGGAGCGCGTCATGGGCGCCATGACCACTCGATTACGAAACGCAAACTTCGATGACAAAAACGGCGTGAACAGCGGCGCGGCCGCAGCGGCCGCTTGCTCAGAAACTGTCATACAGGCAATCCTCAAGTAACGCGCTTAAACCGGCCGACACCGCACCAGATTCGTGGGATTGGCGGTCATCACGATTTCCCCATTCTGGTTGGTCACCTCAATCAGCGACTGAATGATTCCGCGGTCAGGGCGCGACTGCGATACGCGGGCGTGCTCGACCGTGACCCGAACGCGCAGCGTATCGCCCGGCCGAACCGGCTGCGGCCAGCGCATCGTCGCGATACCGGGCGATCCCAGGCTGGACTCGGGTGACAAATAGGCCAGCGCGAACAACCGCATCATCATGGACCCAGTGTGCCAGCCGCTTGCAATCAATCCACCGAAGTGCGTCTGCGCCGCGGCCTGGGGATCGACGTGATACGACTGCGGATCGAATCGCTCTGCAAAGGCGAGCATCTCCTCGCCGTTCACCGCGATTGAACCAAGTTCATGGACCGATCCGGGAACATAATCTTCAAACCAGCGCGGTCGCGACCCAGGCGTTGACTCGCTCATCGGAGGCCTCCAGACAGATCACGCAAAAGTGATCGCATGCCGGCGTGCCGGATGGTCAAGATGCGGGATCGAGTTATAGCTCAGCAGCCGAAGTGTGCCTCGGCCAACGATCAGTTCGCACAGACCGGTGTTCCGGAACTGCAGGTTGAGCTCAATGGCGGCCGACGCAGGCGCCTGCATCAGATCTGCGATCAGTCGACCGATCGCTCCGCCGGAACTCACCATCAGAATCGTGTCCTCGCGGCCCGCCCCGGCACTGGCCGTATCGACTGCGCGCCGCACCCGCGCTCCAAACGATGCCCAGCTCTCGGGCACATCAGACAATCCATCCTCGGACCAGCGCTGCATGGCCTCGCGGAAGGCGCGCCAGTAGTCACGGAAGTCGCGTCGCTGATGCGCGAGCTGATCCGCGCCACCGGTGTGCGCGCGATACAGCGACTCGCCGTCATACTCATCAAGCCCGGGATCTTCATCAAGCTGAACGCGGTCGGTGAGCCCCATGGCCTCGAGCAGCTCGGCCGCCGTGTCGCGCTGGCGCGCCAGCGACCCGGCGACTGCCCGCACGGGCAGAACGCCAAGTGACGCCAGGTGTTCGCCCAGCCAGCGCGCCTGCTGCCGCCCGCGATCGGACAATCGATCGTAGTGATCGGAGCCGAACGCAGCCTGTCCATGCCGCACCAGTAATACCATTGCCATCGGTTGGTCCTGCCCTGCCTGCTGGCATCAAAAGCCGCCATGATAAGGTGATCCCAGCGGGTTGCTTCATCCGTGCCGCCCGATAGAGCCCGCCTTGGAAGCCACTGCCCCCTCACGCCAACGCCGCATCGCGCATCTCGATATGGACGCGTTTTACGCGTCGGTTGAACTGCTTCGCTATCCAGAGCTGCGCGGGCTGCCGGTGGTCATCGGTGGCAGGCGACATGCCATGGCCGATTCACCACCCCGGTTGCGCGATTACGCCGGCCGCGGCGTCATCACCACCGCCACCTATGAGGCCCGCGCATTCGGCGTGCACTCGGGAATGGGTCTGATGAAGGCGGCCGCACTGTGTCCCGATGCGCTGCTGCTGCCCGCCGATTTTGATGAATACCGCCGCATGTCGCGACTCTTCAAGGCGGCGGTGGCCGAGATTGCGCCGGTCATCGAAGACCGTGGGATCGATGAAATCTATATCGACCTGACAGACTGCCCGGGCGTGCATGATGACGGCGGGCGGCAGATCGGTGCACGCCTGAAGGAGCGGGTACGGGAACGGTGCGGTCTCAGCTGTTCGGTCGGCATCACGCCCAACAAGCTGCTGTCAAAAATCGCATCAGAGCTTGATAAACCAGACGGACTCACCCTCATCGAGTTCGATGAAATCGCCACCCGAATCTGGCCACTGCCCGCAAGACGAATCAACGGCATCGGGCCCAAAGCATCGGCGCGGCTCGAGGCGATGGGCATCCGGACCATCGGCGAGCTCGCGGCTGCTGAGGCCACCATGCTGCGCGAGCAGTTCGGTCCAAGCTATGGCGCCTGGCTGCATGAGGCCGCCCACGGTCGGGATGATCGGCCCGTCGTCACGGTCAGTGAGCCGCGGTCGATCAGTCGCGAGACCACGTTCGAGCACGATCTCCATCCCAGGCGCGATCGCGAACAACTGTCTGCGATCTTCACCGCGCTATGCGAGCGGGTGGCCGACGATCTTCGTCGAAAAGGCTATCTGGGTCGAACAATTGGTATCAAGCTGCGCTACGACGACTTCAACACCGTTACCCGTGACCAGACGCTGCCTGAGCCCACCGCCGAGGCGGCCACCATCCGCGCAGCGGCCGGGCGATGCCTGAAGCGGGTACCGTTGGAGCGACGGCTGCGGCTGTTGGGCGTGCGCGTGGGAACGCTGGTGCACGCAGAGACGCATGCTGCATCGGGCGATCCGGCGTTATCAGCCCGCGCGGGCGGCGCGCTGATGGCAGCCGAGCCGCGTCCCACCGGCGCCTCAATCGAAGCGGCACGGCAGCTGCCCTTATTTGAAGCAGCCAGTAATGACAACGCGCGCAATCGCTAAAGCGCGCCCGGCTCGCGCTTAAAGCCCGCCACGCGCATCCACCAGCGCCCCGGTCACATAAGACGACTGGCTGCCATCGGCCAGCCAGACGATCGCACGTGCGATTTCTTCGGGCGAGCCCAGCCGCCCGAGGGGCGCCGCACGGGCCATCTGATCGAGCTGACCTGGTGGGCGCTCCAGATGAATCTCGGTATCGATTGGGCCAGGCCGGACCGCATTGACGCGAATGCCCTCGGGACCGAGCTCACGTGCCATCCCGATCGTCATCGTATCGATTGCGCCTTTGGTCGCTGCGTAGTGCACCCAGACCCCCGCCGAGCCCAGCTGCGCTGCACCGGAACTCAGGTTGACGATGGCACCGCCGGGACCGCCTCGACGGGTTGACATCCTGAGGACCGCCTCACGCGCACACAGAAGCGGCGCTCGAACATTGATTGCAAGCAGCTGATCCAGCATCACTGCATCGAGCGCATCGATCCGGCAGACCCCACCCGTGATGCCCGCGTTGTTGATCAGCGCCGTGAGCGGCCCCAGGCTGTCGGCCCGCCGGAACGCCTGGACGATGGCCTGCTCATCGGCCATGTCGGCGCGCAGTGCGAGCGCCCGGCCACCGTCGGCTTCAATGGACGCCACCACGTTTTGGGCATCGACCTCGCGATCACGATAGACCACCACACAGGTCCAGCCACACGCCGCGGCCAGACGGGCTGTGGCGGCGCCGATGCCGCGGCTGCCGCCGGTGATCATCATGACGCCGCGATCGGCGTGCCGCTCAAGCATGTCGGTCACGGGCAAGCTTCGCCCCCTCAACGAGCGCCTGGAGTTTGGCAAGCGCCAAGTCGCGACTCATGGGTGCCATACCGCAATTGGTGCAGGCAAAGAGCTTGTGCGCCGGCACATGGGTCAGCGCACGGGCGATCGTGTCAGCCACCTGAGCGGGTGTCTCAATGGTGTCAGTGGCCACATCAATCACGCCGAGCAGCACATCCTTGCCCTCGAGCAGCCCAAGCAGTTCGATCGGAACCCTTGATCCGATGCATTCGAGCGACACCTGGTTGATGCGGCTTTGCGCGAGCGCCGGAAACACCACCTCGTATTGCCGCCACTCGCCGCCCAAAGACTGCTTCCAATCGATGTTGGCCTGGATGCCATAGCCATAGCAGATGTGAACCGCGGTCGTGCAGCGCAGCCCGTCAATGGCCCGATGCAGCGCCTCGATTCCCCAATCGCGCACCTCCTCCATGTACACGTTGAAGGCTGGCTCGTCGAACTGGATCACGTCGACGCCTTCGGCCTCGAGCGCGCGTGCCTCCTGGTTGAGCAGATCGGCAAACGCCATCGCCATCCGGATACGGTCGCCATAGAATCGATCAGCAATCGTATCGACGATGGTCATGGGCCCGGGCAGCGTGAACTTGATGCGACGCGCGGTGTGCGCACGCAGCAGCCTCGCCTCGGCCTGGTGCACGCGACCGCGAAGCTTCAGCGGCCCGACCACCTGCGGCACCATTGCGTCATAGCGATTGTTGCGGATGCCCATCTTCACTTTGTTGTCGAAGTCGATGCCTTCGACCGCCTCAAGAAAGCCATGCACGAAGTGCTGACGCGACTGCTCGCCGTCGCCAATCACGTCAACGCCGGCATCCTCCTGAAGCTTCAGCCACAGCAGCGTGGCGTCGGCTTTCGCGCGGTCAAGCGCCTCGCCATCGGCGAGCCAGCGCGGCCACAGTTTTCCCGTTTCGGCCAGCCACCCAGGCTTGGGCAGGCTCCCTGCAATGCTTGTTTCGAACATGGTTCGAAGCTCCGTTCATCTGAGGCGACAGGGGTCAGGCAATCGGCGACAGGCCTGGTCCCGGTAAGATGCCTTCCACCCGCCTCATCGCAGAAGACACTCGTTTATGGATACCCCGATCATATCTGTCGGCGCAATCGCCGCACTGGGCTTCGGCCTGGGCACTGCTTTCGGTCTGGTCGGCGCCCGCACGCATTTCTGCACGCTGGGAGCCATCTCCGACATTCTGAATATCGGCAGCTGGACCCGGATGCGGATGTGGCTGCTGGCAATCGGCGTCGCCATTCTGGGCGTCTGGGCACTCGAACTCGCGGGCCTGGTCAGCACCAGTCGCTCGCTTTACTCGGGTAATCGACTGCCCTGGCTGTCACATCTGGTGGGCGGCCTGTTGTTTGGCGTCGGGATGACGCTCGCCTCGGGCTGCACCAGCAAAACGCTGATTCGTCTGGGCGGCGGCAACCTGAAATCGGTGCTGGTGTTTCTGGTCGTGGGCATTTCAGCCTACATGACCCTCAAAGGGCTGTTTGGAGTCTGGCGCACCGCGACCGTGGATCAGGTGGTCATCGATCTGGGCACCAGCCAGGAATTGCCAACGCTGTTTGCGACCTGGATGGGCGCTGACGCCGCCGTGCTCAACCGCTGGCTGCCACCGTTGATCGGGCTCGCGCTGGTGTTTGCAGCGCTCGTCAGCCGCGAAATCTGGCGCGACGAACCGTCCGCCATCGCAGGGGGCCTGCTGATCGGCCTGATCGTGGTGGGCGGCTGGTATGTCACCGGCCACATTGGGTTCGTTGAAGAGCATCCTGAAACGCTTGAGGCCGCTTACATAGGCACGCAGGCCAATCGACCGGAATCGTTGTCGCTGGTTGCACCCTTTGCCTACACGCTGGAACTGCTGATGTTCTGGAGCGACAAGTCGCGCCACATCACCTTTGGCATTGCCACCGCGATAGGCATGGTGGCTGGGGCACTCGTCTGGGCGCTCGCCACCCGCAGCTGGCGGGAAGAGGTATTCCCTGACGGTACCGATTTTCGCAGGCACCTGCTGGGTGGCGTATTCATGGGCGCGGGCGGCGTTACAGCGCTTGGCTGCACGGTAGGGCAGGGTCTGACGGGACTCTCCACGCTGTCGCTGGGCGCGCTGATCACGACCGTCGCAATCATCGCCGGCTGCGTCATCACAATGAAGATCGATCTCTGGCGAATGATGCGCGAGGCGTAAGGCTTAAAGGTCAGACGCCGTAAATCTTTCCAAAGCGTTCCCAGCTTCGACCACTGAACCGCATCAGCTGCAGCGCTTCGATCGGAAAGTAGTCATCGGCTGAGGTTCGAACCCGTACGCCGGGCAGCAGCATCGGCAGCGTGAAATCGAGGCTGGCAGCCTGGCGCATCACGTTGTCCCGCGTAAGGTCGTCACCGCACTGCCGCAGCACCTGTTCGATGGTTTGGGCCACCGAATAGGCATACACATTGAAGCTGTCGCGAACGTCACCGCCGGTGTGCCAGCGTCGCATCCAGTCAAGCCACGCATCATGTTCGGCAGTGCCCACCCACTGCGGGTCGGTGGGGTCTTTGATGTAGTTGGACGAGACAATGCCAACGCCGGCATCAGCCCCGGCCGGCAGCATCACGGATGCCACCGCATTCGATACGCTGTTCAGATAATGCAGCGGACGCCAGCCAATTTCGGCGGCCTTGCGGATCGCCTGCGCCGCAAACTTCGGCGTGGTGATGTTGAAAAATGTATCGGCACCCGATGCCTTGAGCCGAATCAGCTGGCTGTCGATCGTGGGATCGGTCACCTCATAGGTGCTTTGCGCCACGATCATCTTTTGGGCCCGCTCGCCCAGACCATCCTGCAGACCCTTCAGATAGTCCCGACCGTAGTCATCGTTTTGCAGCAGCACGGCAACCCGGGCCGCTGGCCGCGTCTCGAGAATGTGCTGCGCGTAAACCCGGGCCTCCGACTGATAGCTTGGCTGCCAGCCCATTGTGTAGGGATACTGCGCGGGATCGCCCCATCGCGTGGCGCCAGTGGCCACAAACAATTGCGGCACGCGACGCTGGTTCAGGTAGCGCTGAATCGCAACATTGGGCGCCGTGCCCAGCACCTGAGCAATGAGCAGCACCTTCTCATGCTCAACCAGTCGGCGTGCCTGTTCAACGGTTCGCGGCGGGCTATAGCCGTCATCAACACTGACGTACCGGATTTTTCGACCACCGATGCCGCCCTCTGCATTGAGCTTGGCGAAGTAAGCACCGAGCGCACGACCGATGACGCCGTAAGCCGAGGCGGGCCCGGAGTAAGGCACGATGTTGCCAATGGCGATTTCCGTATCGCTCGCACCCGGGTCGTAGCGTTTCTGAGCATGCGCTGGGCGCAGCGGTAGGGGCGCGAGCGCAGCACCTCCCGCCGCAAGCAGCAAGTTGCGGCGTAACACGTGATGGTGCGAATGCTTCACGGGTTTCAATGCGGAAGACCGACGTAGTTTTCCGCAAGCGCGGTCGACGCTGCGCGTGACCCGGACAGGTAGTTGAATTCGGCAACCTGAACCCGGCGATCGAAGCCGGTGGTCTCAGGAAAGCGGTGCATCAGCGAGGTCATCCACCATGAGAAGCGCTCGGCGGCCCAGATCCTGCGCAGCGCGGTCTCTGAATACGTCGCAAGCGCGCGCGCATCACCGGTTTGATAACGCTCGATCAGTGCCCGAGACAGATAACCGACGTCGCTTGCCGCGAGATTCAAGCCCTTGGCGCCGGTGGGCGGCACGATGTGCGCAGCATCCCCCACCAGGAACAGGTTGCCGAATCGCATCGGCTCGGCAACAAAACTGCGTAGCGGCGCGATGCTCTTTTCAATCGACGGCCCGGTCTCAAGTCGGGCGGCGACCTCGGGCCCGACACGCAACCGGAACTCGTCCCAGAACCGATCGTCAGACCAGTCTTCCACCTTGTCCTCAAGCGTGCACTGAACGTAGTAGCGGCTGACCGAATGCGACCGCATGCTCGCAAGCGCAAAGCCGCGTTCATGGCTGGTGTAGATGAGTTCTTCATCCAGAGGCCTCGTGCGCGACAGAATGCCGAGCCAGCCAAAGGGATACACCCGTTCAAACAGCTGGATTTTTTCAGCAGGAACGCTTGCACGGCACACGCCGTGATACCCGTCGCAGCCGGCGATGTAGTCGCACTCGAGTTCATGCGATTCGCCATCGTTGATGTAACGAAGCCTGGGCCGGTCGGAGCCAAAATCAACCAGCGTCACATCCTGGGCTTCGTAAACCGTTAAACCACCCGAGGCATCTCTTGCGTTCATCAGATCGCGGGTCACTTCAGTCTGGCCATACACCATGACGCTGCTGTCGATCAGCTCGCGAAAATCGATTCGGTGCAGCCGCGAGTCAAATTGCAGCATCACGCCATCGTGCGCCAACCCTTCCCGGCGCATACGCTCGCCAACGCCCGCCTGCTCAAGTAGCGCGACAGTGCCGCGCTCAAGCACACCCGCGCGAATACGGGACAGCACGTAGTCGCGGCTTTGGCGCTCGAGCACCACGCTTTCAATGCCGTGCCTGTGCAGCAGTTGCGCGAGCAGAAGACCCGAGGGCCCCGCGCCAACGATACCCACCTGTGTCTTTGTCTTCATGGTTTGTTCTCCGCAACCGAATTTTACCGGCCGGCAAAGCGGCTCGCCCGGCAGGCGCGTTGCGTGTAGTGTTGGACAATCGCCGCGCTCGAACCATGCAACTTGCCGCCCGTCTCGCCCGCCACCTGCCGTTTTATTACGGCTGGCTGGTCATCGCCATCGCATTTGTGTCGATGGCCCTGGCGGTTAATGCGCGCACCGCGTTTTCACTTGTGTTTCCGCCTATTCTCGACGAATTCGGTTGGGATCGCGCCGACACCGCCGGCGCGTTTTCGTTTGGGTTTCTGGTCGCGGCGGCGGTAAGCCCGATGCTGGGTCGGGCCGTGGAACGGCTGGGCCCCGTACCAGTGCTGCAGGCGGGCGTCCTGGCCAGCGGCCTCGGCATGCTGCTCGCCAGCCAGGCGACGTCGCTGTGGGCCTTCTACCTGAGCCTGGGCCTGCTGGTGGGGTTTGGCAGCGTCTGCCTGGGCTACACCGGACACGGACTCTTCCTGTCCGCCTGGTTTGAGCGTAAGCGCGGCCTTGCCATCTCGATCGCGTACGCAGGCGCGGGCGCGGGTTCGATCGTTCTGCTGCCTTTGATGCAGCAGCTGATCGACACACAGGGCTGGCGCCAGGCCTGCCTTGCCTTCGGAATTCTCATTCTGGTGGTGCTGGTGCCCCTGAACCTCCTGGTGCGACGGCGGCCCTCTGACCTGGGGCTGCAGCCTGACGGGGATCCGATCGCTTCAGAGAGCCTCGCGCGGTCGCGCGCCAGGCGCGAAATCGATCCGGCCTGGACTCAGATCGAATGGACTCTGCGTCTCGCAATGCGCACCACCCGCTTCTGGTGGATTGCGCTGGCCTACGCAAGCGCGCTGTTTGTCTGGTATGCCGTTCAGGTTCACCAGACCCGTTACCTGCTTGAGATCGGATTCGATCCGACGACCGCAGCATGGGCATTGGGATTTGTCAGCCTGGCAGGTATTCCAGGGCAGATCGCATTGGGATGGCTGTCGGACCGAATCGGTCGCGAGATCGTCTGGTCGATCGGCTGCGCGGGCTTTATGGTGTGCTGCCTGCTGTTGCTTGCGCTGACGCGTTGGCCCAGTTTTCCGCTATTGCTCTTGATGGTGCTGGTCCAGGGCCTGATCGGATACGGCGTCACCTCGGTGTTCGGCGCGATTCCGGCAGATGTTTTTGAGAGCCCTCACTACGGCCCGATCTTCGGCACGCTCAGTTTGCTGGCCATTACCGGCGGTGCCCTGGGCCCATGGATAACCGGACTGATTCACGACTACACAGGCAGCTACCTGCCAGCGTTTGCGCTGGGCATCGCCGTATCGGCGATGGCCGCATTCGCCATCTGGCGCGCAGCGCCGGGGGCGGTTCGCGCGGTACCCGGGCGATCGCGCCCGGAACCCGCGGATTCGGTTGGGCCTGGCTGACGCCAGGCCACTGATCCGGCCGGTTATTCGGTGTCCGGTTATTCGGCTGCCAGCTCGACCGCCTGCGGCAGTGAATGGCTTTTGACATCGCCGCGCAGCTTTCTTGAGTGCTCTTCAAGCTGCCGACGCGCAGCAAGGAAAGCATCGCGAAGCGCGACGTTGACGTCTTCGTGATGCGCGTGATTGGCGACAATGTTGGCGCCTGGCACGGACACGTCAACACTGACGATGAAATGCTCGCCCTGCGCCTTGTGATGGTGCGGTTTGTCGACCACCACTCGGCAGCCAGTAACGTTTGGATGAAATTTTTCGAGCTTTTCGGTCTTTTCGCGGATCAGTTGCTCAAGCGCCGGGGAGACAGCCATTCCACGGAAGTTGATCTGCAGGGTGGTTCGCATCGGTCGTCCTTTCGCGCGGTCGGCGCAACGAAAAAAACCTGTAACTGCGGGTCGTCTCGCCGACCATCCTACTGCGAAATCAAGCCTTATGCGCAACCGGCAAGCGGCCCATTTTCGGCTCAAAACATGCGATCATTCACGGTTTGACACGCCAAGTGTCAGCCGTTTAGTACACCACCCTCGTCAGTCGCGCATCTCCACCAGAAGGTCACGCGCTGCCACCGTCTCGCCGGGCCGAACATGAACGGCCTTCACCACGGTATCGCGCTCGGCCCTGATCTGGGTCTCCATTTTCATCGCTTCCACCGACACCAGCGGGTCGCCAGCCTTGACCGACTGACCTGCCTTCACCGCAACCGTCACGACCATGCCGGGCATGGGCGCTGCAACGTGGGCGGGGTTGGCCGGATCGGCCTGCACGCGGGTGGGCGCGCGCCGCGAGCCACTGCGTTCAACCCGCATCGTTCGGGGTTGGCCATTGAGCTCGAAGAACACCTTGACCACGCCTTCTTCCTCGGCGGGCGCCGTCCCAAGCAGGCGCACGACCAGCGATTTGCCGGGATCCAGGTCAATGCTGATTTCCTCGAGCTCGGTCATGCCGTAGAAGTAGGTCGGTGAAGGCAGCGCGCTCAGGTCGCCAAAGCGCCGGCGGTGCGCGGAAAAATCGGAAAACACCTTCGGATACATCAGCCAGGACGACAGATCGTTGTCGGTCACCGCGTGCCCGGCGGCCTTGTGCGCCTGCTCGCGTGCCTGCTCCAGATCCACCGGCGCGATGCGCTCGCCGGGCCTGAAGGGCTGAGGTGGTTCGATGAGAATGGGCGTGGCGGTATCGCACTTGAGCACCCGACGCGAGATCTCCCTGGGAAAACCATCAGGCGGGAAACCCAGTTCACCGCGAAACAGCGATACAACGCTCTCCGGAAATGCGATGTCTCGCTCCGGGTCCAGGACATCGGCCACCGACAGGTCGTTAACCGCCATGAACAACGCCATATCGCCGACCACCTTCGAGGTCGGTGTCACTTTGACAATGTCACCGAACAATCGGTTGACCTCTGCATACCGCTCAGCCACCTCCGGCCAACGGGGTTCAAGCCCCAGCGCGCGTGCCTGCTCACGAAGGTTCGTGTACTGCCCACCCGGCATCTCGTGGCGATAAACATCAGACGTACCGGAGCGAATGTCTGACTCAAAGGGCGCATAGATGGTTCGTACGCTCTCCCAGTAATGGCTGATCATCTGAAGCGATTCGCGGTCAAGTCCGGTGTCGCGATCGCCCCCTTCAAGTGCGGCAACGATCGCGCCAAGATTGGGCTGCGAGGTCAGGCCGCTCATGGCATCGAACGCTGCGTCCACCGCGTCCGCACCCGCTTCAATGGCAGCCAGCACCGACGCGGCGCCTGCACCGCTGGTGTCATGCGTATGAAAGTGCACCGGCAGCCCGGTTTCCTCCCGCAGCGCATGCACCAGTTCGCGGGCCGCGCGCGGGCGGCACACGCCCGCCATATCCTTGACACCGATGACATGAACACCCGCCTCGCGCAGCTTGCGACCGATATCAAGGTAGTACTTCAGGTCGTATTTGAAGCGAGCCCTGTCGAACAGGTCGGCGGTGTAGCAGATCGAGCCCTCGCAGAGCGCGCCGCTTTCGAGCACCGCATCGATCGCGACCCGCATGTTCTCGACCCAGTTCAGGGAGTCAAACACGCGAAACACATCGATGCCCCCTGCCGCAGCCTGCGCAACAAAATGACGCACGACGTTATCGGCATAGTTGGTGTAGCCCACGGCGTTGCTGCCGCGAAGCAGCATCTGCAGCAACAGATTCGGCATGGCCCCGCGCAATCCCGCCAACCGCTCCCACGGATCCTCATTCAGAAAGCGCATGGCAACATCAAAGGTTGCGCCGCCCCAGCATTCCACCGAAAACAGCTGCGGCAGCATGCGGGCGTAATACGGCGCGATCCGCTGCATGTCGATCGAGCGCATCCGGGTGGCAAACAGCGACTGATGCGCATCACGCATGGTGGTATCGGTGATCAGCACCCTGCGACTTGCCCGCATCCACTCCGAGAATTTCGCGGGACCGAGTTGCTGCAGCAACTGACGCGACCCCGGGGGCGGTGCCACACTCAAATCGATGCGCTCACCGGGCCGTGCAATGGCGTTGGCGAGCGCACGCGAGCCCGCAACCGAGTAAGCCGACGCCTCGGGTGTCAGTGAGCTTGCGGCCTGCGAAGCACCGGCGGTTGTCGGCCAGCGGCGCGGCAAGGCAATCTGAAGGCGGGATAAATCAGGCTTCGTCCGACCTTTGAGATCAGGGTGACCATTGACCGTCACTTCGCCGATGTAGCCGAGCAGCCGGCTCGCACGGTCACGGCGCTTGCGAAAGTTGAACAGCTCGGGCGTGGTGTCGATGAATCGGGTGGTCACCGTACCAGCGGTAAACTTCGGATGATTGATGACGTTTTCAACAAACTGCAGATTGGTGGCCACGCCGCGAATGCGGAATTCGCGCAACCCGCGATCCATCCTGCGGATCGCCTCGAGTGCGCTCGGCGCCCAGGCGGTGACCTTCACCAGCAGCGAATCGTAATAGGGCGTGATCACCGCGCCGGTATACGCGGTACCACCGTCCAGTCGTAACCCGAACCCTGCCGCGCTCCGGTAGGCCTGGATGCGTCCGTAATCGGGCGTGAAGCCGTTTTCAGGGTCCTCGGTGGTCAGGCGACATTGCAGCGCATGGCCATTGAGGCGGATGTCACTTTGACGGGACACCGGACAATCGGGGCTGCCGATCGTCGCGCCCTGGGCGATCGCCAGCTGCGACTTAACCACATCGATACCGGTCACCATCTCGGTCACCGTGTGCTCAACCTGAATCCTCGGATTGACCTCGATGAAGTAAAAGCGCCCGGTATCCGCATCCATCAGGAACTCGACGGTTCCCGCATTCACATAGCCCACCGCGCGCGCCAGCTTCAACGCAGACTCGCAGAGTTCGCTACGGGTCGCATCATCGAGATAGGGCGCAGGTGCCCGCTCCACCACCTTCTGATTGCGGCGCTGCACCGAACAGTCGCGTTCAAACAAATGCACGAGGTTGCCGTGCGTATCGCCAAACACCTGCACCTCCACGTGCCGCGCGTGTCTGACCAGTTTTTCCAGGTAGACCTCGTCATTGCCGAAGGCTGACCGCGCTTCGCGGCGCGCCACCTCAAGCTGCGCATCGAGATCGGCAGCCTGCTCGATGACCCGCATGCCGCGACCGCCGCCGCCCCAACTCGCCTTCAGCATGAGCGGGTAGCCGATCTGCTCAGCCAGCCGCCTGGCCTCGCCCAGGTCATGCGGCAGCGGTCCGGTTGCCGGCATCACCGGGACGCCCGCGCGCTCAGCCGCCGCCCGGGCTGCGACCTTGTTGCCGAGCGTCGTCATTGCCTCTGGCGTTGGTCCCACAAAAACAATGCCAGCCTGCGCGCAGGCCCGGGCAAAGTCGGGATTTTCGGAAAGAAACCCGTAGCCGGGATGGATCGCGTCGACCTTGGCCTGGCGGGCAATCCGTATGATGTCTTCGATATCGAGATAAGCCTGAAGCGGCTTTTGCCCCTCGCCCACCTGATAACTTTCATCGGCCTTGAAACGATGCAGCGCAAAACGGTCCTCATGCGAATAAATCGCCACCGTCCGCATGCCCATTTCGGCTGCGGCACGCATCACCCTGATTGCAATTTCAGAACGGTTGGCAACGAGCAGGGACTGGATGCGGCGCATGGGATCTCCCGAAGAGAGTCAGATCAGTCTGGACGAACGAGGGGGATGGATTGACGCGCTGCAACATTACCTGCGCAACGCGGTCGCTGCAATTCAAAACCCGCCTGCGCGGTCCGCTTGCCGCGCTCACACTCACGGCCTGGCTTACTGGCTGTGGCGGAGGCGGCGGGGGCTCGACCCCAACGCCTGTGACGCCGCCTGACCCCCGCCCGGTGATCGCAGGGTGCAGCCTGCTTTATCCGGTCAGCGGCGCCGCGTCACAACCCGGCCTTCCCGATCCCCTGCTGGGCGCGCAATGGCATTTGAGGCCCGCCGACAGCAGCACCGGCGAGATGGGCTTGGGCGCCACGCTTGCCTGGCGCACATCCCTGGGGCGAGGCGTCCGTGTCGCGGTTATCGATGGGCCTGTTGAAACCCTGCACGGTGATCTGGCGGCCAACATGCCGGCCACCGGCTCATTTGACTACCGGCTCAATACCGCCACGGCACCGCTTCCCTGTGCTCCCGAAGATGCGCACGGCACCGCAGTCGCCGGCATTCTGGCGGCAGCGCGCGGCAATGGTCTGGCTGGCGCGGGCGTGGCGCCCGCCGCCACCGTGGTGGCCTACAACGCGATCGAGGCCGGCGTGCGCGCCGAACTGACGCGGCAGCGAATCGCTGATGCGCTCACCCGCAGCGACAGTCATCACCTTTACAACCTCAGTTGGGGCTCGGATGACGATGGTGCGCTGCACGCGGCAGACACCGCAGTCATCCAGGCCATCGACCAGGGCATCCGCAGAGGCCGCGGCGGGCTTGGCACGCTGTATGTCTTTGCGTCGGGCAATGGCGGCTGTCTTACCATCGATGGCCGCACCGACCCTGATCCGCGCGACCCCACCCGCTGCCGTTACCGTGACATGACCGGGTTCGATGGTCATTTGAATCTGCCCGGCGCAATCACCGCGTGCGCGGTCGATCGAACCGGGCGACTGCCTCTTTGGGGCGAAGAGGGAGAGAATCTGCTGGTGTGCGGTCTGTCTAGCGACAGCGCTGGCGGCAACGCCATCACAACGCTTGCACCCGGCAACACCACGCGCAGCAACTTCGGTGGCGCCTCGGCGGCCGCACCCATGGTGTCGGGCGTGATTGCGCTGATGCTCGAGGTGAACCCGTCGCTCAGCTGGCGCGACATCCGGTTGATTCTGGCCGAAACGGCACGGGAGAATCAGCCGCTTGATCCGTCATGGTCATCGACCGCGCTTGACAAATGGCCCCCCCAAACCGTCAACGCACAACCGGTTCGCAAGCGTTTCAGTCGGCGCTTCGGGTTTGGCGTGGTCGATGCCGAGGCGGCCGTCGAGCGCGCCCGCACGCTCGGTGCTTCGGTGGGCACCCATGACACCCTGACCACCTGCGAATTTTCGCGCACGCCGGCGATCGGCCTGCCTGACTTCGTTGATCCCGATCCGAATCGCCCTGATGGCCGCACCTGGCGCTCCGACACCATCACCGTCGGCGCTGTCAATGCACCGGGCAACGCCTGCGGCATCTCCCAGATCGAACTGGTTGAGGTGATCTTCAGTGCAACCCACCGCTATGCGGCTGACCTTGAGATCGAACTGGTCGGCCCGGGGGGCGTCAGCCGGCTCGCCGACTCGCGGTTCTGTGGCGGCACCAGCCGCCGGGACCAGAACAACGACCAGGACCGCTGCGGCAGCTACACCAACTGGCGGTTTCTCGCGAACCGCCATATTGCCGAGAGTTCGCAGGGCGCCTGGACGCTGCGCGTTGCTGATGCGGTCTTGGGCGAAACCGGCACCTGGCAGAGCTGGACACTGCGCCTGTCGGGCCGCTGACCGGCAGCGACCCGACGGCGTGCTACAACGCTGTCAAACCCGCGTAAACGGCAGACTGCGCGGACGCGCTGCACCGAGCGTGGCCATTGCGTTGGCGATGGCCGGCGCAATCGGTGGCAGCCCCACTTCACCGATGCCGCCAGGATGATTGTCCGTGACAATCACCTTGACATCGACGAGCGGTGTCTCGGCGGCGCGCAGGATCCGATAGCGATCAAGATTGGTCTCCTGAGGCGCCCCTGCTTTGAAGGTCATCTTCTCGTGCAGAGCCGCGGACAGGCCGTAAATCATTGAGCCCTCGATCTGCGCGCGCACATTGCGCGGTTGCAGCGCAACGCCACAATCAACCGCCGACCAGACGTGGTGAACGACTGGCATGCCGTTGGCGATCGATATCTCGACCACCATCGCGCACATCGTGTTCCACGCATCGGAGAACGCGACACCCAGGGCGCGGCCTGCCTGGCGGGGCTTGCCCCAGCCCGACATTGCTGCAACCTCACGCATCACGGCTGCGCCGCGCGGGTTCTTGTCAAGCATGCGGATCCGGTACTCGATGGGGTCCACACCGACGCCGCGAGCAACCTCGTCAACCAGCGTTTCGATCGCAAACTTGGTATAGCCAGGGCCCACCGCGCGCCAGAAGCCCGCGTTGATGCCGCGCTGCTCGATCATGAACTGCACGGTGTGGCCAGGAATCGAGTAAGTGATCTCGGCGCCTTCCATCACCGGCGCATCCTTGCCACCCGACGCCTTGAACGCACCCGGGACTACGCGGGCGTAGATGCCTTCCGACACCACCCGATGCAGGAAGCCCGTGATACGCCCCTGGGCATCGACCCCGGCAACCAGATGCTGCGCAGTCATCGGGCGATACTTGTCGTGCACGATGTCGTCTTCCCGGGTCCAGATCACCTGAACCGGCGTACCCGGCATGGCCTTGGCGACCAGCGCCGCATCCACCGCAAAATCGGGCTCAACGCGACGTCCGTAGCCGCCGCCCAGCAGCGTGATGTTGGCTTTGATGTTTTCGGGTTTGAATCCCGCCGCGCCGCCTACCGCACCGATGATGAACGATGCCGACTGGGCGGGCGCCCACAGTTCGATCTGCTCGCCACGAACCACTGCCGTGCAGTTCATGGGCTCGAGGCAGATGTGCGACACCATTTCCGAGGTGTAGGTGGCCGAAAAGGTTCGCGCGGCCCCGGCGATCGCCTTGGAGGCATCCCCGTCCTTGATGAAATCCACCCCGGCATCGTCGAGCTTGCGGGCCCGCGCCACGTACTCGGCCAACACCTTGTCTGAGTTGTGCTGACGCGCCCGGGCTGCGTTGGTCCATTCCACCTTCAAAAGATCGCGGGCCTTGCGCGCGGTGTGCCAGGAATCAGCCACCACGGCAACGCCGTAAGGCAGCCGAACCACCTGCTGTACACCCTTGGTTGCACGCGCCGCCGCATCGTCCACGCTGGTCGGCGTTTCGCCATGGACCGGCGCGCGCAGCACCGCGGCATACCGAAGACCCGGCATCCGCTGATCAATCCCAAAGCGGGCAGTGCCGTTGGTCTTGGCAGCCACGTCGACCCGGTCGATATCCGTGCCAATGATCTTAAACTGACGCATCGGGCGCAGCTGGCTTTTGTCGACCGCAGGCAATTGCTCTGGTGCTTTCGCGACAGCGGCAATCTGGCCGTAGCTCATGCGCTTGCCAGAGCTGTGAATGACCGCGCCCAGCTCGGTACGGCATTCGCCTGCCGGAACACCCATGGCGGCGGCGCCCGCCTGCAGAACCACCTGACGCGCCTGCAGACCCGCAAGCCGAATCGGCTCGTAGTAGCCCTGTACCGTGCGGGAGGCGCCAGTGGTCATGCCGCCGCCAAATCGCGGGTTGCCGAAAATTTTCGCGTTGGAGGGCGCCTGCACAACGCGCACCGTTTTCCAGTCGAGGTCAAGCTCTTCGGCAAGCAGCATGGGCATGGCGGTCATGGTGCCCTGACCCATTTCCGCTGCGGGTGACAAAAGCGTCACGGTGCCGTCGGTGGCGATATTGACCCAGGCGCTGGGTGCATAACCCGAACCCGCGTTGGCCTGCGCCTGCGCCTGGGCAAGGTCCGTTCCCGAGAGCCCGAACGACACGCCGATGGCGACCGATCCTGATCCGACCAGGAAACTGCGACGCGATGAGGATGTGATCTGACTCATGCTCGACCTCCACTCATCGCCTTCTGGGCGCCGGCGACCGCCTCGGCGATCTGGTTGTAGGTGCCGCACCGGCACAGGTTGCCATTCATGCCGTCGAGGATCTCGGTTCGCGACAGCGGCTTCTTTGCGGTGCGAAGCAGGTGGGCAGCCGTCATCAGCTGACCCGACTGGCAATAGCCGCACTGCGGTGCCTGCGCGGCGTTCCAGGCGCGCTCCAAGGCCTTGCCGGCGTCTGTTTTCATCAGACCTTCGATGGTGGTGACGTTGCGTCCGGCTGCCGCCTGCAACGGCAACGCGCACGACCGCACAGGTTCACCGTCAAGATGCACCGTGCAGGCGCCGCACTGGGCAATGCCACAGCCGTACTTGGTGCCGGTCAAGTTGGTCTGTTCGCGGATCGCCCACAAAAGCGGTGTGTCGGGCGGGGCGTCGATCGACACCCGCTCGTTGTTAAGCGTCAGTTGGATCATTCAGCGTCTCCGTTCAAGAAATTTTTCGCCCGGATTGTTGTTTCCGCGCAGACCTCGAATGTAGGGCGGACGGCCCGTGCGTGTGAAATGCCGGGGTAAACCGTGGGGGCATCCGCTGACCAATACGTGGTGGCTCAGCGCCAAACCAGCGACCGTAGCGAAAGCCCACCCAGGCATGCTCGCGCATCAGCATTTCGACGCGCGCCGACTCGCGATTTTCGAGGGCCTCAAGCACCAGCTGGTGCTGCAGCTGCGCGATCTGAATCTTCCGAAATTCCGCTTGCAGCGACGTTGGGTCAATCACGATCGAGGTGGCCGACGCAAAAGGCAGATGATCGTTGCGGGCAATGGCGTCGGCGATCACCCGGCTCGGATGGCTGCCCACCACAATCCGGTGGTAGCGCGCATTCAGCTCGGTCCAGCGATCAACATCTGCCGGATCAAGCCGACCTTTGGCAAGCACGGCCTCGCCGTCAGCCACCGCCTGCTGAAGCGCCGCGCGTTCCGCCTCGGTGAGACCTCTTTCGGCAAGGTGTCGCGCGGCAAGCCCCTCAAGCACGCCCCGCACTTCGATCGCGCTGCGGATGTCCTGGTCGGAAATTGCGCGCACGGCGTAGCCGCGAGCGCCAGCCGGTTCCAGCAGCCCCTCCTCGGCAAGCGTGCGGATGGCAAGCCGAACCGGCGTTCGAGACACGCCGAGTGCCTGAGCCACCGGAATCTCGATGAGCCTGGAACCCGGTGGAAATTCGCCACTCAGGATCTTCTGACGCAGGGTCGCAGTCACGGAAGCCGTATTGAAGTCAGCTTTTTCTGGATCCAATTCGACCTTCATTATTACAATTTCCTCTTTAATTAGATAATATTGGATCCAATCAAGGCGCATCCCTGGCCTGATCATTGACTGTCCGTCTCAACCGCTTCGACGCCAACCGGGATTTCCAGCATGTTCATCCGAAACGCATGGTACGTCGCCGCCGCCGCCGCCGAGCTCACCGACGCCCCGCTGGGGCGAACCGTCTGTCAGCAACCCCTGGTGTTCTTCCGGAACGCGGCAGGTCAGGCAGTCGCGCTTGAAGACTGGTGCCCGCACCGGGGCGCACCATTGTCGCTTGGCCGGGTGGTCGAGGGTCGGCTGATATGCGGCTATCACGGTTTGGAAATGGGCTGCGACGGGCGAACCGTCGCGATGCCAGGCCAGCGGGTACGCGGCTTCTCGCCAATCCGCAGCTTCCCGGTGGTGGAATACGCCGGCTTCGTCTGGATATGGCCTGGCGATCCTGCGCTCGCTCACCGGGAGGCGCTCCCCAAACTCCCCTGGGTCGACAACGACGGTTGGGCGTTTGGCGGCGGTCTCTATCACGTGCGCTGCGACTATCGGCTGATGATCGACAACCTGATGGATCTGACACACGAGACCTACGTGCATGCAGACAGCATCGGCCAAAACGAGATCGACGAAACACCGTGCAGCACTCAGACAGTGGGCGACACAGTCACCACCAGCCGCGTGATGAACGACGTGACCGCGCCCCCGTTTTGGCAGACCGCCATGCAGGCACACGGCCTTGACCCGTCGCACCGGGTCGATCGCTGGCAAGTCTGCCGATTCAGCCCGCCTTCGCACGTGATGATTGAAGTTGGGGTTGCGCTGGCAGGGTACGGTGCGCGACAGGCGCCGCCTGAGGCGCGTGTGTCAAGCATGGTGGTCGACTTCATCACCCCAGAAAACGCCGACAGCATCTGGTACTTCTGGGGCATGGCACGTGATTACCGACCCGACGATCACGCGCTCACCGAGCGCATTAAAGAGGGTCAGGGCCGAATCTTCGGGCAGGACATTCAGGTG
>Ga0169931_10001273_pt1 | contig 41685 bp, 37 predicted proteins | sample Kivu_15m_20L_FD_129675 | JGI IMG/M metagenome (GOLD analysis project Ga0169931, IMG submission 129675) | Freshwater microbial communities from Lake Kivu, Western Province, Rwanda to study Microbial Dark Matter (Phase II) - Kivu_15m_20L... | ecosystem: Environmental > Aquatic > Freshwater > Lake... | reverse complement strand
TGAAACGACGAGACGTCCTGACACTCGATTCTTGGATGATACGACATGCACATTCCCCAGGCGAAAGCCGAAATGCAGTATGCCTCGAGCGTATGCGCACTGTTTCATAGCTCGAGACTCAGTGTGCCCCGTTTAATTCGGCAAAATCCGCAGAATGTTGCTTGCGCGCGGTGCCTGAGACAAATTTTAGACAAATTTTAGGGGGAAATTTTAGGGGTCAACACTCCCAGTTCATCAGACCTTCCAACATCGGAATCGTTCTTGCGGAGACTGTCTGAGAGAACGTATCGGCAATCAGGTGCTCATTCACGAAGGAGAGATAGCTTTGAAGAATTTCAGCATGACGCCTATCCGGTTCACTCAAATCGATACCACATATGAACCGACTATGGTCTGGAAGAAGGGGCCCACGCTCATCCACCATTTCTCGGATAATCCTCCTCGCAAAACGGTACGATTCCATTTGACTATTCAGCCCTCTTGCATGCAACGAGAGAGCGCCACGATACCTGTCGAATCCAGACCGAGTATTCATCACTGCCTCTCGATAATGATCAGAGAGCTGCCTATTGAGTTCAGTGATTTCGTCCAACGAAGTCGCTTCTGGTGCGTGGATTCGAGAAATGAGAGGGTATTCCTGCTCGAGAAAGAGCGGGAGATCCGCCACACGTTCATCACCTGCCTCGGAATGAGCTGACTCTGGCGCATACTCGTGAAGATTCCTTCTCACTCGAGCAAGCTCCCTCCGGCTTTCAGGCACGACCAACTGAAGAAGCTCTTCAAGGCGGGCTACCGTAGTGTCGCGACCTTCTTCATGGAAAAGCTCGGTCAGACACAGTGCGCATTGCGACCTGACTGGCAAATCGATAGAGTCGCCAAGCCGTCCGATAGCATTGAAGAGTAGCGTCGTTGCCCTGTCCAAGGGACTAAAGCGCTCCGTGGTAGAGAGCACGTGCTTCACTCGCTCCCAGCTCTCGAGGAGAACTTCCAACTTTTTGATATACTCCAAAGTCTCTTGAATTCTTCGCCTGCCGACCTCTCTGTCTCCACCTTCAATCCCGCCGAAGATTCTTTGAGCGAGCGCCTGCGCCTCCCTATAGCTCTTCTTGACATGCCCCGCTTCCAACTCTCGTAGGTCGCACACAACGCGAACCATGCGTTCTCCATTCACTTCCAAAGTGTGATTCGTGATGGTAAAGCCAGCAACAGCAAAAGCAGCAGTCAGACTGGGGATATTTCTCTCTAGAACCACCGCACTCGCAACATCTGCACCGTGCACTACCTGCTCCAGAAGAAAGGCCGAAATAAGCTTCGAATAGACTCTATCGCTGTACATCTCCCTGTCTGGATTCACATTCATCCAATAGAGATAGCCCGTCTTGTTCGGAGCGCCCAGCAGCGTCGAGAGCCCCGGCCGTTTAAGTTCAAGAACCGAAGGGGTATACGTTATAGCGACCCCGTCTATGGTCCCGTCGGGCCCCTTCACGGTGTAGAAGTTTGCCCCGTCGACGTACTCTCGCATGAGCGCGTGAGGTGAAAGATCTCCACAAGTGACCCCTCGCAAGGCAACAGCAGGATGCGTCATCGGTAATCGTGAGCGTGCCAGTGCATTCGATATCTCGATTAAATCGTACCCCGTGAGCTCTGACTCAAGTCTGGTTCTCCCCCGAACTCCCGCATAATCCAAGCCATCTTGATAACGGAGCGCTGTCTCCAACAGGGCCCCTTGATCCTGTGGACCAGCAAGGGATGCCGCTCGACATAGCGAGAGCAGCTCAGTACTTATACGCAGCTTCGTCGGTGTCTGCTCGCTCAACTGTGCATCCGAGATCTCGAAGAGTCGCTGAGTAATATAAGATAGAGGCTTTCGGATCACCGGACGCGGGTAGTGTGCTCGATGCACCGGCTTAGTGAGTGTATTCTCATGGGTCTTTCCGATGGCCCAAAGGCTGTGTAGGAGATCCTCGGATGAGCCTGAAACCACGGCGATATTCTGCTTATCATCGTCACTCAAGCTTCTGATGGTGTCCTGCAGAATGAGGTCACCTTGGTTGACCTCGTTGTTCCAGATCACTACCTTCCAACCAAACTCGACCAAAACGCGAATACTACCGAGCAGATGCATGTGCGGATTCGAACTTGCAATGACAAAGGTCGGACAGACGCCATACGTGAGAAGCGTCTCAGTATCGCGAGTAATGACCGAGCTCTGTAGTCCCTGTATTGTGTCATGCTCCAGCTGACGCATCAGATCGGGAAAACAATCCATTCCTAAAGTTCGGATAAGTAAAGGGTACCTCGCCCGATTCAAACCGTCACATACGGCCCGAATGTCCCGTGCGGAGTATTCCCTCTGCTCTGGAGCGCGCATAGAGCGCTCTCTCCGCGCCTGTAAGGGTATATGTGGGAGAATAGGTAGGAATCTATTCTTCTTACTCGAGTAGACGGACACCCCTTCTATTGGTAGGGAGAGCACCTGAGCTGCGTCGAAATTATCGGGGGATATAGGATAACGCAACAACCCTCGACTATTGAATGGCACCTCTTCCAATTCCGGGGCGCCATCCGAGTCCTTCCACAGAACTAATGCTTTCCCGTCCTGTATTCTCAGAATCTGTCCGTTGATGGGATAAAACTCGTCGTCAGTTGTCGAGTTGTAGTTCGAAATTCCCTTTTGAAGGAGCAGTCCGGGTCTATACGGAGATGCAGCGTCTGAAGGGCACCTAAGGGGCAGTAACCAACTGCTCTCACCCCTTTCGAACATGTAGGATTGGCGTATTGCTACGGCAGCATCCTCCTCGAGCAACTCGTGAGGCCGATCATAGGCAACTGATACTGCTTTACCTGTGAGGATACGCTGCCCACTATCCGTCACGGATACCTCAGGATCGGTCAAAAAAAGGACTCTTCGTTCTCTCAGCAACAACACATCGCCCGCTCGAGGAGCAGTAAACACCTCGGCCTGATACCGGATCGTACCCTCGATTTTTACAATAGAAAAAAAGTAGTTCGGGTGACCCCGAATACTACTGATCTCATCTCTCTTCGGATGACCTTTATACGGAAAACTTATCGTGCAGTTAGATTGGTCGCTGCCCTCGCCGAGTTTTTCTACCCAGCTCTCGAGTTCGGCAAGTTGGCACTCTGACATCACTTCGAGCTGGTGAAGAGCTTTTGCTACATGGAAGGCCTCCATGTAACTAAAGAATTCCGATAGAGCCGGGAACACGCCCTCTTCCAAGGTCTGTGCTGAGATAGCAGACCTCTCAGTCAAAGCATCCGGGTGGCAAATCTGCTCGTACGTATACTTTGCTGCTTCACATGCTTCATGAGAGATACGGGACAGCTCAGCGACTAGCTTCTCAACACCAGCTTCAGATAACTCTCGTGAGACTCGGCGAGCGACGTCGATAAGGTATTCGAATCGAGATATGACCGGTGATGCAGCAACAAAACGGTCCACTATGGCGGCGACGCTCTTTTCTATGGAGCATGGAATAGTCGTGCAGGCACCCTCGAGATTCATACTAGTGAGTTATGGTTCATCAACCTCCTCATGTAGATAGAGGTGTCGGTTCGGGTTTTAATCGGATCCTTCAAGATTGAGCTTGCATGGTGGATTTACGTACTCCGACGTAGAAAAGAAGCTTGCTTATCCGAGGATCGAACTGTACGATCTAGAGAGCGAGGGCTTCTGCAAGCGCCGCGAACTGCTGTATACCCAACTGCTCTGGCCTCACATCTGGCGATATGCCAGCTCTTTCAAGTGCCAAAAGTATACTCTCTCTACTCCACTTTCCACGCGCAACTAAGCTGTTGATCAATTTCTTGCGCCTCTGAGAAAAAGCTGCCCTGACCACCGATTCGAAATGCACGGGATCGTCGACAGGAACCCTGGGCCCATCAAGAAACGAGAGCTTCATCACCTGAGATTCCACCTCTGTAGGGGGATGAAATGCATCACCGGGTACGATCGGCCCTAGCTCAACATCTGCCCACAGCTGCACCGCCACCGAGATACTTCCGTATGTGCGGCTCCCCGGTGGCGCAGCTAAGCGCTGCGCAAACTCGCGCTGGACCATCAGCACCGCGTGGCGCACCGAACGCCTGTACGCTATCAGGTGCAGCACTATCTCCGTAGAGAACACGTACGGTATATTACCAAAAACGAAGAGCTCACCCCCGATCTGCGAAAGATCGGCCGCACGCACATCCGCATGAATCACCTCCGCCTGTGGAAACTGCCCCCGGAGATGCTCACAAAATGAGGGCTCTATCTCAATCAAGGTCAGTCTACAGGCCCCCGTCAGGTACTTAGTCAAAGCGCCCGTCCCAGGTCCGATCTCAACCACGTGGGCATCCGCGGGAGCATCTCCAAATGCCACTATCGATTCCACGATATCGGGCCGTATAAGGAAATTCTGCCCCCGCTCCTTCGATGGCCGTACCTGAAGCGAACGGAGGGTATCCTTGGCTCGTTCAAAGCGCTTCTCTCCTCCACGGCTCCTACGCTTCATTCGTACACCTATCCCAATAGAACGCGCACAGGGACTCAACCGGCCATCTGCTGAAAATATTAAGCGGCGGCGCTGCAACACCTGCCAACCGGTAGCGACCTGCGACGAACCCGATCATAGCACCGTTGTCGACACAGTGCTGCATCGGCGGAAAGAATACCTCCTTACACGTAGCTGTCAGCCGCGCCCGCAATTCGGTATTGGCAGACACCCCGCCACACACAACTAGGGGTAATCGATGCTTCTTGACCTCTCGTGCCGTCTTGTTCACGAGGGAATCGATGATCGCATCTTGGATAACCCACGCCACCTCGGCTCTCACCCCTTCATCGGTCTGAAGCGCCTCTCGATTGCGCTCAACTAAGAGCGCCACCGCCGTCTTAAGCCCCGAAAAGCTAAAATCCTCCATCTCACGCGCTACCCGTGGCAGGCTAAAGCGGGTTGAGCTTGAGACCTGCGACGCAAGTGCCGCCAGCCTTGCTCCACCAGGGTACGCAAGACCAAGGAGATTTGCCGATTTGTCGAACGCCTCTCCGGCAGCATCATCACGGGTACGACAGAGCGCGGTATATCGCCCTAGACCTTCCACTAAGAGGATCTCAGTGTGACCACCCGACACCACTAAAGCGATGTACGGTGGTGTAAGCCCACTTGCATGGAGCTCTCCCGAGAGGATGTGCCCTTCGATATGGTTGACCGGAAAGAGCGGGATCGCGCGCTGCGAGGCTACACCTTGAGCGAAGGTTATCCCGATCAAGAGACACCCCTTGAGCCCCGGCCCGCAGGTCACTCCTATTCCATCGATAGCATCGAGCCCTCCCGAGACGCGCGAGAAGAGATCTTCGCACAACAGCGGCAGATTTCGCATATGTTCACGCGAAGCCAGCTCCGGGACCACACCACCGTACAGCTCGTGCAATTCGACCTGTGAAGCCAACACCTCTGCTCTAACCGTAGCCCGACCAGCAGCATCAAACTCCAGGACCGCTAACCCAGTCTCATCACAACTTGTCTCTATCCCGAGGATCAACATCGAGGAGGCATCCTACTCAACAACCGGCGCTTAATCGATAGCCGGTACCGTTCGCAGATACGCCACGATCGCCGACAGATCGCTTGCAGAGGCACGGGCGTACGAGCTCGTTGGACAAAAACGTGTATCGATCATACTCCCATCCGGTCGCTGTCCTGATCTCATAAAGTGCAGCAGTGCACCATCCGACCACCCACCGATCCCAGCAGTCGTTGATGCCGTTATATTAGGCGCAGTCGTAGTTTCACCATCGAACGAGACCTCACGTCCCCCGGCCAGGTACTGTTCCGAGCTGAGTAGTCCCCCAGGATCTGAATGACACGAGCTGCATCGAGCTACGTTGTCTACCAGATAACCGCCATACTCAACCGTGAAGTGCGGAGATATCCGAGGAACAAGCCCCTTTACCTCCGGTGCGCCCTCGGAGAACCCAGAGGTGTTCCGGGCAAAAAAGGAGATCTCACGTCGCTCAACCTCGTTGTCACTTCCTGGAAGGGTGCGAAGATAAGCAATTATCGCAGCGAGATCACCATCTGATAACCACTCAAGCCCCTGATGGAAAGCTGTCGAGATCCGCACGCCATCCGGTCGGGTGTATGAGCGAAAGAGCTGCACCAGGTCGCGCTCGCTCCAGTCTCCGATACCCTGCTCAGCGATCGTCACATTCGGGGCATACACCTCACCATACCGGTCACCCATAAGCCGCCCACCACCGAGGCTAGTACCCCCCTCACCCCCGTGACAGAAACGGCAGGCAGCTAGACCCTCTACGAGAAGCTGCCCGCGGGCTATCGGGGCCTCGGCAGTGGGGAGCGTCGGGGGTATCGGATCATCCGAGGAACATCCGGTCACCGCTCCGATCGCTCCAACGAGGAGGGCTACAACGCTTATGAATCTTAAGGATCTCATCCCCACACACTACACCGAGCCAGCACTGCCGGAAAGTGTCGATGGGGTATCGGTCAGAGCTGCCCCCTCCCCCCGGCTCCAGGTATCACTCGGAACCCTCGCCTGACTTCTCTCCATGCTACGGGTGAGCATCCCGCCCGGTATGGTGCCAACCCATTGGAGAGCCCACGTCAACGCTGCTAACGGTCGTTTATCGGGAGGCCTCAGTCAACTCGAATAGGGGTAGAAGGTAGAACCGAAGGTCGGCGGTGCGACTCCTCGTGGCACGGTCGACCAGCGGTAGCTGGAAGGTTTTGCGTGGTCTTTTCACCAGCAGTGGTGCTGGTGAGTAGTTTCTTATGAGGTTCTCTCAGAAAGGTTTCAGGATATGAAGAAGAGGAAAACGAGGGGAGTCGCGTTCATAGCGAGCGCGTGGCTGCTCGGTCTTTGTTGCCTCGCATGCGGGCTCGTTTGGCCCAGCTATGCAGAAGCTCGCAGACAGCATGCTTGGTTGTATTTTAATTCTCTTGAGGTGCCACTGGCCGACGGCGGACTTCAGGATCTCGATCAGCTCGAGGCCAACGTACGCCGATTCGAGAGCAACTTTGCAGCGCTCAAGGTTGGAAACAACCACAAGGCTGCACTGGAAAAAGCGCGTAGCATCCTCGAAAGAGCACGCATCTTGAGGACCCAAGCATCTGAACTTGATGCTCAGGCCTATCAGGACGCCCACGCTCAACTTCGAGCCGATGTGAAGCGCGTTCCACGGATAGGCAAGGACGCCTTCTATGAGAACAACCCCTGGTTGGTTGGGCTCATTAGTTACGCATGGGCGAGCTGGGTCTTACCTGGATGCTTGGTCGCCTGGGCAGTGTTCGTAGTCCCCATCACTCTCCATCTGCCGAGCGACGCCACCGGATCCAAGTCTGATGGCTCTAATGACTCAAAGGGCTCGGGCTCATCCGGTGGTGGTTATGGCGGCGGTGGTGGCTATGGGGGCGGTGGATATGGGTATGGCTGCGGTGGCTATGGTGCGATGCCTCCTCCGTATTATCCACCCATGCATGGGCCCATTGGGGGCTTCGGACAGGGCAGCAACGGCGGCTATCCCCCCTGGGGCTCCGTCTAAATAACCTCGCTGCAGGTGGTGACTCTTCGTTTCTTGAGGTTGACAAACAAAGCTACCGCTTGTCGACCTCCCACTCAGACCCTTCGACTGCTAGTCCCCACCTCCGCAGCCATCACTTGAGCCCCCATCAGAGTCGGTATCTGCACCTCCGCCGAAATCGTCGAAGCCATCTGAAGTTCCATCAAAAGTTGAATCCGAAAAGTCGCCACCGCAATAGATCGGGGTATCGTCGCGGTTATCCGATACATTTGAGCAATTAGGTACGAGGCAGAGGCCCAATATGCTATGACTCAGCTACTCAGCAGAGGGAACCGCCAGATCGAAGTCCTCAACCTGTGCGTGTGGCTTCTGATCCGTGAAGAATCGGTTCAGGCGCCGCCGAAGCATCAGACGTGATCGGTGCAGCCGAGACTTCACAGCAGGTATCGTGAGATCCAATAGTCGCCCGACCTCTTTACTTGTAAGACCATCGACATCACGCAGGATAAACACTGGCCTGTAGTCATCCGGGAGCTTGCGAATTGCACACTCAAGCGCCTCAAGCATTTCATTGCGGATCGATTGAGAATCAACGTAGGCGCTCTCGGGGCTCTTGAGCGCTGGAAGTACGTGTGACTGCTGCATGACCTCTTCGAGTGCAACGCTTTGATCTTGTTTGCGCTTACGCAGCTTCATGAAAGCAGCATTGACCGTCACTCGATACAGCCAACTCGAAAACGATGACTTACCCTCAAAGCTCTCTATCTTACGGTGAACGGTGACGAAAACATCTTGGAGTACCTCCTCGGCATCTTCGGCGTTACGCGTGAGCCTGGAGGCTAAGCTAAACACCTTATTGCTATACCGGCCAATCAACTCTTCGAAGCTCTGTTGATTACCGTCCCTTACTTCAGCTATCAGATCCAGGTCAGTTTTCTTTTTCATCGCCTCACGCCCCACTCCGGTCACTCTTGACTCACTGTCGAACTATTGGAGGTAAAAACTCACCTCTCGCGGGGACTCATGCGAAAACCTTGCCAGCCTGAGTTGGCGGCGATGCAGCTCTTTAAAAAAAGGATTCGCGACCTGGTATCTGCTAGTTAGCTCGTCACCTGGGCCACAACTGACCAAGAATAGATCACCCCCTGTCAGGGAACCGATAGAATGCGTCAAAAAAGGCAAATGTTGCCGAGAGAGGTCTTCGAGCCCTCGAGGAGGGATAAGGCAAAAGCTACCAGCATCGCCGGGAGGGTATACCGCGTATCCTATCCGTCTATCGAGCTCGCCTTACGTAAGACATACGCAAGGTATGCAGAACCTCTTCCAGGAACCGCCCTTCCTCACTCGATAGATTTCCGCGCGTCTTACGTTGTAACATGGAGAGGATCTCGATGGTCTGCCGACCTGCCTCAATATCGAGCGGAATCTCCATGCCCTCCGGTGGATCCATCTCGCCGATCTGCACCAAAGCCTGTGTTGCAAGGGACATCAGGAACGAAGTAAAGGAAACCCCCGCCTCGTCTACCTCACCTGACTCCATCTGAAATTCTTGCGCGAGCGCTCGGTCCGTGTGGAGCGCGTCCTCGTGATCCGCTGAAGGCCCAGCGGCTGACCTCACCTCTGGACGGGCGGTCGCATGAGCAGTAGACTGGTCAGAGCGGGGAGCCCCTTGTATCGTTTGGCCGACCGGAATTTCTTCACCATGCTGACGTTCACGACCCTCTGAGTCGAATCGACGACGATCCACTACCTGGAAAGACTTTTTGCTCCCTCCGTTACTCTCCTCCGCCATATGACCTCTCGACCTGCAAGATACTCATTCCTCTTGTATCATGCGCCCCTGCGAGATACCACTCTCGTCTTAGCATCTTAGACGGCCTCGCTTCCCTAGAGCTTCATGCCGATGCAGACTAGACGGGGCTTCGATTGCAGGCTACTTAGGAACTACCGCCGACGGCAGGTGGGAGGGACTGAGCAACAGCTGCGTGCATAGCTTTTGGGAGCCTTCATGGAATTTACCCTTTTAGGGTGTGGGACATCAACAGGGGTACCTGTGCCAGGCTGTACATGTCGCGTGTGTACCTCGACTCATCCGAGAAACTACAGAGACCGAACCTCAGCGTTGATTACCCTGGACTCGGGGACGACTATCCTGATTGATGCAGGACCTGACCTGCGGCAGCAAGCTCTCAAGCATAAAATAGCCGCGGTGGATAATGTCCTGTTCACCCATGCTCACGCCGATCACATACTGGGCACCGACGATCTGCGTACCTTTAACTTCATCACCAGGAAAAGGATCTCTTGTTTTGCCACCCAGGCAACACTAGCCGGAGTGAAACAATCGTTCCCTTACATCTTCGAACCTGATCCCTCATACCAGGGAGGTATGGTAGCACAGCTCGATCTGGTAGAGATAAACTACGACCAACCGTTTACCATCGACGGAACCTCGATGATACCGTTTCCCCTCCCGCATGGCACAATGACCGTCACTGGATTTCGGATCGGGGAGCTCGGCTACGCCACTGATTGCAACGCCCTCTCGGATCAAGCCGCACAGGTGCTACGAGGGGTCCGCTACCTCTTCATCGATGGGTTGCGCTTCGAACCACACAACACTCACCTAACAGTCTCTCAGGCGATTGAGATCGCTCACCAGCTCGGCGTAGAGCACACTTTTCTAATCCATATGACGCACAATATCGACTACGAGGAGGTGAGCGCTCAACTTCCGCACGGGGTAGCTTTGGGCTACGACGGTTTGAAGATAACCTTCTCGTAACCACACGGCCCGTGCTCGGTATTAGTTTGCTCGAACAACCCCGTGTGTCACGCCCGCATTCGATACTGGCACGCGCTTATCTATCTCGCTCAAAAAGCCCCCTAAACCCAGCTTCTTCGTCGCCGACACTGCTATCCCCGGCAGCTCTTGCGAAAGGAGCTGGACACTACCCGGTGAAACCTGATCGATCTTGTTGTGTACGACTAACTCAGGAGCATCGGACAACCCCATGTCCTCCAAGATCTTTCGAACCGCGCGATACTTTCCAACAGCATCGGGATCCGAAGCATCAACCACGTGCAGCATTAAGGAGGCATCATAAAGCTCCTCGAGCGTGGCTCTGAAGGCGGTCTCCAGCTCTGCGGGAAGTCGACGAATAAACCCTACGGTATCGCTCAAAATTACCGTGCGCCCAGGCCGTCCATCTGTCGCCGTTGGCGGCACGAACAAACGCCTTTGACTTGGATCGAGCGTTGCAAACAACTTGTTTTCCGCCGTTACACTGCTACCCGTCAGCAGATTAAAGAGCGTTGATTTCCCGACATTAGTGTAGCCCACTATAGACACGAGTTGAAGCTGGTTCTCTCGCCGCCGACTACGCCGAAAATCTCGTGACTCCCTGACTTTTTCCAAGCGGCGCTCTAATTCCGCAATACGGTCACGAATACGGCGGCGACCGATCTCGAGTTTAGTCTCCCCCGGCCCACGCCCACCGATCCCTCCACTCAGTCGAGACAAACCGGCATCCTTCTCTACCAGCCGCGGTAAGTTGTACTTGAGCTGCGCGAGCTCAACCTGTAATCGTCCCTCGCTGCTCTGAGCTCGCTGTGCAAAGATATCGAGTATAAGCATGCTACGGTCGATCGCCTTTAACTCGGTTGAGTTGGTTATTGCTCGCCACTGCGACGGCTTGAGTTCTGTGTCGAAGATCAGCATATCTGCTCCGAGGCGGATACATCGGATGACGAGCTCTTGGAGCTTCCCACTGCCGATATAGGTCTTTGGATCAACGCGCCGTCTCTGGATCACCGTATCAACTATCTTCACTCCCGCCGTACGTGCCAGCTCCCGAATCTCGGCTATCGAAACATCCGGATCAACATCTGGTTTATCGTATACGCCGACTACCACCGCGCCGATCTCGTCTCCCGCATCAAGCTGTACCACCTCCGCCAAGAGGCTCTGCTCTACGGCTTCGATAAACTCCGAAAACTGCAGATCGCTCGCTCCGAGGTCTCGGATTGTTTCGGTCATCGTGGTTGCACTTTCCCTGCCATTTGCTGGCACGAGATAGGCAAAGGTAGTCGAGATTCGATTAGGAGCCGCACGCAGGCTCACTACCGCGTCGAAACGGAGCCGTTCCAAATCAGTATAAATATCGTACGGGATCGAGGCATCCTCTTGGTTATTGGAGAGATCCGTAAAAACTAATCGCAGGTTACGCAATCGACCCCGACCGAGACGGTAACGCCCGAGATCCGGAATATACAAGATATCCTTGGTACCGAGAATCACCTCGACAATACGGCCCTGTCGGTTGATCAGGACGCCGATACGTCGCCGTAGCGTCGTAGCAAGACCGGTCATCTCTCGCGCTACATCGAGCGATACGATCTCATCGGCGGATACTGAACGCTGAAAAAGCTTCTGTACAGCCCGCAGCTGTGATGGGGCAAGCCCCTTGGTGTTACCGGCTATCTCCTCAGACATAGCCGTTAGGATAACACATCAAGCTTGGCAGATCCTCCCCTGCCTGTATGAAAGTAAAGGACCAGGGAAGAGAGCTCACCCCTTCGGCGCTACCGCCGCTGCCTCTACCAGAGCCTTCGCCATGCGAGGTTGAGAGCTGAAATGAAGAAAATTGAAGGTGCTGCATACTTGCGAGTACGTTGAGAATCCCTCGGTAAATGGTATCAATCCATCCATCTGAACCTTAAGCGTATGGAGCATCGAACCAGCATGTCTTGTGCTCAGACCACTCAAGCCCCATTCGCCTGTACTGAACCCTTGAACCGTGAGTCCCGGCATACCGAGCACTGAGTCCTCAATCGTAGTGGCGTCAAGAAATGCCGCGCCGCTGTGGCTCGGCGCGATATCGGCGTGAATGATCCCTACCCCCGGATAGTACGGCTCGCCCTGCTCCAGCTGATAGGAGCGACACAAGTATGTGGTCCCTGCCCCCTCAGAGTACACAACACCGCCTGCATTAGCGAATGCGAGTATGGCGTTACGCATCTGCGCGTTCGAGGCGAGCTCCTCGCCGTATGTCTTGAGGTATGCCCCGGTGACGTACAATCCCCCGATATCATCGGGCAGCTTCATATCCAACAGCGGCGAAAAGGGGATCAACTCTGCCCCGTAGTAACGCAGCAGATCCAAGTTGTCCTGATAACAGAGACCGAAACAGCTATCGTCTGTGACCGCGATCCGACAGCGACGTCGCAGCGGATCGGGAAATGTCGAATCAAACTCTATCTGCGGAGCGGCGTTGGCGATCTCCAGCATACGGTCGATATCGACGTGATTAATCACGAGGCTACCGAGATCCTGGAGGAACTGTACGGGGAGCGTCGTGTAGTTAATCTCCTGAAACACCCCACCCGGTGGCAGTGGAGACATCAGAGCTCGTTGAGGGAGCCCCCCAACGTAGGTTGGAAGCCGATAGGTGGCGAGCGACTCATTGACGTAATCCAAGACTGGATTCGGCAACAACGGGTCCTCTCTATCGAACCCTTCCATGAAATTCCCTGCCAGTGCAAAGACCACCGCCTCGGAGGTAAATTGAGAGTACCCTTTGACCAGGGCTGCCATACTGTTGGAAAACGGCGCGACATCGGTGAGTAGAACCACGGGAGTTCTGCTCATGATAGCGATCTCTGCATCTGACCCACGTGCATCTCCGGGACCGATGCCATCGTAGAGCCCACCTTTTCCGTCGATTAAGATGATGTCCGCACCTATACCTGCTTGGGCCATAGCCGAGAGAACCTCCTCCGGTTTCAGCATGCGACGGTCGAGCACCCGCGTATAGCGCCGCGAAACACGGTGCAGAATAGAAGCTTGTTGGAGAGCTTGACCTGTTACGCAGCAGGAGACGCTAAGTCCCCGTCTGCGAAGCGCCACGGCGAGCCCAAGGGTAAAGAACGACTTACCGACCCCAGAGAAGGTGCCTCCGATAAGAAGACGTGGTGAGCTCAGATAAGCCATGGGTTTGTATCCACACAAGCACGTAAGAGGTCGGCACTATGTCAGCTAAGCTCAACGGGAACTTGAATGCTCAACGATAACGAGGCATTAGCCCCCTTGAACGACAAGCGTCGGTTCGAGCGAAGAGCATGAATATCGAGAGAAACTGCTCCCCGGGGATGCAAAATCAAGCTGACCCTGTACTTACCTTTGTTTCTGTTGACGGGCCATGTACTGGTCGGACTGTGGGAGTTCCTCCACCAGCTACGACTGACCCTATTTCCTTCTGAGCACGATGATCTCGCCCGCTCCATCCGAGGCTCCTTGAGAGGCCCCCTTGAGCAGTCCTGAGCTCTTGATGTAGCGCTCAACTATCGTCCCTTCAAGCGCCCAGTACTCGCCGAACCCAGCGTTAAGCACACCCTCAACCTGCTCGCGATATGAAACCGACCTAGACCCTATGCGACCGTAACCGACGCGCACCACCGCCCGACCTCCACGTCTGACAAGACGAGCCGTTTCTAGCATTACCTCGTTGATGTAGCCCTGCCACGCCTCGATACCGGTAAAGCTATCCCGGCTCGCCGGGAGCTCAAGCCCCAGCCACCAGGCACGCAGCCACGACCGAAGTCCGTGCTCGAACACTCCGGGCTGCTCGGGGCACACAAAGGCAAGATTCGCCGTTCCCGTACCTATACCCGAAACATCGCGCGCATCCGCGCAGAGAACTCGCGCGCTTTCTCGATCTCTCAGCACTGCCGAGGGTACACCGTCCCGCAGCAGCCCTGCGGCTTTCTTGATCACTCGGGCACTAACAGCTCGATAGGAAGGCACCTCTCCACGTTTTCGATTCAGAGACGCCTGTGCATCCGGGGATAAAGCGGCATGCGGAGACGTGTATACCGAGAGGTGACCAACCGTATGCCCGTGCAAGATGCTAGCAACCACAAACTGCACGAACCGATCAACGTGGTCTCCAGCACCCTTGAGAGCGCTCCGGAGATTTATCAGCTCACAGTAGGTATCAACATCGAAAAAGAGGGGGAATGGGGTCTGAAAACCACGAACATCGACCGGTCGTTTGAAGTTTACGAATTGAAGTCGGAGCGCTACCTCTGCGATATCCGCCGGACTCAAGCGCGCTTGGGCCAGCCTTACTAGCGAGTGTTCGTGCGCGCAGCCTATGAATTCCCGACCTGCCATGAGACTTTCCAAGCCCACAGCACCTGCGGCACAGTAAGCGTCGAACACAACCTCGCCCTTACGGGAAAATCGCTCGATAAGATACCTCACAACCTGCGGCTGCCATGGTGAGAGATGCGTGAAGGCTGCTTGCAAGGAGTGTACGGAGCGCGAGGATGACTCGAGGTCGACATCGACTGCCTCACAAAATGGCTGTGGCTGAACGAGCTTTAAAACTGCTGACATCTTCCTGAATCTTCCCTCTTTACTACCCCTGCTCGCACCGAAGTTCGACCGGCACTTCCGGGAGTATAGAAAGCAGTTGCAACTGACACCACGACCATAGTTGCAAACGAGGTTACTAGTACAAGGATCTTAAATTTTCCAAATAATTGATTTCATTAAACTTATACCGCTCAAAGTCACCCTGAATCAAATTCTGATTTTTTTTCAACCGTTGTCGCACAAGTGATTGTAAGGCTTAACACCCCTGGCTAGCCGTGCCGGTCCTTGCCTACCGAGGCCGGGACATATAGCGATCCTAGTCAGAGAGATACATGCAAACCGAGCCTTACTCGCCGCCTACAACCTCGAGATTTTTACGCGCGATGTCGAGCTCCGGATTTAATCTGGTCGCAATCAAAAACTCCTGACGTGCTTCACTGCGCCTTCCCGTACGTTGCAAGAGAACGCCAAGATTGTTGTGCGCGTAGGCATTTGATCCATCAAGGGAGATTGAGCGTTTCAAGCTCTGCTCTGCTTCAGGCATCCTTCCTAGCTCAAGCTGAGCACGGCCTAGCGCGCTCCAGCCTCGCGCGTTATGAGGGTCGAGCGCGGTCGCCTTTTCAAGGAACTCTACAGCTTCCTGGAACTGAGCATTACCGATGCACAGCAACCCCAGATTCACATGAGCTGTCACATTAGTCGGGGCTAGGGCTACCACTCGACGCAGCGAAGCCTCGGCACGTGCAGTGTCCCCAAGCTTGTCGAACACCTCCGCCAACGCAAGATGCACCCTCAGGTCATCAGATCTGAGCTCCGCTGCATTCTGTAGCGCACGCCGCGCATCCTCAAAATGGCCTAAGCGCAATTCTATCATTCCACGATAGAATAGAGAGTCGAAGTGCTTGGGATTTATCTCACTCGCAGTCTTGTACGCAGCTGCCGCCGGCTCCAACCAGTTGAGTTTTTCATTCAACACCCCAAGATTAAAGAAGGTGACGAAATTACCAGGCTCGTACTGCGACGCCTTGGTCAACACATCCACGGCATCGGGTAAGCGTTGCTGCTTCTCAAGAATGACCGCTGTCCCCTGCAACGCCGCGACGTTACGCGCGTTCTGATCCACTACTCGGTCATACTGCTCACGCGCCGCGGCCAGCTCACCCCGCTGGACCAGCACCCCCGCCAAACCGACCCTGAAAGTTTCTTCCTCTTTAAGTTCGAGAGCCTCTCTCAACTCTTTTTCTGCATCTTGCAACTGACCGCGCTTCTGTAAGGCCAATCCAAGATTAAAGTGTCCCTCAGCCATCTTGGGGCAGACCGTTACTGCCTCCCGGTAGGCGCCGATCTCAGTATCGGACCCATCCCCGAGGTTAACCCCCTTCTTGACTAATGTTGCAGCCTTTACACACCCTTGCTCAGCCCGCACGTTTCCCTGTGTGAACCCCAGACACAAAGCAATACATGCACAGTGCAGCATCTGGCATCCAGCTCTCTTTACAACTCGATTGGTAAGGATGCTAACCATACTCACACAGCTACGATAACCACCTTGAAGCGATTTGTGGAGGGGTCCGTTTTTCCCTCACGAGCGCTTGTGTATCACACTATGAGCGTTTGCTCCACGCTCTTGGTCAGCTTTGAAGTGCTGCGTTGGGCATCAGTTTGCGCAGAGCCGAGACAACATCCCGCATACGCTCCTCGGGAGCTACCGCAGCAAACCTGACGAAATCATCAAACTGCGGGCCGAACACAACCCCTGGGGTTACCAGAACGGCCGCCTCGCGCAAAAGTCGCTCTGCCACTGCCACCGAGCGAGGCTCTTCACTTACCCCAGAGGATGCTTGAAGATACTGCGGATAGCGACACCACAGGCTCGCCCCTGCCCTGGGCTCTATTATCTCCCAGCCCAGACCTTTAAGTCCGACAGAGAGCACTCGCAAACGCCTCTGATAGGTAGAGGCAGTGGGGCGGACGAGATCCTCTGTGGCCGTCAACGCTACCGCTGCCGCGTACTGCAAGGGCAGGAAGAGACCATAATCGGAATGGGACTTAAGCCGCGAAACTCCCCTCACGATATCCTTGTCTCCAAGTATCGCACCTACGCGCCAACCCGGGACATTGTATGCCTTCGACAGTGAGTACACTTCAACGCACTGCGCGCCACTTGTTCGGGAAACCAATGCACTTGGTGCTGCATCGCCTGAAAAACACATCTCACCGTAAACGAAATCGTTTACTACCGTGACGTTGAAACTCTGGCACGCCTTTCCCACTGCTTTCCACCAGTCAGCATGTACCACTGCACCGGTCGGATTTGCCGGCAAGTTTAAAACGAGCACCTTCGGGGAGCAGCTCCTCATCAGCTCCGACAGACTCTGCGCTGCAGCCTCTGGGTCATGTGGATAGATCCACGGCACATACCGCCCGCCGACCAATGAAACCGCCGAGAGGTGCGCCGGGTAGGCAGGCGCACCTACGATTACGCTATCACCAACCTGAACTAAGGATCTCAAGGTCTGAAACGTTGCGTCTTTGCTACCGAGGCAGACGCACACCTCCGTCTCAGGCTCCAAAGCAATCCCAAAACGTGTGGCGTATTTCGAGCAGAAGGCCTCCCTCAGGCGGCGAATCCCCCTCGAAACGGCGTAGCGATGATTGGAGGGTTTGGTAACCCACTCAAGCAACCGGTCCAGAACGACTCGCGGTGGAGTCAGATCAGGATTGACCATAGACAGGTCAACAACTGCCCGTCCCTCAAGGAGAAGCGCATGTTGAAGAGCCTTCAGCGGCTGTAGGTAGTCATGCCCCAGCAACTGCTCGAGCGGCTGAGTGGGGTTCGGTCCGTGCCCATCAACTAAGACGGGCAGGGGTGTAGCGATTGATGGAACTGACATGGCGTAAGGCAACAACTAGGGACAATTGTATCGTATGTATCGACACCCTACTGACGCTCACGAGGAGCAACTAGGTTAAACAGATAAACCGCCGGGGCGACTTTGCCTTTAACCTTCACCTTATCAGCCAGCATCGCAAGCTGTGGATTCAGTTCACCAGATCGGATCGACATCAAATTCTGCTCCGTAAGCGACACTACGCAGTCCACCTTCGCAGCATCTGCCGGGTCCCCCTGCGCGAGCTGGATCGGACCCTCGACCGGAGAAACCTTCGGCTCCTCATCACGCCAATCGAACAGAAACCTCTCTCCGAGGTTCGTCAACTCAATTACCAAGGTGCCAGTCAAGTAAGGACGAAGTCGCGCCTTAGCGCGCGATGCGCGCGCGGGGAGCTCCTCACACACCACATCGCGCCCGTTCTGGATCGGCTTTCTGAGGACAGGAGCCGAATCGGCCTCCTCTTCCTCATCCTCGTCATCGTCCCCTTCAAAGTCACCCTCTGCTACGTGCGCCTGAGTGCCGCTATCGCTTGCACTCGCAGGGTGATTAGTCCACGTCTCCTCGTCCTCTTCCTGCTCTACACGCAAGGTCGGAGCATCGATCGAGCCAACCTGAGCAGGGAGGGTATCTCCTCCATGCAGCTCTCTCTCGTCTTGGGGAGATTCAATATTACTCTTGTCTGGGTCCTTCTGATCCGACATTTAAGCCTCCTGGAGCGCACATCTCTCGGCGATAAAAGCTAGGATAAAGCCTCGATCTCTTCCGATCCGAGCCGTAGTGTACCCAGGATACGGCAAAGAAGTACATGGGGGAATGGAAAAAGCCCCAACCAAGCGCGCGAATGCGGGGTACAAATATCCCCTCTGCTAAGGCTGCCCGTGGGTAGCGCCGCTCACCCCGTGATTTCGCTCATAACGTCCGAGAGCCACACCAGCCACGATCTGGGCATGAAAACTAGCCGGATCATTGGACTATTGGCACTCACAGCAGTTGGAACCAGACTCCTGCTTGATAGAGAACGGGCATACAGCTTCAAAGATAGACTCGTGGTGATCTCGGGCGGCTCTCGAGGGCTTGGCTTGATACTTGCGCGCAATTTAATCGAGCAAGGGGCCAAGGTAGCACTATGTGCGCGTGATCACACCGAACTAGCTCGGGCGATCGACCACCTCGGTCAGCTAGTCGAGAGGCTCGACAGAGGTGACGTCTTCGGTGAGCGCTGCGACGTCACTAGCCCTAGCCAGGTGGCTGGATTCCTAAAATCCGTACGTGCATGGGGTGGCCCAATCGACGTGCTGATCAACAACGCAGGAGTCATGACGGTCGGACCGGCTGAAAGCATGAGTCCGAGTGATTACGAGGAGACTTTTGATGTACACATCAAGGCACCGTTGGCACTGATCAACGGAGTGCTTCCCGATATGCGTGCTCACGTATCGATTGGATGGCTCCCAATCGCACTCGGACTGCTCGAGCACCTCGTACCAGAAACGCTCTACGAGGGGCTCAGTCTGGCAGAGAGGCTTACACCACATCCTCACCCAACGATAGCTGCCGCCCGTAGCGGAAAGCACAGTCCGACCACACTATCGCCGTCGATTCTCACGCGACTCTCCGATATTCAAGTGGCTCGCAATAACGAATAGGGTGGCTCTGAAGTTCATCATCTGACTTCTTTTCCCTTCTCCCGGAAGCATACTCGCTCTATAAAGGGAGCATGGGGTCTTCAAAAACAGTAGTAGCGCTCACAGGTGGTATCGGATCGGGTAAATCAGTCGTAGCTCGCCTCTTTGCTGACTGGGGAGCGGTCGTGGTTGATGCAGATGACCTCTCTCGAGAGGTGGTTGCGCCAGGGTCGGCAGGACTCTCCAAGACAACCGAACTCTTCGGCACCGAGATCCTCAATAAAGACGGGTCGCTTAATCGCGCAAAGCTCGCGGCGCTCATCTTCGCAGATGAGAACAAACGCAAGCAGCTCGAACAGATCGTACACCCACTCATACGCCAGATCTGGCTCTCACGCCTGGCGGATTTACTAAGTTCCTCCTCCGCTCCACTCATTATCTACACACTGCCGCTCTTTTACGAATCTGCCCACGAATACCCCGAGATTCAGCGTGTTGTGCATGTAAGTGCGCCGGAAGAGATACGGATAGCGCGAGCATGTGCACGAGATCGTTGCAGCGAGGCGAGCGTGCGCGATCGTATGAAAGCCCAACTCTCAGATGAAGAGAAGAACGCACGAGCTGACTACGTCATCGTTAACGCTGGATCGCTCGAAGAACTCTCGCGCCGCAGCCGTCAGATTTTCGAATCGCTTACCTAGGACGACTAGACCCATGAGCGATCGATTCTACCACTCCAGAGGCTTTGCCCTGATCATTGTACTTCTCTCAGCGATCTGCTACTCGACCAAAGCTATCTTCGCAAAGCTCGCCTATCCTTACGGTATCGAGCCCATTCCACTCATCACGATCCGCATGATCGCGAGTGCCCCTTTTTTTGCAGCCATCCTTCTCATACCATCTCCCTTAAACCGACACGTACTCTCGCCACGCGAGCACTTTGCATGCGTTGTGTACGGCTTTCTTGGGCTGTATCTTTCCGCGCTCTTTGATTTTGAGGGTCTGCGCTATATCAGTGCAGGACTCGAACGGACTATCCTTTTTGCCTATCCGACGATCGTGGCGCTCGTCTCATTCGTTTTCTTAGGTGTTCGCCCGACCCACATTCAGCTCTATGCGCTCGTACTCACCTACATCGGCATAGCGATCCCCTTCGCCTCAGAATGGTCTCGTGGGGGGAGTGATGTCACATGGGGAGCGATCCTGATCAGCGGGTGCGCCGTTACCTACGCACTTTACATTCTCGGCAGCGCACGACATACCCGTTCGATCGGAGCACTACGATTTATCTCGCTTGCCTTGCTCTGGTCGACTTTTATGTTGATTTTGCATGCAAGTTTGACGCACGAGCTCGCGGACTTTTATCACCCTTCGGAAGTGTACAGCTTGAGCGTTTCCATGGCTATCATTTCAACCGTCATCCCATCACTCATGCTCGGCTTCGGAATAAAGCGACTGGGCGCAACGACCGCGGCTGTCTTAAGCTCTATCGGACCAGTCAGCACCATCCTACTAGCGGCGATCTTCCTTCATGAGCCTATCACTGCAGCCGACCTTCTCGGCGTGGCTCTCGTAGTCGCGGGAGTCACCGCAATCGCTCGAGAGAAGGATCGTCGCACCGGGACCTAACGTCAACCAAAGCAGACGTACAAGAAGTGCCATGACGACCACTACAAAGACACCTCGAACAAACACAACACCGTTCCTGATCGCCAACCTTGCTCCGAGGTAGGAGCCCGACATGTTTGCGATCGCCATGCCGATCGCCAGTTCGTAGCGCACGTTGCCGGTCGGAATAAAGTATGCGAGAGATGCCGCATTTGTCGCCATATTAACTATCTTGGCACTGGCCGATGCATGGAGGAAATCAAATCCCACCATGACGACGAACGCGAATATTAGAAAGCTCCCCGTTCCCGGACCAAAAAATCCATCATAAAAACCGAGCACTGCACCGATTACGAGACCAAAGATCGAGCGCATCCTCGCAGAGCACTTCAAGCTATGAACTCGACCGATCTCGCGCCGAGCAAGGGTGTAGCCGAGAACCAGGAACAACAAAACGATGACACATGGCCTGACAACGCTGGGATCGAGGAGTGAAACGGACCGCGACCCTAAAAACGAAAAGAAAAAGGCGACAACTGAAGCCCCAGTCACCACGTGCCATGGAATTCTCACTTGCCGAACGAAATGCAACGCAGAAACGCTCGTACCAAAGAAGCTGGCAAACTTATTGGTCCCAAACAACAGTGAGAGAGGTGCAGTCGGGAACACATTCAGCAGGGCAGGCAGTTGAATGAGCCCACCACCTCCGACCATCGAGTCTACTAAGCCGGCCACAAACGCGCATCCGGCGAGCACCATGAGTTCAAGCGTCGAGTTCTCCATCAAGCTCTGGCCTTGCACTCGACTAGAACCGACTCCAACGCGGCATCAAGGGTACGGACGGCTCCTGGAATATCCCACCCCTCCTTATTACGAGGTCCAACCATGTCCGAAATTGTCCGCAAAGAGACGAACTCAACCCCAGCAAACAGTGCCGCGTAGAAAAAACCCGCTCCCTCCATATTAACAACATCCGGATTAAAACGCTTCCGGATCCAGTTGATACTGCGCTCCTCACTCAACGCTCGATTGACGGTGACGGAGCGAGCCTGAGTGACTCGTGCGAGGGCCTCAATCTTGAGGTCAGGAGCATAGAGCCTACCAGAGCGGAAGGGAAACTGTTCAGGATCAAGCAAACCCATCTCGCTCAGATGCAAAAAGCCTCCTTTGTCTTCTGCACCTAGATCCGCACACTCCTCCGATACGACCTTGACCAACGAGAGCTTGGGAAGTTCCGCCGAGAAACTACCGGCGATTCCTGCCTGCACTATCAGATCATAGCGCTCAACTGCCAAGATACGGGCGACGTGTGCCGCACACTGAATCCCTCCTACTCCTGTAATGAGCACGTCGGCATCGGGCAGCTTGAACATGGTTCCGGGGGGAGTGGAATCGGCACACTGGCCATCAGGCGTTCTACGCCGAACCATCGGTGCAATCTCAAGAAGTGTAGCTGCGACGACTAGTATCCTCATCGTGAAACCCTTAGCGCTCCACCAGGGGCTCCTCCGCGGGGCGATCAAAGATACGAAATGGAGAGAGCTTGAGCAGATTATCGAGAAGGGTGCAAAACTCCGGTAAAATCGCGCTAGCGTTACCGTCGAGCACAGCTCGCACTCGCAGAGCAGCCAACCTGATCGCTCCCGAGTACTGATCACCCCGCTCACTCAACTCTCCTAGGAGCGAATACAACCTCTTTCCATCCTCGCCATGCCAACTCGCCGCTGCCAACTCAAGACATATAAATACCGTCTGCTCCGTCAACTCAGCTTTGCTCGACACGACCTCGTCCAAGCCTGCCAGGAGATGCCGTATCAAGAGCTCCGGAGCCTTATCGAAACGACCTGTCCTAACCCCCCACCAGCGCGCCATGTTGAACAAAGCCATCTGTACGGCTTGCATACTGCGAGAAATGGATAGGGTACGGACTACTTGACTAACTTCCTGAGCCCGATGTTCTGCCAGGTGTCGTACCAGAAGATGCTCCCTGCCAGCGCGTGCGACAACCTCTCTCCGCGCTGGATCTGCCAATAGCCCTTTAACCTTCTCAATTGCATCCTGAGCGTTGTGCGGTTGATAGGTCACGAGGTGCTCTCCCGGCGTGAACAGCTGATCCAATCCATTCAGAGAAGTAGGCGTGACCAAACACGCCCCGCACATAATCGCTTCAAATACCCGAAAATTTACATCATCGCGAATCTGCTCGTTCAGAACTATCTCGGCGCGGGGAAAAGCCTCACGAAATTCACCCTGAGCAAAATCGAGCGGCACGGATTCTGCCACCTGCTTCAAAAAGTCTACCCTCTGTTGTCTCTGAGGTCCCGTGAGGCTACCTCGGAAACAGACAGGTATCTCCTTATGCGCCACAGGCTGAATAATCTCTGGTGCCCATAGAGGTAGCCACGACACATTCATCGAGTGCGCACGAAAAAGCGGAAGATAGCTACTCTGCGCAACAAACGTATGATCGAATAAACCACTCACGTAGGAGTGCCAAGAACTGTGTATATGACTATCGACGGAATAAAAGATAGTTGGAACCGGACTCTTGTCTAATTGATTTACCCGAAGATAGGGACAGCTATCGTCGAAATAAATCACACAATCAGGACGAAAGGGCTGAATCTGATGCAATATCTCCGAGATCGATGCCTGGTCCTCAAAAACTCCATCACATCCCTCCATCGACCAACCAACCGCCCCAGAGAGATTGAACTCACCTTTGTATGCTAAGGCCTTGACCTGATGCCCTAGAGCTTCGAGCTCCGGTTTGAAATGCGACTTGACCAGTAGCAGGATGTTTTTTGGCATGCGAACTACCGTCCGATATACTGTTTATTCCTGTCGTTGGTTGAGCAGTCGAACTTCAAACTCAACGCCGGCTGAATCTCTCTCGCACCTTCGCAAGGCCCATCTCACCTAAGGCCCCTGTTCTTGGATTCAACGCCTACATCTACTCCGCGGCAAGACTTTTTCCGCGAATTAATTTCATGCACTACACGCGATTATGAGTGCGGTATTCGTGAAAACCTTTCTCTTTAAAAATTGCTTTCAGGCGCTTTGCCTCTCTTCCCCAGGTCTCCGGTGTCGTAGTTTCCTCCGGTATCGATCGATACGCAAGAGCCAGACAGACATGGAGCAGCTCACGAGCTCAGTTCCATGGAATCGTTCGCCTAAGTGTCATGCCATATTCCGAAAAGTGACGGATCTCCGACCAGGTAGTGCGGCCGGTATTTCCATAGACGCCGAGCGTGAAGAACACTCGATAAGGGACCTTTCATCAGCCGATATACTTTGAGCCGATTAGGATCACAAGGCACTCGGCTGTCCTCGGTAATATTTTGATATCCACACCATGTTCAGAGCCGAACGTCCGGCGTATGAGGCCGCGCACACGGTCCAAAACGTAAAATCAATGGCATACACATCTGGCTCAGATTGCAGGGATAAGGATAGAACGCTCTCCGAGAAGTTCAGCCCGATTATTAGGCTTACGTTGAAGACTGCTAATCTGCCGGCCCGCACTCCGAGCACGCTCGTGGCCCATAACAATCCAAGAGCACTCTGGTAATCGTGCATCCATGCATACGGGGAGAGGAAGAGCGATACTACGTTGAAGAGGAGCGCGACTGAAACGATCTCGCGAAAGCTCGGAGAAATTCGCCGCATCCTGACCAAAGTCAGCAGCATTAACAACCACAGTACAGCACTGAAGAGATAGCTGGCGTCTCTCGATATCCCCGCCTTACGTAGCCTTCCGACTAATGTTTGAGTAAATCGATGACTGAGATCACCAGAAAAAGGATGGCAGCCGAGACGAGGAACTTCGTTTTCCTCTCAGGGAAGCTTGGTACTGACATACACCGTATCCCCCAAGGCAACCCTCACCGTTAAGTTGGGAAGTAGTGAAAGCACATGCCCCCCCCCAACGAGAGCGGGAATCGCATTCCCTTGAGCTTGCTCTCAAGGTATCGAATCTGAGAGTGTGGCAAGATTAAGTACTCTGCTCAACACCATCCTGTGACGAGGCATCTCACATCCACCCCCCCCCGAAGTGTACCGACTTGCAATCACGACGTCATTGGTAGCAATAAGGGTGGTCATCTGTTCGAGGTAGCTCGGAGGATGAGACATGTCGGCGTCCAGCGTGAGTATGAAGGGCCGAGAGCAGGCGGAGAGCCCCTCCCGAAAGGCCTGCCCATATCCTGGCTGTGACTGACGCACCACCCGACACCCGAACGACTCTATGACAGCGACAGAATCATCCTGACTACCTCCGTCGATAACTATCACCTCGAAATCATGTGACACCCTTGCCAGGTGTGTCATCAGTAGTGGTAACAACGTGCGGAGGCTTATTGCCTCGTTCAGAGCTAGAATCAACACCGACATCGACAAGGGATCGCCAGAAGTCACACAACTCCCTCTAGTGAAAGCAGATAGCGCAGGGGCACAAAAGATCGTCACTGTTTCCTTGAAGGATGGCAGGTAGAGGGCGTCACAACTATATTTGTAGTCCACCCTTATTTTTTGAATAAACCCGCCCAAGCACTAGGCCACACTACTCACTCGCTTCCATACAGCGTCTTTTTTAGAGCGTTCTCCTCAACAACTGGTCGTTTTCTTATCGCTACCGACCTAAACACGCAATCCCCCCAGCTTGCGACGACCCCGGTCCTGATTTAGTATTCAAAGAATGTCTTACTGCATACCTCATACGGATGAGACTCTCGTCGTCGACCAGGAATTCGACGAACTCGATTGGCGGATGCGCGACGGAAAACAGAACGAAGTAAGAGCTGCAGCAACGAGTATCATTCAGTTATCGGGGGTTTCTGCGAAGAGAGCAGCTGCAGCACATCTTCTCCTTGCCACTATTGAACTACTCAACTACAACTACGAGGGGGCGCTCGACCACCTCCATAACTCCGAGCCGGTTCCACAACCTCTTCGTGCTCGCGCACGAGCGACTAGCGCCAAAGCCCTCAGTATGCTCGGCCGCCTCGAAGAGGCCGGGAGAATCCTGGCAGAGCTCATGGCGGAATCACCAGACTCATGGAGCACGTGGGAGGCGGTCGGCGTATGGCAGCAACGGCGCGGAGAGGAGGAGGAAGCCTGGAAAGCGTTCCTACGTGCTGCTCAGCTTGACCCCTCTAACTCATCGGTCGTTTCGCATCTAGCAGCCGCGGGTCTTCGACCTGAAAGGTCGCTCGACCTCGGCAGGGTTTTGGAGGCGTACCTTGCGTTCGAACCACTCAACCTCGGGTTCAGAGCATGCCTCGTGAATTGTTACCTCACCATGGGAGAGGTTGAGCGCGCCCGCGACCAGGCCCAACGTATAGTTTCATTCGCTCCGTTTAGCGTAATTCCACCCGAGGTGGTATCAACTATGAGTGAGCTCCTGCGGCAACTTCAACCGGGGTACCGATACTAAGATGTCACGTATCGCTGTCGTCACGGTCCCCTTCATCAAAGCCGAGCTCCATCGACGCTTGGCGCATGAGCGCATCACCTCCATCCGCTCGAGCTATCACGTCGACCGCATCGCGATCGTAAATTCAATCCGCTCTGAGAGCGATAGGGAGTGGCTCAACAAAAACTTCGATCTCGTTGAGTTTAATGACGTTAATATCTTAGCTCGGGCATGGAATCGTGGCATCCGTCGAGCGCTCGAGCGCGGGGCCGAGCTAATCGTAGTCTCGAACCTCGACCTGATTTTTCACCCCCTGTGCTTTGACAACTTGCTGGAATGCTCGCGACAGGAGCCAGATGCAGTCGTGTGGTCACCCGTTCCATGGCGCGACAGAAATACGTTCCGCTGCGCCCAGCTACTGCCAGAGACACTCCCAGGAATCACCTGGTCTTGTTTCGCTATCAACAAAAGGCTCATCGACCTCGTAGGCAGTTTCGATGAAGCATTCACACCAGCGTATCTTGAAGATAGCGACATGAACTATCGTATTAAGCTGGCCGGTTTGCGCGGCGTCTCGTGCCGCGCCGCTGTCTTCTATGATTGTGATCGAGGAACCTTAAAAGGACTCCTTAATTGTGCACCCGAGAACGTAATCGAATCTGCGACTATCCTCGCCAACCTCCGGGCCAGTATCACCAAGAACGACGACCGCTATATCAGAAAGTGGGGAGGACTCGGGGGCGAAGAGCGCTTCACTATGCCGTTTAACGGGCACCCCTCCGAGTAGCCTCTCTCCACCTGAGCTGCGAGCATCCGCAACTTTTTCGAAAAATAATCGATTATCAGGTAGCCGCGAATTCACCGGGTAGCTGGATATACCCAGATCCGCAGCTAACAAATGCCTACAGATGAACGAAAAGGATAGTTTATGAGCACATTACCACCCTCAGTCAGCTACCGTCCACAAAACACAACGGTGCAGCCGGCCAATCCATACGCACGCCCCTCACGCGCCGACAAAGCAAACGAGATGATGACAACAGTTGTGCCGAGCGCCATCTCCACAGGCATCAAAGGCATTGGGGCTCTTCAAGCCGGCTCGACCGTAGCAAGTACCTCAACATCAGCCTCCGGGGCAACCGTGGCCACTGCAGCTGGCACGGGCACCAAGGTGCTAGGAGCTGCAGCGAGCACAGCCACGATAGTCGGCGGGATATATGGCGCCTATGACTTAATTGCGAATTGGGGAGCCTCTACTCCTGCGCAAGGTGCCTCCAGTGGTATGGCGGTAGGAGCAGCTTTCGGCACAATCATCGGCGGCCCGGGTTTTGGCACAGCAATAGGAGCAGCAATCGGCACCATAGCGGGCGGTCTGATAGGTGCAATCCAATCCGGAAAGCATAAGGATCAAAAAGTACGCGACCAGATGAGAGAGGCCCTTGTAAATGCGGGGATACTCAATTCCGACTACAAACTCCCTCTCGCCGATGGAACTATGTACAACATGGGACTCGACGGCGGTCCACGAGCGGAATTTGGGGGCCGTCGCCCATACGAGATAGACTCATCAAATCCGCTAACGAAGTACGCAATCTCGTGGGTTAATCCACTCGTTGAGTTGCTAGCCCAGGGTAATCCGAAGCTCAAGTCAGACTTTGTCGGCTATTTTACCAACGCTGCGCTCACGAACGCCAAAAGCCTCGATGATGTACGAAAGAACGTCAACCTCTTCGTACAGCGCTTCGGGTTAACCGATGAGAGCCTTGCTCAAGCGATCACTAAGGCTGCTCAGAGCGGTGCGATCCCTCCCGACGTTGCCGGGGCGTACATTAACGGCATCCAGGAGCGCGCCAACCCATCCTTCATGGGTAGCCTTGACTCAGGGGCGAGTGCAACTCAGCCGATGGAGCAGAGCAACCCTGTGGAACAACGGGCACCTGCGCAGTAGGGACATGAAGAGAGGGGCCTTCGCGCGATCCTCGCCAAGGCCTGCTCTCTTCCTTGACGTCGATGTTTTAACGACAAAAAGCATGGACCTCGCTCTTGCTGACGCGCTATTCGGTTCTCTTGAAGAGCCTCACCTGTTCTATCATGCGTGGAAATCGATTCGAGGAGACTATGTTCTTGACTTCCTGCGCTTCCCCATAAAAATCGATCCGCGCTGTTGGCCAATACAACAAAAAAAGGGGGGCCCGTAGAGCCCCCCTTCTTCGTCCGACATTCAAACGACTGTCGGACTGCATACCTCGCGGAATCTCCGCGAGGAGCGTATCGTCGTACTGACTAGAACCTGCAGAGGTCAAACGGCGATGAAACCGTTACAACGTGCTGCCAATCAGCGTTGCCCAAGGTGCGATACTCGACACCGTAGTCGAGACGGATCGCGCGGATGAAGGAATCATCCCCGAAGGCATAAGCAAGGCCAGCGCCCAAGGTCCAAGCATTGTACTTCGCAGAGCCATCGATATCGTCGAGGGCTGCGCGATCATAGTGCCATGAGAAGTTAGAGCCGTAGCGATAACCTCCACGAACTGCGAGCCAGTCCATGAGCTGGTGCTCAAGACCTACACGCACGTTCAGGGTGTTCGAGCGAGAGTCGCCACCCCATGGGATGTCGTTGCTTACAGCTACATCATCACCCCTGTTGCGGTAGTGAGTGTAGTCGAGACCGCCGCTCAAAGCCGTTGCCTCATCCAAGGTGTAGGTAGCACCTGCACCGATACCAACTGAGAGCTGATCAACAGTCTGGTTACCAACACCGCTGGCGATGCGACCAAGGCCATCGGAAATGCGAAGCCCATGCGAGCCGTGCCCGATCGTGAGTGAGGAACCTACAACGAGGTCAGAATCAACACGATTCATGATACCAAGGTTGTGTAGGAAGCTGTTGCTTGAGTCATAGCTGTAGTTGTCTCCACCCACGCTGTCGTTCTGATAGGTGAGCGAGTAACCGAGCCCAGTGTTCTCATCAAGTGCGAAACCGTAACCGGCTGCAACCTGGTACGTCTCAGGGTCAGTGTTCGTTGGGTCGTTGGTCCAATTGTTGTAGCGGCCTACCCAGCCGAGACCGAGGTTACCGTAGTCAGGGAGAGCATCCTTGACCGGACCAAGCGGCGTAGCACCGAAGATCGCACCGGAATTCTCCTTGTCTTTTACACGAGCACCGTTGAGCTGGTTACCGGACACCTCGTTGTAGCCGTATGACGCTGCAACATCGCCGTACTTCATCATGCCGAGTCCGGCAGGGTTGTTCACCGTTGAGTAGCTGTTCGCTGTGGTGAGAGCCGAGCTCCCTGCCATACCGAACATGCGGGCATCTTGTGCCTGAGTGACGAACCTCTTCTGGTTCTGTTGATAGTAGAAATCGGTTGCCTTGCCGTCGGCGAAGCTCACGCTGCCCGACACGAGGCTCGCGACCACTGCCACGAGAGTTGTTCCCTTAAGGGTCTGAATCCTCATTACATCCTCCATTAGATTAACCTGCTCATTTATTGGTTAAACTCAAGCAGGCGCCTCAGTTATGTAGCACAGTCTCCCGCGGTAGACTACCGTGAGATTTCGAGTTACCCGCGTGAGCTGTGATATCGGTCAAGGCAACCGGCTATTTAACCCTTTCATTCACAGCTAACTTATTAAAACAACGAGGATATAATTTCACTTGGTCGCCTGCAAGGACGTCCGTTTTATCTTATAAAACACAATCATATCCTATAAGATCCGTTCGCATCCCTACTCTCTTAATCCAAGAGATCACTACTGTTAAACATTACGAACCCTGCATGCATCGAGCGTGAGGTGGCAGCGTCAGGCATTTCGGCGGCATGGAGGGTGAGAGAGAAGTTCGCGTCACGTAATAGCCGCGGAGATCGACCGGCGCTCAGTACGTAAGATATCTTGCGGTAGAGTGTACTTTTGACTGCGTGCTATCGGGTTAGTTCGATCGACCACACTGAAGGCCCCACAGAGCAGCACAACGAACTCGCTCTTGCTTTGAAAGACCTGAGCGGGTATCTTTCCACTGTTTAGGTCACTTTATGTTAGTTGCTCGACTCTCTTACCTCTTTGGACTCGTGGTAAGGCCTTTGTAAGGCAGGGTCGCCAGCTTGCGCTGAATTTAGGCTCTGCTTCACCGCAGGGCCTTTTTTTTTGCTCCCGTTTTGAACTCGAAGCAAAGCAACCTCGAGTGAAAACGGCATGGAGTGAGTGAATTACGGGAGGATCACAAGCGTTATGAACGACAGCAGGAAGGTCGCAATATTCGATACCACCCTGCGCGACGGGCAGCAGTGCCCAGGTGCAGCGATCTCGTTCGAACAGAACCTCGAGTATGCGCGGCTCGCGCACCGGGCCGGAATCGATATTCTCGAGGCCGGCTTCCCTGCTGCCAGCAAACTCGATTTCGACATCGTACATGCGATCGCCACTGAATCAGCCACTCACGCTAGCTTTCCCACCGTCGCCGCTCTGTGCCAACAGCGGCGTGAGCAGGTAGAGAAAACGATTGAAGCGCTCATGCCAGCCGCTCCACACGGCAAAGCCCGCCTCCATATGTATCTTCCCGTAGCCCCAGCATTAATGGAGGCCTCGTTAGGGGAACGCTCAAGAGACAAAGCGGCCCTGGTGCGAGAGGCTTACGAACTTATCCTGTTGGCATCCAAGGCTGGCATGGAGGTTGAGTTTAGCCCTGAAGGGTATTCGCGCGTGGGGGAGAACTTTGACTTCACAACGGATCTTTTGAGAGCAGCTATCGACGGTGGAGCCACGATCCTCAACTGCCCAGACACGATCGGTGGAGGGTGCTGGATCGAGGGACAGGGGTATTTCGTAAGCCTGATGAGTCGACACGCCGCGGCCCTCGGCAAGGAATACCCGGACCGCGACATAACCTGGTCGACTCACTGCCACAACGACTTCGGCCTAGCGCTGCACAACTCTCTGCAATCCGTGTTTGCAGGGCCGTGTCGACAGATCGAGGGGTGCTTTAACGGTATCGGTGAGCGCGCAGGAAACGTCTCGCTCGAACAGGTAATCCTCGCCCTGCACCACTTTGGGGCGTGCGCAGACCCAGAGCGTCCGTTCCATACCGGGGTTAATCTCGATCAGATTCAGAACCTCTCGAATTTCGTCGCCGTGCACATGCTTCCGCGTCAGCCGCACTGGCCAATTACGGGAGAGAACGCAGCCAAGCACTCCTCTGGCGGTCACACCAATGCGATCCTGCACAATCCCCTCGCCTATCAGCCCTTTGATCCGCGTGAAGTCGGTAAAGAGATCTCATTTGTGTTTGGACCCCTCTCCGGCGGCAACCACGCCAAGTCGATCATCGAGGGCGCAGGCTACCGGTGTAGCGACTCCGAGAAAGCAGCCATCGCGCAGTTCATCAAGACCTTTTACGAGACGCGCCGCAAAGGGGTCACCGACGACGAAGTGCTCGCTGCCTACTTTGAGTATCGCAAACCGATCGCTATCGATAACTTTGACTACGGCAAACGGAGCAACCACTCTGAGATCTTCCTGCACGGGCGCTTCTTCGATTACGAAGGGGAGCTTCACGAATCGTACGAAGGCAGAGACTCCGCTCTTGCCACCCTCAAGAAGGCGATCGATGCACGGTTCCCCGGGCTTCACATCGTCAGCTATCATAGCGAATCAGCAGGCTCCGGGATCTCCGCAGCAAGCATCTCGACCATCGTCGTAGCAGACCAGAGTGGTAAAACTTTTACCGGCAGGGGTGAAGACAGCGATATCGAGATCTCCGCGATGAAGGCGCTCATTGATGGTGTAAACCGAGCCTTTATCGACGCACAGTACAGATTGGAGTCGGTCGTATGAAACGAACCATTATTGAGAAGATCTGGGACCGCCATGTCATCCCGGCCGAGCCGCACACGGGGGCTCCCGATATCCTGACGATCGACTTCATGCTGATCCATGAAGTAACATCGATACAAGCGTTCACCCTGCTCAAGGAGCGAGGCATACCGCTGCTCGACCCGAGCCGCATCGTAGCAACCCTCGACCACAGCATCCCGACCAGACGGAATCGGCTCGAGATCTACGACGAATCGGCCCGCACCCAGGTTGAAGCCCTCCGCAGAATGTGTGTGGAATTCGGCATTCAACTCTACGATTACGGCTCGGGGCATCAGGGGATCGTACACGTAATCGGCCCAGAGCTCGGTTTAACGCTGCCGGGCATGACGATCGTCTGCGGCGACTCACACACCTCTACGCATGGAGCTTTCGGTGCACTCGCTTTCGGCATCGGAACCAGCGAAGTGGGCCACGTGATGGCGACCGGCTCGATCCTGCAACGCAAACCCAAAACGATGCAGGTCTCCTTTGACGGAACTTTTCGACCCGGTGTTTTCGCCAAAGATGCCATCCTCAAACTGATAGCCGAGATAGGCATCGCAGGTGGTAACGGTCACGTGATTGAATACTGCGGGAGCGCCATTCAACGCATGTCGATGGAGGAGCGCATGACGGTGTGCAACATGAGTATCGAATGTGGAGCTCGCGCAGGGCTGATCTCTCCAGACGATACCACTATCTCGTATATCAAGGGCCGTCCCTACGCTCCAAAGGACTCCGAGTGGGCACGCGCCGAGGATTACTGGCGCTCGCTTGCCTCTGATGCAGGTGCCAGCTACGACAAACAGATCTCAATCAACATCGATACCCTCTCACCGATGGTTACGTGGGGAACCAACCCTGAACAAGCGATCCCGATCCACGGGCGCATACCCCATCTAGAGGAGCTACCAGACACTCACCGCAAAGTCGCCGAGCAGGCTCTTAAGTACACCAAACTCTCAGAGGGGCAAGCGATCAAAGGCACCGACGTACAGTGGGCCTTTCTCGGCTCATGCACCAACGGCCGGATTGAGGACCTACGCATAGCCGCCTCGGTGCTCAAAGACAACACGATACATCCGAACGTAACGATGTACGTAGTTCCCGGTTCAGAGGCGGTCTCTGCGCAGGCAGAACAGGAGGGCCTAAAAGAGATCTTCGAAGCCGCTGGGGCTCATTTTCGTATGCCAGGGTGCTCGATGTGCTTAGGCATGAACGACGACAAGGTGCCTGCAGGCGAGCGGTGTATCAGCACATCGAATCGAAACTTTATCGGTCGACAAGGCGAAGGGAGCATCACCCACCTCGCATCACCCGCCACCGTTGCCGCGAGCGCGATCGCTGGGCACATAACTTCTGTGTCAACAAACTAGGGCCAAAAGTATGCAACCGTTTACATCACTCACCTCACAAGCAGCTCCGGTTCCGCTCAAGGATGTCGACACCGACATGATCATCCCGGCTCAATTTCTCACCAGCATCTCGCGTGAAGGATTCGGGGTAAACCTTTTTGTGCGCCTTAAAGCATCGGACCCTGAATTCTTTCTTAACCAGGAGCGATTTCGCACCGCACAGATTATCATCGCTGACAGCAACTTCGGATGCGGCTCCTCACGTGAACATGCGGTCTGGGCCCTCCTTGGCGCAGGGATACGCGTTGTGATCGCGAAATCATTTGCTGATATCTTCTCCTCCAACAGCGCAAAAAACGGACTGCTCTTGATCACCCTCGACACAGACACCGTAGATTCCCTACTGCGGGAATCTGCGACGGGAAAGCTTCATTTGACGATTGATCTGGCGCAGCAGTGGGTCGCCACACAAGATGGCAGAAGCTGGTCGTTTACCTACGACCCCTTCTTGAAGCACTGCCTACTAAACGGCCTAGACGACATGGAGTATCTTCGAAGCAGACTCCCTCAGATTGAAGAGGCGAAACGAAAGCAGGAAGCCTTCCGATTCTTCAGCGTAGGGAGCCCGAATCGGTAGCCATATGAGTAAAAAAACTATCGCTGTGTTAGCCGGTGACGGCGTAGGCCCTGAGGTGATGCAGGTGACGCTCCCAGTTATCGAGCGCGTATGTCAGAGATACTCCCACGAGGTATCGTTTCAAGATGCTCTCGTAGGTGGTGCTGCCTATGAGGCCTACGGGGTTCACCTACCCGAGGAAACAGTGCGGGTGTGTAGCAGTGCCGATGCTATCCTCTTTGGCTCCGTCGGCGGTCCCATCACAGAGTCGCACCTTCCCAAGTGGAGTGGGTGTGAAACTAATTCTATCTTAGCGCTTCGTAAAGCCTTCTCGCTTGCGGCCAATTTTCGCCCTGCCAAAGTGTATCCGCAGCTACGAGCAGGATGCCCACTACGAGAAGAGATCATTAAAAACGGGGTCGATCTCCTGATAATTCGCGAACTCCAAGGGGATGTATATTTCGGCGAACATTCTATGTGGCTTGACGCCGGCAAGCGCCACGCGCGAGACGTCGGTGAGTACTCAGAGGATCAGATCGCGCTCGTTGCTCGGGTAGCCTTCGAAGCTGCACGCAAGCGGCGCGGTCGAGTCACCTCTGTCGACAAAGCTAACGTCATGCACACCTCGAAGCTGTGGCGAGAGGTCGTGCGTGAAGTCCACACACATTTTGCGGACGTCGCGCTTGAGGATATGCTCGTGGACAACTGCGCACTCCAGCTGGTTAAAGACCCCAAGCAGTTCGATGTCATTGTTACCTCGAACCTGTTCGGAGACATCCTCTCTGACCTCGCCGCTGCCTTACCCGGCTCGCTTGGACTAACCCCCTCAGCAAGCCTCAATGCACAGGGCTTTGGGCTCTATGAGCCCTCTGGAGGCTCTGCCCCGGACATCGCTGGCAAAGGCATAGCGAACCCCATCGCCCAGATACTCTCTACTTCTATGCTTTTCCGCTTCTCTTTCGGTTGGACTAACGAGGCAGATGCGATAGAGAGAGCTGTGGTAGCTGCGCTCGATGCGGGCTATCGCACAGCCGATATCTATACAGGTATCGGTGAACGGGTTTCGACGCGAGAAATGGCTAGTATTATCAGTGAAAGGATTGCCTGATGGACGCTACGAAATACATCTGGATGAACGGCGAGTTCGTGTTGTGGGACGATGCCAAGGTGCACGTTCTAACCCACACCCTTCATTATGGAGACGGAGCCTTTGAGGGGATCCGCGCATATGAAACGGAGCGCGGTGGTGCGGTTTTTAGGCTCAAAGAGCACATGAAGCGCCTTGAGTATTCGGCCGGGGTCTTAGGCATGACCCTCCCCTACTCCCTTGATCAACTCTGTGATGTAACGTGCGAGCTCCTCCGCAAAAACAACCTCCCGCAGGGCTACATCCGACCATTAGTATATCACGGGTACGGAGTTATGGGGCTTAACCCTCGCAACTCGCCGGTCGAGGTCATTATCGCCTGCTGGCCCTGGGGCGCATACATCCCCGTAGATGCCGCAGACATCAAGGTCAGCAGATACATCCGCATTCACCCTCGATCCACAGTAGCGGATGCGAAGATCTGCGGGCACTACGTCAACAGCATCTTGGCTGTCCTGGAGCTCAAAGGTACCAAGTATCACGAAGCCCTCTTCCTCGATGACCAAGGCGCTATCGCGGAGGGGCCCGGAGAGAACTTCTTCATAGTCAAGGGTAACGAGATCGTCACTCCACCGCTTGGAACTATCCTGGCTGGAATAACACGATCCTCAGTGGTCGAGATCGCTCGAAATCTAGGGTATACAGTCACCGAGCGCACGGTTCACCTCGACGAGGTGTATGCGTCAGACGAGGCTTTCTTTACCGGCACCGCTGCTGAGGTAACACCGATCGGAACGATCGATGACAAACCGATCGGGAGTGGCAAGGCGGGCCCCGTCAGCGTGAAGCTCAAGCAGGCCTACCTCGATGTGGTGCACGGTCGGAACGGTGATTACAAGTCGTTCCTCACCTACATCGATTGAGCTACCGAATTACCGTAGTACTGGAAATACATGTATGTCTACTGAATCAAACACCAACAAAACGGACCAACAGCTAGCGAACGTAAGGAGCGATATCGATCGACTTGATCACGATCTGTTAGCACTCCTAGCCCGTCGTCGCTCCTTGTCAGAGCAAGCTATCCAAGCCAAGGACGCTGAAAGCGCTCCTGTCAGGGATGAAATCCGTGAACTGAAACTTTTGCAGGAACGCATCGCGCACGGCAAGCGTATCGGCTTAGAACCTCAGTACGTTACCAACATCTTCCATCAGGTCGTGGCGGAGTCGGTGCGAGTACAGCAGGATGCCTTACAGCGCACCCTCAACGGTGCAACATGGCGAGGAAAAACCGTCAAAGTTGCATTCCAAGGGATAGACGGCTCCTATTCACACCTCGTAGGTCGCTCCCATTTCGGAGCAGGAGAGGAAGATTCAACGAGCTTCATCGGTTTTGGATCGTTCCTGGGAGCGGTACGCGCAGTAGAATCCGGCACCTGTGACTACGGCATCCTGCCGATTGAGAACACCACCTCAGGAGCCATCAACGATGTATACGACCTCCTCTTAAACTCCCGGGTCTCGATCGTAGGTGAGGAGAAGATCGAGGTGAGCCACTGCCTGATCGGTATCGAGAGCGTGCCGGTATCACACCTCGAACGGATCTACTGCAGTCCCCTCGCCGTAGCCGAGTGTAGCCAATTTTTAGCGAAGGTCCCTGAGTGTCGTGTAGAATATACAAATGACTCAGCGCTCGCTGTTAAACGGGTACACGAGGCGCAGAACCGTCTACATGCTGCGATCGCAAGTAGAGAGGCTGCCGAGATGTTCGGTCTCGCGGTACTCCAAGCCGGGATAGCAAACCAAGACGAGAACGCTACACGGTATCTGATAGTCGCGCGACAACCGGTCAAGGTCGACAGCCGTGTCCCAGCTAAAACCGCCATCGTCATGAACACCCTTAACCAGGCAGGTGCCCTGGTAGACGCACTCCTTATCTTCAAGAACCACGGAATTAACCTCACTAAACTCGAGAGTCGACCGATCCCTGGCAACTCATGGGAAGAGATGTTCTATGTAGAGTTTATCGGGAATCTCGACTCATCAAACGTTAAGACAGCGCTTGACGAACTGACGAGGAGCGTGCGCTTCATCAAGATGCTCGGGTGCTTCCCGTCGTGCGACGTGACCCCCACAAAGATTCAACTCGACCAAGACACTCAACCAACGACCGTAGCCGTGTCAGAAGAGCTTGAGAAGGCTGCTCCCAAAGCAGCAGGCCCGAAAGTATCGAGCAAGGACAAGGGGTACAAACTGGTTACCCGTGAGCACAAACCCGAGGACACCGTTATCGATATCGGCGGTATTAAGATCGGTGGAGGCGATTTCCTCGTCATAGCTGGTCCCTGCTCCGTAGAATCCCGTGAGCAGATCATGTCGTGCGCCAAGGAGGCTCGCGACAACGGCGCTCGGATCCTTCGAGGCGGCGTATTTAAGCCCAGATCCTCTCCCTACAGCTTCCAAGGGCTAGGATACGAAGGTCTCGATATCCTGGTCGAAGCCGGTCGTGCCTACGGCATGCCGGTAATAACCGAGGTGATGACCACCGATGACGTTGATCGTGTTGCAGAAAAAGCCGATATCATTCAGATCGGAGCGCGCAACATGCAGAATTTTAGCCTACTGAAGGCGATCGGACAGATTAGGCGCCCGATCATGCTCAAACGTGGGATGAGCTCATCGATCGAAGAGCTGCTGCAAGCTGCCGAGTACATCCTGGCGGGGGGTAATCAGCAAGTGTTCCTCTGTGAACGCGGTATTCGCACCTTCGAAACTGCAACACGAGGAACCTTAGACATCAGCGCCGTCCCAGTCCTGAAAGCCCGCACCCATCTTCCGATCTTCATTGATCCCTCCCACGCTGCTGGAGTACGTGAGCTCGTACCCCCACTTGCGCTCGCAGCGAAGGCTGTCGGAGCTGATGGGGTCATCGTCGAGTTCCATCCCGAGCCAGAGAAGGCCTTGAGTGATGGCCCGCAGGCGCTACGCTATCCGCAGTTTGAGAAGATGATGGCGGATCTTAGAAGATTACAGGTGTGACCAGATGCGTTCCTTGACCCTCCATATTGCACGCATTGAGATGACCTCAGAGCTCCTCGTGGGGCAAGGACTAATCCCTCAGATCGCAACTATCTTTAAGACCGCCACGCGATCATCGATCGCGATCGTGGCAGACCGTGGGGCGGAGGTGTTCGCGCGTCGGATTCAGGAAGATCTAGCCCTACCCTCTGCAAGCCTCCTGATCGTGGCAGGGGGCGAACAGGTCAAGACCGTGCAGGCCCTTGAATCTACGTGGCAGTTTTTCGCAGACCAACGCCTCGATCGACGCTCGCTCGTTATCACCCTGGGTGGTGGGGCAACGAGCGATCTCGTGGGCTTTGCCGCCGCTACGTATATGCGGGGGATACAGTTCGCGCACGTGCCAACCACGCTCCTCGCCCAGGTTGATGCAAGTATCGGAGGAAAGACCGGGATTAATTTTAATGGGGTCAAGAACCTGCTCGGCGCTGTAAGCCAACCAAGCCACGTTGTGATCGATATCGATGTGCTCGCCACCCTCCCGGATCGCGAACGCCGCTCGGGATTCGCCGAGATCGTCAAGCACGGCTTGATAGCTGACAGAGAATACTTCACTACCGTGACTTCGAAACCGTACAGCGCATGGAGTAGCAACGAACTTATCGAGATCATCTACCGCTCCTGCCAGATTAAGCAAGCGATCGTCGAGTCCGATGAGACGGAGCAGGGACCTCGCAAGATGCTCAACTTTGGTCACACCGTTGGTCACGCCCTCGAGGAGTACGCACTCCAGGAACGTATCCCCTTTACGCACGGCGAAGCGGTCTCCATCGGTATGGTTGCAGAAGCACACATCGCGCATCTGATAGGAAAGCTTTCGAGTGAGGAGTACAGTGCGAGTTGTGCCGGTATCGCTGCCGCTGGATTGCCGATCATCTTACCGGTCCCCTTCGACCATGCACGCATACTGGCACTTATGGCGCGTGACAAAAAGAACGTGGGCGGTCAGATCCGCTGGAGCTTGCTAGACGCAATCGGCTCTGCCGTATTTGATCTCTCGGCACCGAGTGAGGTCGTAGCTCAAGCATTAAGCAGCATAACCCCACGTTCATCGCAAGGATGATACGAGCAGCATGCGGCTAAACGCCTCTAGCAACGTACGATCCCCGAACACCACCCCGTCTACCACCCCGTTCCATCAGGAACACGTTCCTCTGGTATTCGCCCAAAGAGCGATCCAGCCTGCGGTACCGAAATGTCAGCGCCCGCCTTGAGACGAGCCGCCCTGCTTCGGTGAGATCAGGGTCAGACTCGAACACCGGTCACGGCACAACACCGCGACCTCTCCAAGATTGATAAAGAACGAGGTGCCCTCTATCAATATCTCCACTGGATAGTTTTCAGACCCCTTCGCCTTCAGCCCCTTCATGCCCTCAACGAGCTGTTTGTAGCCGTTGTCGAGGTTTACGACCACGCCACTTTTAAAGACGATCATTGCACCATCACCCGCGTGGGCCAGCGAGATTTGAGATAGGCAGAGAGCACATTGAATCAAGAGGAGGGCAAATATCTTCTTCATGAGCGAGCGCGTACCATATTTACGGACGCGCGACAACTTATTGAGATGAATATGAGGTTGTTCCGGCATCAGACGCGCAAACATCCGGGCTGGAGGAAACCGACCTAAGTGGCGGCTATCGATCAACCGGTATTCAGGGCATTTACCGACATATATTCAGTGAGCACTTTCAGCTCATAGCCAGCTCAGGGATCGAACTGTACAGTGGTGCCATAGGCGAGAGTCCAATAGCCAGACAGGATTTTGAGGTAGAGGTCTCATTGACCGCGCTTTACACCTTCTGACGAGGTCTTTCATTCGGATATATTGTTAATACTAAGAACAGACACGGTACCATGGTGCGAGGGGATACCATAGGAGATACGAACAGAGGAACGGCGACCCGTCTATGGGGGATACTTTTTGCAATATATGTGTTGCTAGGACCAGCTATGCTCGGGAGGGCAGACCCATCACCGGTATGCCGTGACGACTTCTGTTTTTCAGCCCAGGAAAAGGCCGCTGGGGTGCCGCTAACTCTCCGTGGCGTTAGTACCTTTCGATATTGGGGATTTCGGGTGTACACGGGTGCACTGTACATGCCAGCTTCGGAGACGTCACCAGATGCTGCTCTAGGGGAGATATCGAAGAAGTTGGTGCTTCGATACCATCGTAGCGTATCAGTCGATCAATTTATTGAAAATTCGGAGGAAACCCTGAAGGACAATCCGCAGCTCTCGCTCGAGTATTTGCGGCCCTTTCTTTCACGTATAAATTCCATGTATGTGCCGGTGAAGGAGGGAGACTCTTACGCAATCACCTACAGCCCCGCACAGGGAGCACTGAGCCTCTTCTTTAACGACCGCCTACTGGGAACGATTACCGATCCTGCCTTTGCTCGCGCCTATTTCGGTATCTGGTTATCCGATTATTCCGTAAGTGAAAAGTTCACAGATGAGTTGTTGAGTAGCTCCCCCTAGAGTAGTGCAACCGCCGCCCTGACCACCCGAGAGAAGCGAGGCAAAACCTACCCGTAGCGACAAGGTGGAGGTTGGGTTGATATTCAATTTTCACGATGAGGAAAACCCGCAGATGTAGTGGTTGTGCAGACTTGCAAGCACTCCTCTTTTCATAACGACCCTCGCACCTGCTCTCACGTGGGCCCTATGACGCACCACGACCTGCAAGCATCATAACCCTACACCTGAAGGTGGCAGGTACGTAATGTCGCAACTCCATACGTGATTCGGCCCCGTGATATCCACACCTCGGAGAAGATAGGGGAAGATTCAATGCTCAGGATGCGGTTTTGACCTGTTTTTATGAGGGTACTGAGCCTCTATGTCCATAAGATGCATGAGGCGTTGGATGCGCTTGCGATTTACTTCGTGCCCCTCTCGATAGAGCATCCCTGTAAGCATTCGACTCTCGGCAAATGGATACTCCAGATGTAGCTCGTCTATGCGGCGCATCAACATGAGATTCAAAGGGCTCTCGGGAGCCGGCTCGTAGTAGTAGCTCGAACGACAAACCGACAAGAGCTCACACTGGTCAGAGATACTCATCGAACCATCACTGGAATCGATGAGCATTCGCGGGTCGTCAGTTGCGAAGAGCAGATTTTTTTTCAGAAAGTCATTCTCGACCTTCAACCTGCCAATCTGCTCATAGAGCTCCTGGTTCTCACGCTCCTTGGCTGCAGCATCGGCATCTGGCTCGTCCTCAAAGACACGG
>Ga0169931_10001272_pt1 | contig 41692 bp, 31 predicted proteins | sample Kivu_15m_20L_FD_129675 | JGI IMG/M metagenome (GOLD analysis project Ga0169931, IMG submission 129675) | Freshwater microbial communities from Lake Kivu, Western Province, Rwanda to study Microbial Dark Matter (Phase II) - Kivu_15m_20L... | ecosystem: Environmental > Aquatic > Freshwater > Lake... | reverse complement strand
GTCCGCGGCGGCGCGCGCCATCGGGTCCGCGGCGGCGCGCGCCATCGGGTCCGCGGCGGCGCGCGCCATCGGGTCCGCGGCGGCGCGCGCCATCGGGTCCGCGGCGGCGCGCGCCATCGGGTCGCGTCCAGCCGGGCGCGGCGCCGCCCGCGCTCCGCGAGCGCGACGCACGCTGACGAACACGCGCGCGGCCCGTCGAAGGCTCGCTCCGAGCGCGTCGTGCGCGGCCCGTCCCGTGGGCTCCGCGCCTCAGCGCCCGCCGTTCACCCGCGGCGCCTCACGCGCCGTCAACGCGACGCGCCGATCACGCCGGTTGCGCTCACGCGCCGAACTTCGCGCGTTCCTTGCTCCACCACTCGCGCAGCTGCCGCGCCTTCTTCTCGCGTTCGGAATCGGGCGCGCGCGCGTCGAAGTCGAGCGGCCGCGCGGTGATGTCGCGCAGCGCCTGGATCGCAGCTTCGCGCACCACGTCGAGCGAATCGGAGAGCGCCGCGAGCAACGGCTCCACGCCCGCCGGCGCGCGCAGGTCGCCCAGCATGCGCGCCGCAGCCATGCGCAGGAACGGGTCGCTGTCCTTGAGCACCTCCGCGATGTACGGCGCGGTCGCCGGATCGCGCGTCTCCGCCAGCGCGATGAGCGCCTCGTAGCGCACCGCCATGTCCGGGCTCTTCAGGCGCGCCGTGAGTTCCGCCCACGCCGGCGCGCCGCCCTCGCCGTTGGCCGGCGTCTCCGGCGGCGTCGATGCGGGCGGCGCCTCGAGCTCCGCCACGCGCCGCGCCAGCGCCGCGTGCTCCTCGGTCAGCGCACTGAGGCGCTTTTGCAGCGCCATGAGTTCTTCGTCGTGGCGCGGCACACGCTCGAGCCCTTCGGCGAGTTGCGCCACGCGCTGCGCCAACTCGTCGAGCCGTTCCGCCAACGCGGACGTCGCGCCGCGTTGCGCGCTCAGCGACGAAGCCGAGGCCGAAGTGTCGGCCGCGGCCGAGTCCACCCGCTGCGCCAAGGCGCGCGCCTGCTCCTCGATGCGTTCCGCGCGCAGCTCGAGTTCGCGCCGCGCGGTGGCCTGTTCGACCACGGCGAGCTGCGTGGCGCGCGCGCTCTCCTGGTCGCGCTGCTGCAGTTCGTCGCGGGTCCACTGCCACAGCAAGCCGGCGGTCGCGAGCGCGGCGAGGCTGGAAGCCAGCGCCAACCCGACCCCGCTCGACGAACGCGTCGCGCCGTGGGTGTACGGATGCGCGTGGGTGCTGGTCGGCGCGGCGACGGCCGCCGGCGCGCTGGGCGCAGGCGAGGCCGCATCGAGGTCCAGCCCGAGGTTCGCCGGTCGGCCGCCGCGGGCCTCCTGGCGCTGCGTCATCGCGCGGTCGCACAGCGTGCAGATGATGCGCCCCTTCACCACCAGCGCGCGCCCCAGGTCGAGGTCGGCTTGGGGAACGGACTCGTTGCACACATCACAGAAGTAGATGTTGGTCATAGCTCCCCGCTCTTGTGCCCGGGGTTGCCGCCCCGGAACCTGCCGCCCACAGCTTGACGCGCCGCGGCTGGCTCGTCGACGCCCGCGCGCCCGAACACACCGCGCGTACTCCTAGCCCGGCGGCCCGCCAAGTTGCAGGTCCGCCGGCCGGCGAAAGCGCCGGCGTATACTCGCGCCGCGCACTTTCAAGCGCCCCGCCGCAGCTTGGACTCCGCCTTCCGCAGCAACCCGACCCTCGAGCGCCTCGGGCAGGAATTCCTGGTCGAGTTCCTCGAGTTGGCGCGCCGCCGCCAGCCGCGCAACACCGAGGTGCTGGCCGAACTGGGCTGCACCTACACCAAGTTGGGCCGTTACCGCGAGGGACTGGCCGTCGACGAAGCGCTGGTCGGCCTCGCGCCGGACAACGCCACGGCGCACTACAACTTCGCCTGCTCGCTCGCGCTGTGCGGGCAACGCAACCGGGCGCTGGACGAGCTCGAAAAGGCCGTCGAGCTCGGCTACGACGACGCCGAGCACCTGACGCACGACGAGGACCTGCGCGAGCTGCGCACCGAACCGCGCTTCGACGCGCTGGTGCGCCGCCTCAAGTCGCCCGGCGCGGACTGAAGCGCGCCGCGCCTCAGCGCGACGGCGTCAGGATCCCCTCGCTGGTGCGCGAGGAGTACCACGTGCGCCAACGTTCCAGGCCCTGCGCCCGCTCCGGCGCCTCGGCGCGCGGATCGAAGCCCAGGTCCTGGCCGGTGACCTCGCGCAGGGCCGCCAAGCACCAGGCGCGCGCCCAGGCGTCCTCCTCGGCCAGCCCGTCGATCAACGCGCCCAGCTGCGTCCAATCGCCCAACCGGACGAAGCAGCGCGCGCGTTCGAAGCGCAGGGAACGGTCGTCGCCAGCTTTCCACTTCACCGCGCGCAACGGCTCGACCAAGCGGCTGTCGCGCGTCGCGCCCAGCGCCGCAACCGCGCTCGCGGCGACGTCGGCGCGCGGGTCCGTGCACAGCTCGAGCAACTGCTCGTACGCCGGCTCGCCGACGGTGGCGAGCCAACTGATTTGTTCGACCCGCTCGATGCCGTGCGTCCAGGGCAAACGCTTGATCTGGTCGTCGATCTGTTGGCGCAGGCTCGGCGAGGGCTGGAGCCAGCCGCTGGCGCTCTTGCCGCTCGAAGTGCTGAAGCAAGCGCTCGCGAGCAGCGCGGCCAGGGCCAGCGCGCCGAGCGCACCAATACGTTGCGTGCCGATCATCGTGGGTCTCCTCCGGAGGGGGCCGATTAGGCCGCCGACTCCGGCGCTGCTATCGACGCGGACCGGGAAGAACTTGACCGGCCGCGCGCTGGCCGGCGCGGGCGCCGAGCACCAGTCCCACGGACAGCGCCAGCCCGGCCGCGGCGAGCGCGAACGCCGCCCAGCGCCAGCGGACTCCGCGCCCCACGTCGCCCTGGGCGCCGGGCCCCAGCGGCGCGAGGTCGGGCTCGAGCACGCTTCCCGGGGCTCCGCGAAACTCGGGAGCGGGAACTCCGGCGGTGTCGAGTTGAGCGAGCAGCGCGCCGGCGTCATCGGAAATCAGCAGCGAGCGCGCGGCCGCCGAGGCGCCTTGCGCAACCACGCGCAGCGCGCGCGGGTCGCGCGCCCCCGCCTCCGCGGGCTGGCGCGCGAGCGCACGTTCGCCGGGGAGCGCGGCATCGGCGACCCACACCGCCGCCGGCCAACTCGCCGGGCAATCCTCCAGGCGCCACGCGCCGGCTTCCCACGCGGCGCTCGGCTCGCGCTGCCCGCTCAGCCCGCGCCCCCTGCCGAGCCAGCGCAGGAGCGGCGCCAGCGCGCGCGCATCGTCCCAGCCCGGCGACCACGCGCCCGGCTCGCTGGTCCACACCGCGCACCAGCCCGCGCCGTGGCGGCGCAGCGCGAGCAACGGATCGCCGCCCTCCAGCGCCAGCGCGAGTTCACCTCCGGCGCGCAGCCGCGCGCGCCAGTGCGTGCCCGCCGCCGGAAGCTGCACGGCGTCGCGCCAGGCCGCGACGAGCGCTGCGAGGTTCGCCGACGGCGACGGCGCGGGGACCACGGGCCCGCCCTCGAGTGCGATCCACTCGCGGCTCGCCTCGGCGGCGAGGGCGTCGGCGAGTTCCGCCTCGCCCTCGGTCCAGGCGCGGCCGTGCGGGGTCCCGCGCGCGAGCTCGTCGAGCCAAGCCCGATCGGCGTCTTCGCCCGCGGCGATCACCGCCAAACGCACGCCGCGTTCCGCGAGCGCCTCGACGCGCGCCCGGAGCAGCGCGGCCTCGGGCCAACGCGCGCGCTGGTCGCGGCCGTCCGTGACCAGGAACACCAGCGCCGCACGCGCGCCGCTCCGGCGCTCGGCGAGTTCCTCCAGCGCGCGCACCACGTCGGTCGGACCGCGCGGAGCGCTCGTCGCGGCCCAACGCGCCGCGTTCGCGTCGCGCGCCTGGGGCGTCGGACCCGGCGCGAGTTCGAAGGACTCCAGCAGTCGATCGGTGAACCACTGCGCCTGGATGCGTTCGTCGGCGCCGGCGCGCGCCGCGAGCTCCGCGCTCGCGCGTCGCACGCTGTCCAGCTCCGCCGGACCCATGCTGCCCGAGCCGTCGAGCAACAGCACGACGTCGCGCTCGGGCGCGGCCTGCACTTCGAGCGGCGCGAGTTCGGCGAGTTCGCCGGGCTGCGGCGCGCGGGCGAGAGCCGCCGCGAGGCGCGGACCGCCGCAGGCGAGCCAGCCGCCGCCGCGCCGCACGAATTCGCGCAGGCGCGCCGCGTCGAGCTGCGTTGGATCGGCGTCGACGCTGACGACCACGTCGAAACCTTCGAGCGCGTCACGCGCCTGGAGCGCACGCACGTCGAGCCCGGCGAGTTGGCGCGCACTCTCCAGCCAACGCGCGGCGCGCCCGCGTTCGTCGAGCACGCCGACGACGAGCGCCCCGGCGCTGCGCACGCTCGCGCGGCGAGAATCGTTTTCGGGCAGCGGGTCGCCGGCCGCTTCGACGCGCGCTTTTACGCGCGTGAGACCCTCCGCCAGCGGCCCCAGGTCGAGCGTGAGCACGACCTCACCTGCGGCGAGGCGCTCGACTTCGATCCAACGCTGCACGCTGCGCCGCCCGGCTCGGTCTTCGAGCTCGACGACCAGGCGCGCGCGCTCGCTCGGCGCCGCGCCGAGTGAGCGGATGCGCGCGGCGAGCGCCAACGGAGCGCCGCCTTCGAGTTCGCGCGGCGCACGCAGCTCCTCGAGCGCGAGGTCGACGCGGGCGGGCGCCGGCGCAGCGCGCCACTCCCAGCGCGCGCCGGCGGCGCGCCAGCGGTCGAGCGCCGGACGTGGGTCGGGTCCGTCGAAGCCGCCGTCGCCGAGCAAGGTGAGCTGGACGAGCGCGCGGCCCGCGAGCGCGCTCTCCAGCGCCGTGAGCGCCGCGGCGAGTTCGCTGCGTTCGTCGGAGAGAGCCGACGCAGGCGACGCGGCCGCGTTCCATTCGTCCGCCGGCGCCGGGCCGAAAACGCGCTCGAAACCGCGCGCGAAGCAGGCCACGAACAGTTCCTCGCCCGCCTGCGCCGCCGCCTGAGCCTCGGCGGCCAGTTCGGCGTCGCGCCACGCCTGCCAGTCCGGACGCGCGCGCACGACGCTCGCGGAAACGTCCACGAGCACCGCGCGCACGCCGCGTTCACGGCCGAGCCCGAACGCGCTCGGCCATGCGAACCAAGCGGCGAGCGCCAGCGCGACAGCGGCGAGCGCGAACAGCGCCCGCGCCGCGGCCAGCGGCTCGCGCGTGGTCGCCATGCCGTTCACTCGGCCTGGCGAGCGGGGCCGAGCGCCAGACCGGCCGCGCCCGCGAGCTCCGCGCTCTCGATCCAGCCGCCGCCGAGCAGGCGATCGCCGTAGTAGAACGCCGCGCCCTGGCCGGGCGTGATCGAGAGCTCAGGCGTGTCGAACACGACCCGCGCGCCCGTGGCGTCGAGCTCCACGTTGCACGGCACGGGTTCGTGGCGGTAGCGCACCTGCACTTCGCAGCGCAGCTCGCGCACCGAATCGATGCCGATCCAGTTGAGTTCGCGCACGCGCATCGAACGCGCGGCGCACTCTTCGCGCGAACCGAGCACCACCAAGCCGCGCGCCGGGTCGAGCGCGACGACGTACAGCGGCTTGTCGCTGGCGATCCCGTGGCCGCGGCGCTGGCCGATGGTGAAGTGCTCCGTGCCCGCGTGCGTGCCGAGCAACTTGCCCGAGGTGTCGACCAGCGAGCCGGGGTGCAGTTCGACGCCGCGGTCGGCGAGCAGCTTGCGGTAGTCGTTCGAGGGCACGAAGCAGATCTCCTGGCTGTCGGCCTTGTGCGCGGTGCGCAGGCCGACGTCCGCGGCGAGCGCGCGCACGTCCGGCTTGCGCATGCCGCCCAGCGGAAGGCGCGCGCGCGCGAGGTTCTTCTCGCTCACGGAGAACAGCTGGTACGACTGGTCCTTGTCGCGGTCGACGCCGCGGCGCACGACCACGCGGCCGTCGCGCAGCTCGAGCTGCGCGTAGTGGCCGGTGGCGACGGCGGCGCACTCGAGTTCGTCGGCGAAGCGCAGCAGACGGTTGAACTTGAGGTCGCGGTTGCAGACCGCGCAGGGGTTGGGCGTGCGACCGGCCGAGTACTCGGCCAGGAAGTAGCGGATGATCGCGCCGAACTCGCTGGCGAGGTCGACCGCTTGGAACGCAATTCCAAGTTTGGCCGCCACCATGCGGGCGTCCCGCGCGTCACTGACCGAGCAGCAGGACTTCTTGTGCGATTCGTTCTCGTCGACGTGCACGCCGTTGCGCATGAACAGCCCGACCAGCGGGTGGCCGGCGCGCGCGAGCAGCAGCGCGGCGACGGAGCTGTCGACGCCGCCGCTCATGGCCACCACGACGCGCTCCCGCGCTGGGGCCACGACCACGCGCTCCCGCGTTGGGGCGCCGACCGCGACCTCCCCCTCCGGCATGACTGCGGTGGCGGGCGCGGGATCGGCGACCGAGCCGTCGTGCGTGGTCGTGGCGGCGGCGCCCTCGCGCGGCGAGGTCGAGGCGGTCGCGTCGAGGCGCGCGGAGAGGTGCGGTGTTTCCAAGGTTGGCGAGGCTGGCAGCCGCTCGCGGCGGCTTCAATGGCCGCGGCGATTCTAGTAGCCTCTTCGCCCCTTGCGACGGCCGGAGTGCTCGGCCGCACGCCCCCTGCAGTCTGCGCGCCGCGCGTCCCCCATGCTGAACCAAGCCTTTTTGGCCCTGATCCAAGCGACCGACACGGCAGCCCCCAGCAGCGGCACAGCGCCGGCCGGCGGAGCTGCATCGCCCGCGGCCGCGCCGCCGGGCTGGATGCAGTTCATCCCCTTCCTGGCGATCGGCGGGATCATGTACTTCCTGCTGATCGGGCCGGAGCGCAAGGCGCGCAAGAAGCGCGAAGAGCTGCTGAGCAAGCTCGAAAAGGGCGACAAGGTCGTCACCTCGAGCGGCTTGCACGGCGTGATCAAGGAACTGAACGAGACCACCGTGACCTTGCAGGTCGACGACGGCGTGCGCCTGAAGTTCTCGCGCAGCGCGGTCGCCGACGTCGTGAAGGACAGCGACGCCAAGCCGGCCGAGACGAAGTCGGCCAAGTAGCGGGAGCCTTCGCGAGGCTGCGCGCCTGGTGGGCGCGCGTGCTGCGTCGGATTCGGCGGCCGAGCGCGGGGCCCTACGCCTGGACCCGCGAGTTGCTCGCGCGCGCGAGCAACGCCCACGTCGGGCGCGCCGGAGAAGCGGCGTGCGTCCGCTGGCTGCGCGCACGAGGGTTCCGCGTGCTCGGCGAGCGCGTGGCGACGCCCCACGGCGAGCTCGACCTCGTCGCCGAGCGCGGCGGTGAGCTGTGGTGCTTCGAGGTCAAGACCTCGCGGGCGCGGGCCACGCCGTCCCACTTCGCACCGGGCGCGAGGCTGAGCGCACGCCAGCGCGCGCGCGTCGCGCGGGCTGCGCGAGCGTGCGCCAGCGACCGCGGCGGCCCGCCGCCGCGCCTCGCGCTCGTCGAAGTCTGGATCGATCCGGACGGCACGGCGCGCGAACTGCGTGTACACGAGTGGGATTCGAGTTAGCGGCTGACCGTACCGTGCCAGAGCAATTTGTCTCACGCCTCCGGCGCGCGCTGCGCGCCGGAGGCGTGAGACAAATTGCTCTGGCACGGTACGGTCAGCCAACGTGGAGAGAGAAGCCGACGATCTCGACTCGGAACACGAGTCGCGCCCGAGAGACTGGCGTTTCTGGTCCAGGGCCGTCGCGCTGACGATTCTCATCGGCGGGTCTGTCGCGACGTTCGTCCTCGAGGGCGACGCGCGCCGCATCGCCATGCTCGTGACCCTCGTGGGCGTGGTGCTCGTTTCGCTCGTCATTACGGCGCGTGATTGGCGCGGCGCCACCTTCGAGCCGCGCTGCCGGCGTTTGGGAGCGTTGTCGTTTTGCGCCGCGTGGCTGGTGTACGTCGCGCTGGACGTCGAGGTCCCAGCGGTCGCGATGCTCGTCGGCTGGGTGGCCTTCGCCCTCGTCCTGTGTGTCGACATGTACCGCAGTCTCAAGGCCGCGCGACCGAGCTACGGATCGCCCCCTCCGCGTGCCGGCCGAGCGGGCGTACGGACGAACTTTCCTGGCGCGCCAGCCGAGGGGACTGCGCGACGCTCACCCTGAGCGCCGCGCCACGGTCCGCTGGCGCGCGTTCAATGCCCGCCGCGGCCGCGACCGATGTTCGCCTGCGCGGCCGCCCACTATGCTCTCGCAGGGGGGATATGGCGCGACCATAGCCCCCACTCCGCCGCGGGCAGCGCGGCGCCCCTCCTCCTGACCGACACCGTGAGCCGCGTCGCGCGCCCCCTGCGCCCGACGTCTCCGCCGCATGCTGCGAGTCCTCCGCCACTACCTACCGCTCCGCCGCGCGTTGCTCGTCTTCAGCGAGACAGCGCTGCTGGGCGGCGTGCTGTCGGCGGGGATGACGGCGCACCTGTGGGAGCCCGACCCGCAGGTCACCAACCTGCTGCTGCTCGACGTGGTGAGCCCGGCCGGCGCGCTGCGCCAGTGCCTGATCTCGGCGGTCTCGATTGCGGTCTTGGCTCAGTTGGCGATCGCCTTCAACGAGCTCTACGACTTCCGCGTTTCGAGCTCGCGCTACGACCGCGCCTCGCGTTTCGTCAGCTCGGCCGGTTCGGCCGTCGCGCTCGCCCTGGGCGCGGTGTTCCTGGCGCGCGCCTGGGACCTGCGCCGCGTGCTGGGCTTCCCTGGTCTGCACGCCTCGCAGCTGTATCAGACGCTGGTTTTCACGCTGCTGTTCGGCTTCTCGCTGCTGTACGTCTGGCGGCATCTGTTCCATGCCGCGCTGCGGCGCTGGAACTTCAACGAGCGTGTGCTCGTGCTCGGCGCGGGTCCCGCCGCCACCAGCTTGGTGCGCCAGATCCTCGGCCACGACGACTCGGGCTTCGAAGCCGTCGGACTGGTCCCCGAGCCGAGTGCGCCCGTCGAGAGCAGCGGCCGGCGGAACGCACCGCAACTGCCGCGCTTCGTGCGCGACGGCGGCCTGAAGTCCGGCGCTGGCGCCGCGCCGGAGGTCTCGGCCCTCGACCCCGCCACGGAAGCGCACATCGCCACGCTCGTGCTCGACCCGCTGCCCGCGCTCGCAGCCGCGCAAACGCCGGAGAACGCCCCGGCGCGCAGCACCTTCGCGCTGTTCGAGCTCGTGCGCTCCCTCCAAGTGGACATGGTGGTCGTCGCACTCGAGGACCGGCGCGGTCACTTGCCCACCGAGGAATTGCTGCGCTGCCGGCTCGCCGGAATCGCCGTGAAGGAGCGCGAGGCGCTGTACGAGCAGATCACCGGCAAGCTGGCCGTCGAGGCCATGCGGCCCTCGTACCTGATCTTCAACGACGGCTTCGGACGCTCCGCCAAGGGCGAGAGCGCCAAACGTGTGGTCGACATCGTCGTCTCGCTCGCCCTGCTCGCCGTGTTGTGGCCTGTGATGCTGCTGACGGCGCTGGTCGTGCGCCTGGACTCGCCGGGGTCGGCGCTGTTCAGCCAGGAACGCGTGGGCCGCGACGGCCGCCGTTTCACGCTCTACAAGTTCCGCAGCATGCGCGCGGACGCCGAGAAGAACACCGGGCCGGTGTGGGCGCAGAAGGGCGACCCGCGCATCACGCGCAGCGGGCAGTTCATGCGCAAGACGCGCCTCGATGAGTTGCCGCAGCTGTTCAACGTGTTGATGGGCGACATGTCGCTCGTCGGGCCGCGCCCCGAGCGCCAAGTGTTCGTCGACGACCTCGCGCGGCAGATTCCCTACTTCAACCAGCGCCACATCGTGAAGCCCGGCCTGACCGGCTGGGCGCAGATCAACTACCCGTACGGGAACACCGTCGAGGATGCGCTGCAGAAGCTCCAGTACGACCTGTTCTACATCAAGAACCAGTCGCTGCTGTTCGACCTCTCGATCCTGTTCCAGACGATCAAGACCGTCGTGCTGCGGCGCGGCACTTGAGCCGCGCGAGTCAGGTCGCGCGCGCGCGCCTGAAGCGCTCGACGTAGACCGCGAGCAGCGCCACATCGGGCGGCCGCACGCCGGCGATGCGCGCCGCGGCGCCGAGCGTGCGCGGCCGGATCTGGCGCAACTTCGCCGCGGCTTCCGCCGCCAGACCCGCGAGGCCCTCGAACTGGAAATCGGCGGGAATCTCCGTCGTTTCCTGGCGGCGCATGCGCGCCACCTGTTCGTGCTCGCGCTCGACGTAGCCGGCGTACTTCACGTCGGCCTCCAGCGCGGCGCGTTCGTCCAACTCGAGCGCGAGCGCGGCCACCTCGGCGTGGCGCTGTTCGAGCCAGGCCACGTCGACCTCCGGGCGGCGCAGCACGTCGCGCAGCGTCTTGCCGTCGTACGCCGCCGGCCGCGTCGACTCGAGCACACGCAGCGCAGCGGCGAGTCGCGCTTCGCGCGCGCGCAGGCGCTCGAGCGCGTCGCTCCCGGCCAGCCCGAGCTCCGCGGCGCGCGGCGTCAAGCGTCGATCGGCGTTGTCCGAGCGCAGCAGCAGCCGGTGTTCCGCGCGGCTGGTGAACATGCGGTACGGCTCGGTCGGCTGCGACACGACCAGGTCGTCGGCGAGCACGCCGATGTAGGCCTCGTCGCGGGCGAGCACGAACGCGCCCGCGCCGCGCAGCCACAGCGCCGCGTTGGCGCCGGCGATCAAGCCCTGCGCCGCGGCCTCTTCGTAGCCCGACGTCCCGTTGATCTGTCCGGCGAGGTACAGCCCGGCGACCGCGCGCGCCGCGAAGCTGCGGTCGAGTTGCGCGGGGTAGACGAAGTCGTACTCGACCGCGTAGCCGTGGCGCAGGAAGCGCGCGCGCTCCAGGCCGGGAATGGTGTGCACGAACGCCTCCTGCACGTCGGCCGGCAAGGAGGTCGACACGCCGTTCACGTACACGACGTCGGTCGAGAGGCTCTCGGGTTCGAGGAACACCTGGTGGCGATCGCGGTCGGCGAAGCGCATTACCTTGTCCTCGACCGACGGGCAGTAGCGCGGCCCCACGCCCTGGATGCGGCCGGCGTACATCGGCGCGCGGTGGATGTTGGCGCGGATCAGCTCGTGCGTCGCCGGCTGCGTCCAGGTGATGAAGCACTGGATCTGCGGCAGCGCCGGAAAGCTCGCGCGCGAGGTCGCGAACGAAAACGGCTGCGGTCGCGTGTCGCCGGGCTGCGCGTCGAGCGCCGACCACTCGATCGAGTCGCGCTTGAGCCGCGGCGGCGTGCCCGTCTTGAGCCGGCCGACCTGCAGCCCCAGGCGCGCGAGGTCGGCCGAAATGCCGCGCGAGGTGCTCTCGCCGACGCGACCGCCGCTCGAGCGTTCTTCGCCGGTGTGCATCACCGCGGCGAGGAACGTCCCCGTCGTGATCACGACCGCGCCGGCGCGGCATTCGGCGCCGTCGCCCAGGCGCACGCCGCACACGCGCGGCGCGCCTGCCGACACATCGACGAGCAGTTCGTCGACGGTGGACTCGAGCACCTCGACGCCCGGCGTGGCGCGCAGATGCCGCGTCACGAACTCGCGGTACAGGTGGCGATCGGACTGGCAACGCGGCCCCTGCGCCGCGATGCCCTTGGACGCGCCGAGCACCTTGAACTGGATGCCGGTCGCATCCGCGGCGCGCGCCATCAGGCCGCCCAGCGCGTCGATCTCGCGCACGAGCTGCCCCTTGCCGAGCCCGCCGATCGCCGGATTGCAGCTCATCTCGCCGATGCGGTCGGCGCGCATCGTGACGAGGATCACGCTCGCCCCCAGGCGCGCCGCGGCCAGCGCCGCCTCGACGCCCGCGTGGCCGCCGCCGACGACGAGCACGTCGCAGCGCTCGCCGGCGGCGCGCGCGGGCTGCGGATGCGGATGGCTTGCTCGGGCGGGGCTCATGGACGTTCGCGGCGCAGGCGCGAAGCCCCCATTGGAACGCCTGCGTGCACCCGCGTCACGTCGGGAGCGAAGCCCTTTCCGGCCGAACTCGGGATCACGCCCCGCCGCGCGCCCGGCGTCCAGATTCGCGGCGCGGGCGGTCGAAACTGCGGCCTCTCCATGTTCGATCTCGTCTTCCGCTGCCGCGAGCGCATGGCGCTCGTCTACGGTCGTGTCGCGCCCGGTCCTCTGGCGGGCGCACGCTTCGCCGTGGCGCCGCCGCCGCCCGCACTGCCCAGCGGGAAGCCGCGGCGACCCGGCGAGCTCGCGCGCAGCCGCAGCGGCGTCAGCGTGCGGCCCATGCCTCGGCGCGCCTGAGCGCGGAACGGCGCGCGCGGACGCGCAAAGCGCGCGGCGCGCCGCGCTACGATGGGTCCCATGCAGCGGCACGACACGAAGCGGGCATGGTGCGCTTGGACGGTGGCGGTCGGACTGGCGGCGCTCTGCCCGACGACCGCGGGCGCGGCCGCGGACGGCGAGCGCCTCTCGCTCGAGCAACTGCTCGAGCGCGCGCGCGCCAAACAACTCGAGGCGCAGGCGCAACTGCGCACTCAACTGGAGGCCTTGCTCACCCAGTTCGTTCCATCCGGCGGCACGCCGACGCCCGCCGACCTCGAGGCGCTCGAGCAGGGCATCGTGCGCCTGGGCGCCGAAGCCGCACCGCTCTTGCTGGCGCAGATCAACCTGCCCGAGAGCGCCAGTGAGAACGAGCGGCTGCGCGCGCGACGCGTCGCCGCGGCGCTCGCGCAGCTGGACACGAGCGCGGTGACGCGCGAGTTGCTCGCGTTGCTCGAACAACCCAGCCCGCTCGCCAAGCGCTACGCGCTGATCGCGCTTTCCGGGACGCCCGAGCCGCAAAGCGTGCGCCCCGTGGTCCACGGGCTCTACAAGCAGAGCGCGGGCTCGCTCAAGCAGGAGGCGCTGCGCACGCTGCTCGCGCTGCGCGACGGGTATCCGCCGGCGCTGATCGACGAAGTGCTCGCCGAGGGCGAAGAGACCGCGGTCGGGCTGCTGCTCGACTCGCTGACCGCCAAACCGTCGAACGACACGGTCGAAGCCGTCCGACGCATCCTGCACGACAGCGCCAACGGCCCCAAACACGCCCTGCGCCTGATGCGCTACTTCGCGAGCGAGCCCAGCCTCGCCGCCGCCGCCGACACCCAGGCCTTCGTGCGCCTGGCGACTTCCGCGGCGCTCGGCGTCGACCTGCGTGTCGCGCTGCTGGGCGATCTCGCGCCGCTCAAGCCGGCTTTGAACAGCGAGCTCAAGCGCGCGCTCGAACCTTCGGTGAGCTCGGCCGATCGCAAACTGCGCGAAGCGGCGCTGGTGCTGCTCACGCGCCTGGGCGACAAGAACTCGCGCCGCGAGTTGCTGCGCGAAGCCGACGAAGTGGTCACCAAGAACGACGGCTGGTCGGAGTCCTACGTGCGGCGCGGCGACATCTACGCGCGCATCGGCGAGGACGAGGACGCGATCAAGGACTACCGCCAGGCGCTCGCGGTCGGCAAGAACGATCCGTCGCTCAACGCCGACACGTGGGTCAAGCTCGCGCGCGCCTACACGCGCCGCGGCAAGTACAAGGACGCGGGCGACACGCTGCGCCGCTCGCCGCTGGGCGACTCCAAACTGAAGGAACTCGCGGAGGATCCGGAGTTCAAGCCGCTGCGCGATTCGAAGTACGGCAAGTCGGCCTTCGGACTGTGACGCGCGCGCCGCGGCCAGTCCGCAGGGAGCGCTGGGCGTGACCCTCGACACACGCGACCACGACCGCGGCAGCGCGGGGCTCGAGTACGTCTACTACGTCGTCTCGCGCCGCGCGCGCGGCGTTTCGGTGGGCGTCAACCTCAATCCGAACAACGCCTGCAACTGGCGCTGCGTGTACTGCCAGGTGCCGAACCTCACAGCGGGTCGCGCGCCCGCGATCGACGTGCCGCGCCTGGAGCGCGAACTCGCCGCGGTGCTCACGCGCGTCACGGCGCCGAGTTGGCTCGAAGCCCACGCACCACAGGGCTCGCGGCGCGTTGCGGACATCGCCATCGCGGGCAACGGCGAGCCGACGAGTGCGCGCGAGCTCGGCGAGGTGCTCGAAGCCGTCGCGCGGCAGCGAGCGGCGGCCGGCCTGGAGGCGACGTGCGGCTTGACGCTCATCACCAACGGCTCGCTCGCGCACCAGCCGCACGTGCAGCGCGCGCTCGAGCGCCTCGCGGAACTGGGCGGCGAAGTGTGGTGCAAACTCGACGGCGGAGACGACGCGTCCATCGCGCGCATCAACTCGAGCGCCACCGGGTTCGCGCGCGCGCGCCGCGCGCTCGAGCACTGCGCGACGCGCTGCCCCACTTGGGTGCAGACGCTGGTGTTCGACTGGGGCGGGCCGACGCTCGCCGGAGCCGCGCTCGAGCAGTACTGCGCCGCGCTGCGTGAGTTGCGCGAGGCCCAGCGCAACCACTTGCGCGGCGTGCTGCTCTACGGACTGGCGCGTCCTTCGCACCAGCCCGAAGCCGCGCAGCTGCGCGCGCTGCCCGAGGGCGAACTCCAGGCGCTCGGGGCCGAAATTTCGCGCCTCACCGGGCTCGAGGTGCGCGTTAGCGCCTGACGTTCAGCGCCTGACGTTCAGCGCGCGTGCGCCGACGCGCCCCGGCCCCGAACGATCAGGGGCACGGGTCGTTCGGCGCGTGCGGCGTGCCGCTGTCGGGACCGGCGCCGATCGGCGACGAGGCGCTGCACCAGTTGTTGGGATTGTCGTTGAGCACGTGGTCGTACACACCGGGCTTGGCGCCCGCGCTCGCGCCGGGGAAGCTCGGCCAGGCGACGCTGTCGTACTCGATGCGGTCGATCTCGGTTCCATCCGGCGCGCGCAGCACGATCTGATCGACCGAGTTGAGCAGCCGGAAGTTGGCGAAGGCGTACGTCCCGTCGAGCGCCACGCCGCCATTGCTCGCCGTGTTGGCGTTGACGCCGACCACCACCCGCTGCCCGGGCGAGACGAACAAGCTGCCCGAGGGCGCACTGATCGCAGCGCTCTCGCCGCTGTTGTCGGTCAGCAGCCAACCCTGCAGGTTGAGCGTGTAGTTCGTGGTGTTGTACAGCTCGATCCACTCGCCGTCGGCGTCGGCCACCGCGGTGGGATCGCGCAGGTACTCGGTCACCACGACGTCGCCGGCCACCGGCGGCGGCGCGAGCGGGCAGAACTGCACTTCGAGCGCGGACGACAGGCCCGCGTTCGTGCCGTCGGGGTGGAGCGGATCGCGGAACCAGAACTGGTAGTAGCGCTTGAGGCCGGCCATCGACGGCGTGACGGGCACGGCGTACGTCACCGAACCCACGCTGTTCGTCGTCGTCACTCCCATGCGCTGCACCGGATTGGCGACGTAACGCGTGCCGCCGAGGAACGGGGCGCTGGCGGCGGCCGAGCCCCAGAAGGCGACCGTCGACTTGAGCGGCAGCGCGTCGACGAGCGTGATCGAGAAGTCGTTGGTGTCGACGCTCGGCGTGCCGCTCCAGGTCACGTACGGCACGGTCAGGTTGCTGGTCAACTTGCCGACGCCGTAGGGAATCGGAGTCGGACAGGCCCCCTCCTGGTTGTCGTTGGGCGCCCAGGGCGTGCCCTTGTCGGCGCCGGCCCACGCGGTGAGCGCGTCGGCGAAGTTGCTCGCCAGCGGCGCGCTGGTGGGCTGCTTGCGCTCGGCGGACACGCCGGGGGTCACGCTGATGCCGCTGCCGCCCCAGGTCACCGTTTCGATCACCTGCCCGCCGGCGGCGCGCAGTGTGAGCGAACCCGAGCCGTTGGCGAGCGCGAAGCTCTGCCAGGGCGCGTTGACGCCGGGGAACACGTTGCCGTTGCGCGAGAGTCGGCCGTCGACGCCGACCACGAAACGCTCGCCGGGCGGGACCAGCGCTTGGCTGCGCAAGGTGAAGTTCTGCGCGCCGCTCTCGATGCGCAGCCCGCCGAGGTTGAGCGTCTGCGCCGACACGTTCATCAGCTCGAACCACTCGCCGAAGGCGTCCGAGGTGGCGAGCGGATCGACGAGCAGTTCGTTGACCACGAGCTGGCCCAGACCCGCCAACGTGCCGGGCTGCTCGAAGGTCGCGAACTGCAAGCTCACCGCCTGCGCCGCGCTCGAGGCCGTGAAGCTCGCGCCGTCGCTGGTGATCAGGATCGTGCCGTTGACGGAGTTGAAGCCGCCCGGATCCCCGCCGGTGGCGAGCACCGTGTCGCCCTCGGTCGTGCACCACTGCACGCGCGTCGCCGCGCTCGTGCTCCAGGCGTTGACCACCGTCTCCGTCGGGTGTCCGTACGGGTTGTCGTGCCCGGCCGAGTGCACCACCAAGCTGGGGTTGAGGTTGTTCACGACCGTGTTCGACGAACTCGAGCTCGAGCCGTGGTGCGAGGAGATCGCAACCTCGACCTGGCCCGCGAGCGCACTCACCGGCCCTTCGACCGGCGGCGTGCTCAAGCCCCCCGCAGTGAGATCGCCGGCGACGTACAGATCGAAGTCGCCGTAGCGCAGCACCATGCCGAGCGAGTGCGCGTTCTCGTCCCCCGAGACGTTGACCGAGCCGCCCGAGTAAACGCCGTCGCGCGAGAGGAACTGCAGCGTCGCGCCGCCGCCGAGGTTGAGCGTCTGGCCCACGGTCGCGACCGCACGCTTGCCGCTGACGGCCGACAAGTACGACGTCACGAAGCCGTTCGACGGGCGGTTGAGATCGCCGCGGTCGTAGGCGGCGACCAGCGGCTTGTAGGGCGAGTTGTGGATCTCGGTGAGGCCGCCGAAGTGATCGGTGTGCCAGTGGGTCATCACCGTGTAGTCCAGCCCCGTCACGCCGATCGACTGCAGGTACGGACGCACGATGCCCGTCCCGTCGCCCGGATTGCCCGCATCGATGAGCAGGCGCGTACCCGAGGGACTGCGCACGAACACCGCGAGCCCTTGGTCGACGTTGATCACGCGCACTTCGAGTTGCTGCGCGCGAACCGTTCCGTGCGCGCCGAGGAGCGCGAGGGCGAGGAGGGTCAGGAAACGCAGCGGGGCGGTGTGGAACATGGACGCGGAAGGGATGGATGCACCGGCGAGCGCAATGGGAGAAGGTACACTAGGCGCGGTCCGCGCGGCCGCGGCGGCGACGCCAGCACGCCCGGGGACGGGGCGACGAGCGCAAAAAAGGACGGCTCGCGCGCTCGGCAGGTTCCGCGAAAGGGACCGCATCGACGGCTTCGACACCGCCCGGCGCCGGCGGCCGGGCGAGCGGAACGAGCCCGTCCGCAGCTATCCTCGATCCCATGAAGCGCATCGCCCTCGTCGCACTCGCACTCGCCGGCGCGAGCGGAGCGCTGTGGTGGCGGCTGTCGCACGGTGAACGCCCGACCGACGTCGAGGCTCGGCCCGCCGCGCGCGCGGCCGAAAACGGCGCAGCGGAGCAGCAGCGCGTGGACGCCGTCGCAGCCGCCCCCGCGCCCGAGGTCCGCTCGAGCGGCCCGTCGCAGCGCACCCAGACCGCAGTCCCGCCTCCCCCGCCGGAGGCGCAGGGACTCGAGGACGGGGCCGAACCGAAGCAACCCGCCGAGGACTTCGGCTGGAAGTACGAGGGGCTCGAACCCGGCGAGTTGCGCGCCAAGCACACCGCGCTGAGCGTCGAGCTCCAGCGCCTGGCCGACCGCGAACTGCTCCCGCTCATCGAACGCGGCGCCTTCGTCGAGCACGCCATCGCCGCCGACGATCCACGCAGCATCGCGCAGATCTTGGCGGACTTCGGCGCGAACGATCCGCTGTGCCGTGTGCTGCCCGTCGCCGATCCGAGCGGCGGCGCGAGCGCGACCGGGCAGCAACGCCTGATCGCGGTGCGGGTCGTGTGCCTCTCGCGCGAGCAGTTTCCCGGCCTCGCGGCGCTCGCCGCGGAGCGTCTGTGGCTGGGCGAGCGGCTCGCGCAGCGGTGAGGAGCTCCGCGCCGCTCGCGCTGGCCCTCGACCTGGGTTCGACGCGGCTCAAGCTCGCCGCGCTGGGCGCGGATGGAAACTTGACGCTGCTCGCGACGCGACCGGCGCCGGCGACGCGCGAAAGCGAGCTGGAATGTGACTTCGATGCGGACGAGTTCGACGCCGCGGTCGGCGAGTTGCTCGCGCTCGCCCGCGCCAGCGCGCCGCGTGCGCCGCTGGGGCTCGCGTGCCAACGCTCCACGCTCGTCGCGTGGGACGCGACGACAGGCGAGCCGCTGACCCGCGCGCTGTCGTGGCGCGACCGGCGTGCGCAGGAGTGGTGCGCGGCGCAGCAGGAACGAAGCGCGTGGCTCGCGCAGTACAGCGGACTGCGGCTTTCGCCGCACCACTTCGGCCCCAAGCTCGCGGTGCTCGCCGCGGCGGGTCTGTTCGCGCAGCAACGTGACGTGCGCGTCGGAACGCTCGAGTCGTTCGTGCTCGCACGGCGCGCGGCGCACCTGCACCTCACCGACGCGAGCATGGCCGCGCGCACGGCGCTGTTCGACGTGCGCCGCGGCGCCTGGAACCCCGAGGCGCTGACCTGGGTCGGTGCGCCGCTCGAGGCGCTCCCGCGCGTGGCGCCGAGCGCGGGCCGCAGCGACGAACTTCCCGGCGGAGCGCGCGTGAGCGCCTCGCTCGCCGATCAGGCGGCGGGTTTTCTGGCCAGCGCGCGCGAGGGCGCGAACAGCCTGCTCATCAACCTGGGCACGGGCGGCTTCGTGCTGCGCGAACTCGCGCGTTTCGAGCCCCGCCCCGGGCTGCTGTGCGGTCCGCTCATGGCGGCGCGCAGCGGCGCGACGCGCTGGGCGCTCGAGGGCACGATCAACGCCGGCGCCGCGGGCCTCGAGCGCATCGGCGGCGCGAGCGCCGCGCCGAGCGCGAGCGACCCACAGCCCGACCTGCACTGCGCGCCCGAGGACGGCGTCGGGGCGCCGCACTGGCGCAGCGACCTGAGTCCGCGCTTTTCGAGCGAGCACTCGACGCCCCAAGCACGGCGGCGCGCCTTCCTCGAGGGTCTGGTGTTCCGCGTGCGCGAACTCGTCGACGCGCTCGATCCTCTCGCGGAGTGCGCGCTCGCACTCTCCGGCGGAGTGGCCCGCGATCCCTTCGTCGCCCCCGCCCTCGCCGCGCTGCTCGAACGGCCGCTCGACGTGCTCGACGATCACGAGGCGACCTTGCTCGGCGCCGCTCGCTTGGCGGCGGGCCTGGAAGCTTGCGCCGCGCCTGCGTGCACTCGCATCGCGCCCGCGCGCGAGCACGCTTGGCTGCGCGCCAAGTTCGAGCGCTGGCTCGCGTGGCGCGCGCCCTGGCTGGCGCGCTGAGCGCGCAGCCCAGACTCAGTGGTTGTGCTGGCTGCGCGGCCCGTGCGGGTGGCCGTGCTGCGTCTCTTCCGCCGTCGCGTCGCGCACGCCGCACACGGTGACCTCGAAGTGCAGCGGCTGATCGGCCAGCGGGTGGTTCTCGTCGACGGTGATCACGTCGCCTTCCACCGCGACGACAAGCATCGAACGCTGACGCCCCTGCGGGTCGCGTCCGCTGAAGCGCATTCCAGCGACGATCTCGACGTTGGGCGGGAAGGCCTTGCGCTCGTGCTTCTGGATCAACTCGGGCTTCCTCGCACCGTAGCCCTGCTCGAGCGTGAGGTGCACGTCGACGAAGTCGTTCTTCGCCTTGCCTTCGAGCGCCTGCTCGAGGGCCGGCAGGATGTTCTTCGCGCCGTGCAAGTACGGCATGGGCTTGCCGCCGCGACGGTTGGTGTCGAGCACGCGGCCCTGCGGGTCCTTGAGCGTGAAGTAGATGCCGACGACTGTGCCGGGGGCGACGCGCTGAGAGGCTTCGGACATGAGGTCTCGAGGGATGGACGAAAATGTAGGTGCAGGGGCGAGCATAGCCGCAGCGCGCGCGCCGCGGCACTGCCGCGCAGACGCTGTCAACGCGCCAGAAACTCGCTCAGCGCGCGCGCCATGAAGCGCGGGTCGAGTGCGCCGCACATTTCGCGGATCGAGTGCATCGAAAGCTGCGCGCAACCCACGTCGACGGTGCGCACGCCCAGACGCGCGGCCGTCAAGGGCCCGATCGTCGAACCGCAGGCGAGGTTCGAGCGGTGGAAGTACTTCTGCAGCGGCACGCCCGCGCGCTCGGCGGCCAGCTGGAACGCCGCTTCGCTCTCGGCGTCCGTGGCGTAGCGCATGTTCGTGTTGATCTTGATCACCGGACCGGCGTTGAGCGCGATCCAGTGCTCGGGCTCGTGCTTCTCGCGGTAGTTGGGGTGCGTGGCGTGCGCCATGTCGATCGATGCGCACATGCTGCGCGCCATCGCGCGATGGAACTCCTCGCGCCCCGCTCCGGCTTCGCCGAGCAGGCGCTCGAGCGCGTACTCCAGCAGCGGACTCTGCGCGCCGCGATCGGACGTGCTGCCCACTTCTTCGTGGTCGAACAGGCACAGCACGCCCAGCGGTCCGCGCGCGCCAGCGGCGGCGTGGGCGAGCAGCGCTTCCAGCGCGCACCAACACGAACACAGGTTGTCGAGGCGCGGCGCGAACACCAGTTCGCGGCCCAGGCCCGCGAAGGTCGAAGGCACGACGTCGAACAGCATCAGGTCCCAACTGAGCACGTCCTCGGCCGCACAGCCGAGCGAGGCGGCGAGGAAACGCTGCAGCAACTGCTCGTCGGTGCGGCCCAGACCCCACACCGGCGCGAGGTGGTGCTGCGGGTCGAGGACCAGGCCGCGCGTGTTGACTTCGCGGTCGAGGTGGATCGCCAGCTGCGGAATGCGCAGCAGAGCGCCGTCGTGCTTGACGAGCCGCGCCTCGGCGCCGCGCCGCGTGCGGACCATCACGCGGCCGGCGAGCGACAGATCGCGGTCGAGCCAGGAGTTCAGCAGCACTCCGCCGTACACCTCGACGCCGAGTTGGCGGAAGCCGGCCGCACCCGTGTTGGCGCGCGCCTTCAGGCGCAGGTTCGGGCTGTCGGTGTGCGCACCGAGGATCCGCGCGCCGTGTTCGCGCAGCGCGGCGCGTTCCCCCGCCCAGGCCACGATGCTGCCGCTGCGCACGAGGTAGCCGCGCGCCGGCGGCGCGGCGCCGAAGTCCTCGCGCTCGTCGCAGCGTTGGAAGCCCGCGGCGTCGAGTTGGCGCGCCACGCTCTCGACGGCGTGGAACGGCGTGGGCGAGGCGTCGATGAAGCGCAGCAGCGAGGAGCAGTCGGCGGTGGCGTCCATGGCCCCATCCAAGCGCGCCGGCCGCGGGCCCCGCAATCATTTTTCCGGCCGCCGGAGCGACGGAGTCGCGAGCGGGCAGTTGGACTTGGCCCGCGCCGGACGAAAAGATGGGGCCGTGACGAACGCCCTGCTGCTCAGCCTGCTCGCCCTGTGGCCCGCCATCGAGCCGACGTCCGCCGCGGCGCACGCGCAGGTCTGGGGCGAAGAGCGCTCTCCGCAGGCCGCCGCGCACCTCGAGCGCCTGCGCGAGGCCTTCGACTCCGGCAGCGCCGCGCAACGCGTCGCCGCGCTGCGCGAGAGCTGGCGTCACGCCGACGAAGCCATCGTGGCCCAGGTGCGGCGCGGACTTGGCGATCGCGACGTCGAAGTGCGGCTGGCGGCCTACGACGCGCTCGGGCGCAACACGCACGAGAGCGCCTTCGCGGCGCTGCTCACCCACCATCGCGAGCGGCGCAAGGAGTTGCGCACGCAGGACCGCGATCTGCCGGCGCTGCTCGCCGCCCTGGCGCGCCGCGGCGACGCGCGCGCGATCGCGCCGCTCACCGCAGACGTGCAGGCGCAGCGCCTGGTACCGACAATCCGCGCGCGCATCCTCGGCTTGGCCCGCATCCGCACGAAGGACTCGGTCGAAGCGTTGATGAAGCTCGCCGACGAAGTGGGCTTCGTCGACATGCACAACCACCTCGAGGATTTCCGCCTGGCGCTGGTCGTGCTCAGCGGCGTCGACCACGGACGCTCGCTCGACGCCTGGCGCGGGTGGTGGCGCGGAGCGCGCGCCACGTTCACGCCGCCGCAGCGCGTCGGCGAGCTCGCGCCGGCCGACGCGGCGCGCTGGCGCGAGTTCTGGGGCGACGCGCCGCCGAGCGGCGACGCGCGTTGAGCTGGCGCAGCTGCGCCTTCGTGCGCGTTGCCACGCCGTCCGCGCCCGGCTAACGTCGGCTGCAAGGTGCGAGTCCACGCGAACGAACATGAGCCAGCACCGGCGCCCATGAAGGAGCCCGAGCTGAACGAAACGGTCGCCGCCGTCGACCTGGGGTCCAACAGCTTCCACATGGTGGTCGCTTCCCTCGCCGACGAGCAGCTCAAGATCATCGACCGGCTGCGCGAGCGCGTGGCGCTGGCCGAAGGCCTCGACGAGAACGAGCGCCTGCGGCCCAAGGTCGCCGAGCGCGCGCTCGCCTGCCTCGAGCGCTTCGGGCAACGGCTCGCGCACATGCCGGCCGGCGCGGTGCGCGTGGTCGGCACGAACACCATGCGCCAGGTGCGCGATGGCCACGCCTTCCTCGAGCGCGCTCAGGCCGCGCTCGGGCGGCGCATCGAGATCATCTCGGGGCGCGAAGAAGCGCGCCTGATCTACCTGGGCGTGACGCACGCCAGCGCCGACGATTCGCGCCGCAAGCTGGTGGTCGACATCGGCGGCGGCTCGACCGAGTGCATCCTCGGCGAAGGCCAAGAGCCGCTCGAAACCGACAGCCTGCAGATGGGCTGCGTGGGCTACTCGCTGAAGTACTTCCCCGGCGGCGAGATCAACGCGGAGCGCATGCAGCGCGCGCAGATCGCGGCCGGGCTCGAGCTGCAGGGCTTGGCGCGGCGCTACAAGCGCCTGGGCTGGGAGACCTGCATCGGTTCGTCGGGCACGATCGTGGCGTGCGAGGAGATGGTGCGCCTGTCGGGCTGGTCCGACGACGGCTTGACCGACAAGGCGATGCGCAAGCTGCGCAAGGCGCTGCTCGACGCGGGGCACTGCGACAAACTGAGCCTGCCCGCGCTGCAGGTGGACCGTGCTCCGGTGCTCGCCGGTGGCGTCGCGATCCTGTGCGCGGTGTTCAAGATCCTCGACGTCGACGTGATGCGCGCTTCGCCGGGCGCGCTGCGCGAAGGCGTGCTGTACGACCTGCTCGGACGGATGCGGCACGAAGACGTGCGCGAGCAGACGATCCGCGCTTTCGCGCGCCGCTACAACGTCGACCTGGAGCAGGCAGGGCGCGTCGAGCGCACGGCGCTCAGCTTGCTCGAGCAGGTGCGCGAGCCGTGGGATCTGCACACGCCCCACCACCAACGTCTGCTCTCGTGGAGCGCGCGGCTCCACGAGATCGGGCTGAGCATCGCCTACTCGGGCTACCACCGGCACGGCGCGTACATCGCCGCCAACTCCGACATGCCGGGCTTCTCGCGCCAGGATCAACAGGTGCTGGCGCTCCTGATCGAAGCGCACCGACGCAAACCCTCGCGCGAGAGTTTCGATGCGCTGCCCTCGGACGTGCGCGGCGCCGCGTTGCGCTTGTGCACGGTGCTGCGCATCGCCGTGCGGTTGCACCGCAGCCGCGCGCCGCGCGCCGCGCCCGCGCTGCGGCTCTACGCACGCCGCGAACAGCTGCGCCTGGAGTTCGACGGCGACTGGCTGGCCCAGCACCCGCTCTCGCGCGCCGATCTCGAAGAAGAAGTCGCGCAGGCGCGCGTACTCGGCGTGGAATTGCTCGTGAGCTGACTCGGGCGGCGTCAGCTGCCCGTCGCCTCGCGCTTGACGGCTTCGTCCGCGCCTTGGGGGTCGTGCGGTTCGGACTCGGAGGGCCGCAGCGGTTCGAGCATCCCGACGCGCGAAGGCCGCGGCCGCCGCGGCGCGCCGCCAGGTGCGTCGCCTTTGTCGCGCCGGCGTTTGGCGAGGCGCATCTTGGCGTCGATCGCTTCGCTGACGGCGATGCGATTGGCCGGCGTCGAGTCGGCCACCTTCTCCGACGCGAGTTCCGTGCGCGGCTGCTCGCACAGGCGCTCGAGCAGCACCTCCTGCGCCGCGCGACGCGCCGCAGAACCGGGCTTCACGCGCTTGTAGCGGCCGTCGGGACCGAGGATCCAGGCCTGCGCGTTGTCGGCGAGGTACGGATCGAGTCCTTCGCTCACCACGCGCTGCGCCAGGCGCCGCTCTTCGATCGGGAAGCACGTCTCGACACGCCGGAACAGATTGCGCTGCATCCAGTCCGCGCTCGCCAGCCAGACACGTTCGTCGCCGCCGTTGTGGAAGCGGAAGATGCGGCTGTGCTCGAGGAACCGGCCGACGATCGAGCGCACGCGGATGTTGTCGGACACGCCGGGCACGCCCGGGCGCAGACAGCACACGCCGCGCACGATCAGGTCGATCGAAACGCCGGCCTGCGAAGCTTGGTACAGCGCCTGGATGATCTGCGGCTCGGTCAGCGCATTCATCTTGGCCGCGATGCGCGCCTTCTTGCCGACGCGTGCGTTGTGCGCCTCGCGCTCGATCGACTCGAGGATCAGGGCGTGCAACGAGAACGGCGACTGCACGATGCTGCGCAGGCGCATCACGCGCCCCAGGCCGGTGAGTTGCAGGAACAGGCGGTGGACGTCCTCGCCGATCTCGCGCGCGCAGGTCAGCAGGGCGAAGTCGGTGTAGCCGCGCGTCGTGCGCACGTGGTAGTTGCCCGTGCCCAGGTGCACGTAGCGCCGGAGCCGGCGCTGCTCGCGGCGCACGATGAGCAGCATCTTGGTGTGCGCCTTGTAGCCCACGATGCCGTACACGACGTTGGCGCCGGCTTTTTGCAGGCGCGTAGCGAGGTTGATGTTGGCCGCCTCGTCGAAGCGCGCGCGCAACTCGATGACGGCGGTGACTTCCTTGCCGGCCCGCGCCGCGTCGATCAGCGCGTCGACGAGCGGCGAGTCCGCACCGGCACGGTACAGCGTCTGCTTGATCGCAAGGACCGCAGGGTCGGCCGCGGCCTGACGCAACAACTCGACCACGGGGCCGAACGAATCGAAGGGGTGGTGCAGCAGCACGTCGCCCTTGCGCAGCACCTCGAACATGTCCTGCCCGCCCTGCTCGATGCGCCGCGGAACACGCTGCTGCAGCGGCGGGAACTTGAGGTCGGGGCGCTGGCTGAGCTCGTACATCGCAATCATGCGATGCAGGTTCACCGGACCGTGCACGCGGTACAGATCGCGCTCCTGGAGGCCGAAGGTCGAGAGCAAGAAGCTCGACATCTCTTCAGTGCAGGTGTCAGCCACTTCCAGCCGCACCGCGTCGCCGAAGTTGCGGTCCGCAAGTTCGCCCTTGAGCGCGCGCATCAAGTCACCGGACTCTTCTTCGTCGACCCACAGATCGCTGTTGCGCGTGACGCGGAACTGGTAGCAGCCCGTCACCGTCATGCCCGGGAACGCCTCGCCGATGTGCGCGTGGATGATCGAGCTGAGCAGCACGAAGTCGTAGGGCGCGCCGGAGACCTTCGCGGGCAAAACGGTCAAACGCGGAAGCGAGCGCGGCACCTGGACCACCGCGATGCCGCTCGTGCGGCCGTAGGCGTCCTCGCCCTCGACGTTGACGATGAAGTTGAGGCTCTTGTTGAGGATGCGCGGGAACGGGTGCGCCGGATCGAGTCCGACGGGCGTCAGCACCGGCAGCACCTCGCTCATGAAGTAGCGCTTGATCCAGCGCTGCTGTCGCTGCGTCCACTGCGAACGCTTGAGCAGGCGCAAGCCCTGCGCTTCGAGCGCGGGCAGCAGCACGTCGTTCATCACGCGGTACTGCTCGGCCACCAAGGCGTGGGCGCCTTCGCCGATGCGCCGCAGCGTCTCCTCCGTGCTCATCCCGTCGGGCTCGGCGCTGGGCACGCCGAGCGAGTGCTGTTGCTTGAGCCCGGAAACGCGGATCTCGAAGAACTCGTCGAGATTGGTGCTGCAGATCGTCAGGAAGCGCAGGCGCTCGAGCAGCGGAACCGTGGGTTCCTTGGCCTGTTCGAGGACGCGCGTGTTGAATTCCAACTGCGCGAGTTCGCGGTTGAGGTACAGCGCGGGATCGCGCAGGTCTTTGGCGGCGGGTTCGGGCATCGGGGCGCAGCGCGGGGACGCGGAGCGCAAGAGCATAGCCAGCGCTGCAGCAGCCCCGTCTTGATCGGCTCTTCATCTGCGCCCAGACGAGTCCGCCTAGCGCGTGCGAAGCCTATCTTGGGCGGCGATGCGATCCGCGCAGCAGAACGAGCAACGCATCGAGTGCGGCCGCTGGCGCGAAGCCCTGCTCGAGCGCATCGACGTGGCCCGCGAAGGGCGCGACAGCGAGGGCGTCCACGGATTGCGTGTGGCCTGCGCGCGCCTCGACGTGTACCTGCGCCTGCTCGGCTGGCGCGTTTTGCGCGCCGACCTGCGCTGGCTGCGGCGCGCCGCCTCGGGCGTGCGCGACCTCGACGTGCTCCTCGCCCAAAACGACCTGCCGGACGCGTTTCGAGCGGCGCTCCAGGCGCAGTGCGCGCCTGCGCGCGAGCAGTTGCTAGCGGTGCTCGCGCACGAGCGTTGCGGCGCGCTGCTCAACGCCCTCGAAGAACTCCCGCCGCTCGGTTTCGCCCGCGCACAACGGCGCAGCGGCAAGCTAGCGACACGTGTGGCCGTGCTCGGCCTGCATGTGCTCCGGCCCGAAGCGGACGTCGAAAGGTTCCACGCCCTGAGGCGCGCTCTGCGCCGCCTGCGCTACGCGCAGGAGTGGATGAACCTTGAGCCAAGAGCGGCGCGACGACTTCAGGCGGAGCTCGGTGCGCTGAACGACACCGTTGTCGCGCAACAGCATCTGGCGGCGCTGGGATTGACCCAGGCGCTGCGTGAGTACGACTCGGCGCTGAGCCAGCGACGGGCGCTGCACGTCGAACAAGTCCGAGGCGCCTGGCAAACTGCCGCCGGCGCCATACTGAGAGGCGAAGTATGAAGCTGACCATCATTCGACACGCCGTGGCCGCCGATCCGGTCGAAGGCCAACGCGACTCCGCCCGACCCTTGACCGGCGCCGGCAAACGCAAGTTCGAGGGCGTCGTCAAAGGGCTGGAGCGCCTGGGGATCAGCTTCGTCCACGTGCTCCACAGCCCGTTGCTGCGCGCGGTCGAAACCGCCGACCTGCTCAGCGACCTGGTCGAGGGCGAACTGCGCGCCAGCGGCCTGATGGCGCGCGCGCCGGCCAAAGCGCTGCTCGAGGAACTCACCGAGGAGCGCATGGCGCTCGTCGGACACGAACCCTACGTGTCCGAGCTCGTCGCCTGGCTCGCGACCGGCGACCGCAAGCTCGCACGCGCGTTCCCGTTCAAGAAGGGCGGAGTCGTCGTGCTCGAAGGCGAACCCAAGCCGGGCGGCATGCACGTCGCGGCGCTCCTCACGCCGCGCCAGCTGCGCGCGATCGGGCGCAAGCGCTGATGCTGGGACTGGCGCTCACCGCAATGCTCGCACAAGCTCCGACGGGGCTGGCGCCGCTCCAATCGGGCCGCTGGCGCGCGCAGCTGGAAAGCCCGGGGGGGGAACTGCCCTTCGAACTCGTACTCGAGCGCGCCGCGGACGGCGCGTGGCGCGCGCAGATCCGCAACGAGCCCGAGGTCCTCGAGGCGCCGAGCGTCGTGTGGTCGGACGAGCGCAGGGAACTCACCCTAGAGTTCCCCCAGTACGACTCGCGCATCACAGCGCGCGCCGACGCGGAGGGCGACGAGCTCCAAGGCGTGTGGCGCAAGCGCAAGGGCGCGGACAAGTGGAGCGAGATGCCCTTTGGAGCACGTCGTTCGCGGAGCGACGGCGCGCAGACGCCCGAACACTACGCGGCGAGTCGGCTCGACGAACTGGTCGGTCCCCAGGAGGCGCCGGATGCGCGCTTCTTCGGGAGTTGGCGCGCGCAGTTCGCCTCGGAGGCGGCGCCGTGCATCGCCGTGTGGAGCAAGCTGCCGCCGGTGAACGACACGACGACGCCGCCCGAGCGGCCCGGCGCCCGCGTCACGCTCCGGCAGCCGCGCGCCCAGTTCAACGGCACGTTCCTCACGACGCTCGGCGACTACCGCTTCCTCGCGGGCCGCTTCAACTTCCCCTCCGAAGAGCTCACGCTCTCGTGCTTCGACGGCGCGCACGCGTTCCTGTTCAAGGCGAAACTGCTCGAAGACGGTTCGCTCGCCGGCGACTTCTGGTCGGGAGACGCGTGGCACGACACATGGACCGCCGTGCGCGACGACCAGGCGCGCCTGCCCGATCCCTTCGGACTCACGAAGTTGAAGGATGGCGTGAAGCTCGACGAACTCGCCTTCCCCGACGTGGACGGCGTGCCGCGCAAGCTCGGCGACGCGCAGTTCGCCGGCAAGGCGCGCGTCGTGCAACTGTTCGGTACGTGGTGCCCCAACTGCAACGACGAGACGCGCTACCTCGCCGAACTCCACGAGCGCTACGGCGCGCGCGGTTTGTCGATCCTCGGCCTGGCCTTCGAACTCACCGGCGATTTCGCGCGCGACTCGGGCCAGGTGCGCAAGTACGCAACGCACCACAAGATTCGCTACCCGCTGCTGGTGGCCGGCGTGTCCGACAAGCAGAAGGCCTCGGAGCGCTTTCCGCTGCTCGACAAAGTGCGCGCCTACCCCACCACGCTGTTCGTGGACTCCAAGGGCGTCGTGCGCGCCGTGCACCAGGGCTTCAGCGGCCCCGCTACGGGCGCGGCGCACCTCAAGTTGCGCGAGGACTTCGAGCGCCGGATCGAGACCCTGCTCGCGGAGGCGAAGTGATGGACGAGCAGCGCTACGCCGCGCGCGAACGCGCGCGCGCGCTCGCGAGAGAATCTCTGGCGCGGGGCGACGCGCTCGGCTGGTTCGAAGAGCTGTACCGAGAAGCGGGCGGTGCGAGTTCCCGCGTCCCGTGGGCCGACGGTGAAGGTCACCCGCTCCTGCGCGAGTGGCTGGCCGCTCACGGCGCGTCGTTGCGCGGCGCGCGTGCGTTGGTGGTCGGTTGCGGCCTGGGCGAGGACGCCGAAGAGCTCGCGCGCGCCGGCGCCCGGGTGAGCGCCTTCGACGTGGCGCCGACGGCCGTCGCATGGTGCGCGCGCCTGTGGCCGAACAGCGCGGTCGAGTACTCGACGGCCAATCTGCTCTCCCCGCCGGCGCATTGGCGCGCCGCATTCGACTTCGTGCTCGAGATCTACACGCTGCAGGCGCTGCCGGCGGAGCTGCGCGAACAAGCCGCGCGCAACATGGCGCAGTGCCTGGACACCGGCGGTCGCCTGCTCGCCGTCGCGCGGGCGCGCGAGCCCCACGAACCGCTCGGCGAGCTCCCCTGGCCGCTGGTGCGCGGCGAAATCGAGCGCTTCGCCGAATTCGGGCTGCGCCAGCGGGAACTCGAGGACCTAGCCGGCGTCGGCGATCCGCCCACCCGCCACTGGCGCGCGCTGTTCCAGCGCGCCTGAACACCGCGCTCCCGGAGTGCGAGCGGAGTGCGGCCCCGCAGTGCGCGCTTGTTCGCGCGCGCTCGGTCGTTAGCTTGACGGCCCGGCCTCGCCCCCACACAACGAGGATGCACGAACAATTCGCCACCGCCGGCCCCACAACCGGCGCCCAGGAGAGCGTCGAGTTGCGACGACAGCTCGACGCCGAACGTCGACGCTATGAACTCGTCGAAAGTGCGGCCAACGACGGCTTGTGGCACTGGGACATCGCGCGCGACCGCGTGCACTTCTCGCCGCGCTGGAAGGAGCTGCTGGGTTACGCCGAGCACGAGATCGACGAGAACATCAACGAGTGGCTCGACCGCGTGCACCCCGACGACCGCGAGCGCGTGCTCTCGGCGCTGCGCGCGCACCTCGAGGGGCTGACCAGCCACTTCGAGAACGAACACCGCGTGATGCACGAGACCGGCGTGTACCGCTGGGTCGTGTGCCGCGGCATCGCCGGTCGCGACGAACACGGCAAGGCGCTGGAGTTCGGCGGCTCGCTCACCGACGTCACGCACCGCAAGGTGGCCGAAGAGCAGCTCGCCCACCGCGCCTTCTACGACCCGCTCACCAATCTGCCCAACCGCGCGCTGTTCCTCGACCGCCTGCGCCACGCGCTGCGTCGCGCAACGCGGCGCAAGGACTTCGCCTTCGCCGTGCTGTTCCTCGACATCGACCGCTTCAAGGTCATCAACGACAGCCTCGGTCACATGGCCGGCGACAGGCTGCTGGTGATGGTCGCGCGACGCCTCGAAATCTCGCTGCGCCCCGGCGACAGCGTGGCCCGCCTGGGCGGCGATGAGTTCACCGTGCTGCTGGACGACATCAAGGACATCTCGGACGCCACGACGGTCGCCGAGCGCATCCAAAAGGAGCTCTCGGCGCCGTTCGACATCGGCGGACAAGAGATCTTCACGAGCTCGTCGATCGGCATCGCCTGCTCGACCACCGGCTACCAGCGCCCCGAGGACGTGCTGCGCGACGCGGACACCGCGATGTACCGCGCCAAGGCCCACGGCCGCGCGCGGCACGCGCTGTTCGACACCGCGATGCACGCCCACGTGCTGCGCCAACTGCAGCTCGAGGCCGAACTGCGTCGCGCCGTCGAGCGGGGCGAGATGTTCGTTCAGTACCAGCCGATCGTGGCGCTCGGCGAAGGCCGCGTGACAGGTGTCGAGGCGCTGGCCCGTTGGCGTTCGACCGAACGCGGCCTCGTCGAGCCCAGTGAATTCATCCCCGTCGCAGAAGAAACCGGCCTGATCCAGCCGCTGGGCGCTGGGTGCTCCGCGAGGCGTGCATCGAGGCGATGCAGTGGCGCAGCCAGTCGAGCGCCGGCGCGTGCACGCTGAGCGTCAACCTCTCGAGCAAGCAGCTCTCGCAGCCAGACCTTGCGAACGTGATCGACGAGGTGCTGCGCGAGACCGAGCTGCCCGCCGAACACCTGCAACTCGAGATCACCGAGAGCGCGATCCTCGACCATCCCGAGGCGGCGGCGAACACGCTGCGGCGCCTCAAGCAACTGGGCGTGCGCCTGTCGATCGACGACTTCGGCACGGGTTACTCGTCCCTCTCGTACCTCCAGCGCTTCCCGATCGACGCGCTGAAGATCGACCGCTCCTTCGTGCAGCACCTGGGCGTCGACCGCGCCATCGACGGCGACGACGCGCGAATCGTGCGAGCGATCGTCATGATCGGCCGCAACCTCGGCAAGCAGGTGATCGCCGAGGGCGTCGAGACCGCCGACCAACTCGCGCTGCTGCGCGACGTCGGCTGCGACTTCGCGCAGGGCTACTTCTTCGCCAAGCCGCTCGACGGCGCCGCCTGCCGCAACCTGCTGCTCGTCGCGCGACGCTGGTAGAGGCGCCGATCGTCGTCGGCGGCCTCACGCTCTGGTGGCCCGCCCCCGGCGACGCTCGCGAACAACGTCCGACGAGTCGGCGATTCACTTCGGCGCAAACACAAGCGGCCGGCCGTCCCCGCAAGGACGACCGGCCGCGGTGCTCAGCGCGCGCAGCGAGGCGTCAACCTCGCAACGCGGGCGTCAGGCGATCAGGGGATGAAGGTCAGTTCGATCGCGTTCGAGAGGTTCGTCGTCTTGGGCGCCGCGGGATCGCGGAACCAAGCTTGAACGTAGAACTTCTGGCCCGCAGCGAAGGGCTGGCCGATGGCCGTCGGGTTGGCGGTCTCCCAGGCGACGAAGTCCTGGGTCAGCGTGCCATTGCACTGATTCGCGGTGCCCGTAGCCGTCTGGTTCGGGAAGCGCTGCGTCGGCGACTTGACGCACAGGAAGCTCGAGCTGCCAGCCGCCCAGGGGATCGGCGTGAAGCCGGTGTTGTTGAGGCCGTAGAACATCAGGCCCTGCTTGGCGCCTTCGACGTTCGAGGCGGTGAAGACCGGGCTCGTGGCGTTCGTCGCGCTCGGCTGGGCCGAGGAGGCGAGCGACGCGTTGCAACCGTTCGTCGTCGTACCGGCGGTGCAGTACGTGACGATCGGCGGGATGGCCGGACCGCAGTTGTAGCGCAGGGTCGCGCTGACTTGGCGCGGCGTGAACAGCGTTCCACCGAACGGAATGTTCTGCGCACCGACCGTCGTGATGGTGATGTCCGCGTTCGACACCGAGGTCGTGCTCGAGGCCGCGCCGCGGTAGAAGAAGTTGCAGCCGCGTGCGACGAGCATCACGCCGTGCAGACCGGTCGGGATGTTGAAGTCCGTGAACTCGACCACGGTCGGCGTGCCGACAACGGCGTCCGTGCGGCTCACGCCAGTGGCCTGCAGCGTCCAGCCAGCCTGCGAAGCCGTGTTGCCGAAGGCCGTGCCGGGGCGAGTCCAGATGTCGAGCAGGAAGCCGTTGTCGGTGAAGTTGTTGTTGAGCTCGATCTGCGAGAGGTTGATGCCGCCCGCGGCGGTCACGTTGAGATCGAAGATGTTCGAGCCGTTCAGGGAGCCGAACGTGTTGCCCGGAACCTGCGTGGTGAGGTCGGTGCCTCCCGTGCAGGCCGCCGGAGCAGCGGGCGGCGGCACGGCGGCGCCGAAGCACAACTCCCAGTCAACGAGCGCGCCGGTGTCGCCACCGGCCCAGTCGTAGACCGTCAGCGTCCAGGTGCCGACCTGCGGAAGGATCGTGTGCATCGGCGTCTTGAGGATCGTTCCGATGCCGAGGTTCGGCCACTGGCCGTAGTGCTGCTGGTACGAACCGGGGAGGTAGTCCGCGTCGACGGGGCACTGATCGAACACGAGCGGCGTGGGCTGCTGCGGGACGATCGAGTAGTTGCCGTTGAAGTTGCACGTGACGGCGGCGGAGCCGGCCTCTTCCCACAGCACGGTCGAGGCGCCGGAGGGGTCGGTGAGAACGACCGTCAGGTCGGACGCCCAAGTGTGTGTGAGTCCGTTCAACTTGACTTCCGAGAGCGCTGCGCCCGCGGGCAAGGTGGTCACGTCGAGGGTGAACACGGCCGGGGTCGGCGGAAGGCCGCCCACGAGCGCGCCGCCGCCAGTACCCGACGCGGGGATAAGCCCACCGCTGCCCCCGGTCACACACTGTGCCGAAGCACTGACGGTCAGCGAGCCGGCCGCCGCGGCGGCAAGGACAGTCACGAGAAGACTACGCATGGATGTTGATCTTTCCTTGGTGAAGAGAAGCAGCGGTGCGAAAGGAGGTTTCGCAGCGCAGTGGAGCGCGCCGACCTTGCGGTTACCTGAATGCGGGCTACCACACCCGCGCCGGGGTCCCGCGCTCTAGGACCAAATCTTACCCGGTCCTGCGCAGATGGCGACAAGGGGTCGTGAGCACAAGGGTGCGGCGCTCGTGCGGCGGCGCCGAGGGGATAGGAACAAATGGCGCCCCCGTCGGAGGTTGGGCCGGCGTCTCGCGGGCCGCGCAGCGGCCTCAAACGGGTACGAAGCCCCACTCTGACGCAGCGCGGGGGCCGCCCGGTCACACTTGACCGAGCGACCCCCACGTTTCTTCCGATCTTCGAATCGGCCCTACGCGTCGCGTTTGCGCCCGCACTGGCCGCAGAAGCGCGCGTCCGGCGCCAAGGGAGCGCCGCAACCGGCGCAGAACTTAGCCGTTCCGACGGGCGGTGCGCCGGCCGCTCCGGCCGCTCCGCCCGCGGCTCCAGCCGCGGCCGCGCCCGCTGCACCAGCCGCAGCCGCCTGTGCAGTCGGATTGGCCTGCTGAGCGGCGGCGCCCATCATCATCTGCGCCATGCCCAGGCCCACGCCGAGCCCGGCGCCGCCGAGCAGGCCGCTTCCGCCACCGCCTTCACCGCCGCCCTTGGCCATTCCTTCGCCGGCGCCCATCATCGCCTTGCCGGCGGCGAAACGCTGGAAGTTGTCGACGCCCCCCACCGCGCGCAGGTAGGCCGCGTCGGTGTACAGGCGCTTCAAGTTGGCGCGGTCCTCTTCGTTGATCGCGATCACGAAGTTGCCCAGGCGCGGGATCAGCAGGCCGTAGCTCGAGACGTGGCCGACGATGCCTTCGAGCACCGACTTCTCGAGTTCCTCGGTGTACGCGCCGCTCGTCACGTCGAGCAGCGGCCACTTGTTGCGCACGATCAGCTCCGCGATGCGATCGCGGATGACCTTGAGCACTTGCTCGCGCATCCACGGGCCGATCGGGTCGGGTTCGCTGCGGCCCATGCCGACCAGCCCGACGACGAGCGCCTCGGGCGAGCTGACGCGGAAGGCGAACTCGCCGTGCACCATCGTCTCGACCGGCACGCCGCTCTTGGGGTCCTCGACGTTGCCGATCTTGCCGCCGAACTTGATGCCGGTGAACTCGCGCACGCTGACGAAGAACACCTCGGCGATCAGCACGCGCCCGCCGGTGAACGAATCGATCAGGTTCGAGAGGAACGGCAGGTTCGCCGAGTCGAGCGTGTGACGCCCCGGTCCGAGCGTGGCGACGATCTTGCCGTCGCGGAAGAACACGCAGCGTTCGTCGGACTCGACCGTCAGCTGCGACTTCATCGGGATGGTCGGGTCGGGGTGCTTCCACACGACGTAGCCCTTGGCTTCGTCGGGCCGGGCGATCATCAGCTCGCCGACACCGCGCTTGATCCAGTCCATCACTCCCATGCGTTGCTCCTAGCTGAGGATGAAAATGTCGTCGCTCGGCCGCGCGCGGTTCGCACGCGGCCGGGCCAGGCGTCCGCGCGCAAACGGAGCGCGCGGGCTGCGACGATCTACTTCGACAAATCCGCGCTAGCGTAACGGGGAATCGCTCGGCGACGTACGAAGCGCTCGTCGGCGCCCCGCCCCCCGCCCCCTGAAAGACGTTCCGCCCTTGACCGAACCGAGCGAGTCCGCCCCCGCCACCGAGCCCGCGGAGCCCACGCAGGTCGACTTTCCGTGCCGCGAGTGCGGCGCGCAGCTCACCTGGGACCCGGGCAGCGACTCACTGAGCTGCCAGCACTGCGGCGCGAAGCAACCGGTGCCTCGCGCCGACGGCGAGATCGTCGAGCGTGCGCTCGAAGACGCGGGCGCCGCGGCGCGGGGCATGGGCGTCGAACAACGCGCGGCGCGCTGCTCGAACTGCGGCGCGACGGTCGAGTTCGCGGAGGTGCGCACGGCGCAGACCTGCCCCTTCTGCGGCTCCGCGAGCGTCTTGCCGCAGAGCGCCAACCGCCAGCTCATCCGCCCGGAGTCGATCGTTCCGCTCGACGTCGAGCGCACGCTGGTCGACAAGAACTTTCGGACCTGGCTCGCGGGCCTGTGGTTTCGCCCCAACGCGCTGCGGCAGGTCCGAACGCACGAAGCGCGCGGCGTGTACGTCCCCTACTGGACCTTCGACGCGCACGTGCGCTCGGAGTGGTCCGCCGACGCGGGGTACTACTACTACGTGACCGTGATGGTCCCGGTGACGCGCAACGGCCGGACGACCATGCAGCCGCGGCAGGTGCGCAAGATCCGTTGGGTGCCCAAGTGGGGCCAGCGCGAGGACCGCTACGACGACTTGCTCGTGCACGCCTCGCGCGGCGTGAGCGAAGAGCTCGCGCGCAAGCTCGGCGGCTTCGACACGCGCCAGCTCGTGCCCTACCGGCCGGAGTACTTGGCGGGTTTTCTGGCCGAGGAGTACACCGTCGACCTCGAAGCGGGCTGGGCCGTGGCGCGCGAGGCGATCGCGGCGCAGCAGCGCGTGCGCTGCGCCGGCGACGTGCCGGGCGACACACAGCGCAACCTGCGCGTGCACAACGAGCTGAGCGACGTGCGCTGGAAGCACGTGCTGCTGCCGATGTGGTCGGTCAGCTACCAGTTCCAAGGCAAAACTTGGCCCGTGCTCGTGCACGGCGTGACCGGCAAGGTGTACGGCAAGGCGCCGCTGTCGTGGGTCAAGGTCACGCTCGCCGTGCTCGGCGTCGCCGCCGCAGGCGCCGCGCTGCTGGCGCTCGCCGCGCAACACTGACGCCAGCTACGCGGCGCGGCGGCCCGTCAATGCGCTCCAGAGCTGCTCGAGCGCTGCGACGTCAGCCAGTGTCAGCGCCCCGCGGCGCGCGTGGTGCGAGAGCCACTCGTCGGCGGGAGTGCGCGCACTGAGCGTGTAGCGTTGTCCGAACGCGACGAACTCTGCGAGCATCGCGGGCGAGGCGTACACACCCGGGCGCGCGAACAGGCGGTCGGCGACGAGCGCGAACACGCGCCGCGCGCGCGACGCGAGCAACGCTTCCGACAGCCCGCCCTGCGCCGCGGCCTGCCACAACGCGCGCGGCGCCGCATCCCAGGTGGACAGTTCCTGCACGCAGGACGGATCGTCGAGCAAGGTCGCGAACACGATCAGCGGCACACGCTGGAACGCGCTCGGCGGCCCGTCGAAACAACGCAGCGCGAGGCCGCGCGAGGGAAGCACGCCTGCGCTCAGGGCGGCGACATGACGCTGGAAATCCGCTGCGTCAGGGAACGTGCCGCGGACGCCGTGGCGCGCCCAGACGCCGAACGAAACCGAGCACGGCGCGGCGCGCGCGGGAGTTTCGAGCGCCCAATCGAGGAAACCCTCGAGCGGAGTTCGGCTGCCGAGCTCGAGTTCGGGATTCGTGCGCCGCTGCTGGCGCTGATCGGCGCCGTACGAGCGCACGCCGCTGCTCGCCAAGGCGCGCAACGGCGAGAAGGCGAACAGCGCCTCGCTCACGACGCACAGGTGGCGGCCGCGCGCCAGCGCGGCGAAGCCGTGGCGGGCGATCCGAAGGGCACGTGCACGCACCACTCGAGCGGAGTCGGGTCATCGCTCCAGGGGTCGGCGCCGCAGGAGACAAGCGCGAGGTCCCAGTCGCCCAGGCGCGCCGCGAGCGCAGCGCAAGCGCTGTGGAACGCCTCGCCGGCGGCAACGGCGCTCGAGTGCGCACCGCTGTCGACGCGCACGCGGCCGTGCTCGAGCACGCTCACATGCTCGAGTGCGCGGAGCGTGAGGCGAACTTACTCGAGTTGCTCGGGGTCCGCGCCCCAGGCGCGCTCGACGCAGCCGTGACGCTCGCGCACGACCAGCAACTCGCCCTCGAGCCCGTAGCCCTCGTCGCGGCGCGAAAACAGTCCGGCCTCCAGCGCGGCGCGCAGGTCCGAGCGGTCCAGGGAAGGGCAGGAAGTCGTCACGACGTCCGTCGCTGATCGGCACGTTGCGCGCCGGGCTTGATGCGCTGCCGAGGCGCCTCCCGAGGTTGCGCTGGACGCCCTCCGCAAGTCGACCGCCGGTGGTCCGGGCCGACGCCGCATGCGGAGCAACGTCTCGGGGCCCGCGCGCCTCGCACGCCCTCGTCCCGGCTCTGGCCCTGCGCCGTCGCCGCACCTCGAGCGCGTCCGCGCGGCGCCGGCGGCCCGCGAGAACGCCCGCCGTGGAGCGTCCCGCGCCGACGCCCGCGAGCGGCCGCACCGAACACGCGGCCTTCCAAGGTCTTGCCGCTCACGCGAGCGCTCGACCGACGAAATTCCCGGCGCGGAACACTACTGTCCTTCCCCGACCTCCGGCCGCGCCCGCCTCGCGCATGGCGCCGCCCCGCGTCCCGACGTCCGCACCGCCGTCCCACTCCGTGCTGTGAGCCCCTCCGCCCGCCCGTCCTCCACCGCAGCGCACTCCGCCGCCGACGAGTTGCCGCGCCGCGCCACGCGGGTTCCAGCGCGCTCGGCGAAGCCCGGTATGGAGCTGTGCGGAGCGCAACTGACGCTTGAGAGCACGCAGTTGGGCTTGCTCGACGTCGGCCTCGGTCCGTTCACGCCGCTGCGTTCGCTGGAGCTGTGCCTGCGCTCCGAGCGCGAACACCGCGGTCGCGACGCGGCCCGCGCGGCCGCCGAACAGCCCGACCAGCTCGAGTTCGAGTACGTGTTCCCCGGTGCGCGCGTGCTGCAGCACGTCCACGTGGCGCGCGACCGAGCCGCGGCGTGGATGGAGCTCGAAGTCGTGTGCCAAAGCACGCTCGAACTCGAGCTGCACTTCGCCGTCGCATCGGAGAACGACGCGCTCGACGGCCAGCCTCAGCCACGGCTCGAGCGCGACGACTCGACCGGCGCCGCTGCGCTGCGGCACCGCTCGCTCGGCTGGGCGCTCCTGGTCGGCAGTCCGGAGGCCGAGCCCTTCGAACTGCGCTCCGCTTCGGAAGGCGAGCGGATCGCAGTGCTCCGTTTGCCCTGCAGTCCGGCGCGGGCCGCGAGCGGGCCGCTCGTGGTGCTGCTCGCCGGCGCGCTGGGCGGCGTCGAGCCGCTGGCGCAGGCGCGCGACACGCAGCGCTGGATTTCACGGCACTGGAGCAGCGAACGCACCGCGTCGGCGAGCGATTGGCTCACGTTCCTCGCAGGGCCGATGCAGCTGAACAGCAGCTCGGCGGAGCTGCAGCAGCGCATGTTGTGGGCCAAGGTCGAAGCGCGGCGCGCGGCGCTGCGCACGGCGCAGCTTGCGGAAGGCGCCCGCGCGTGCGCGCACGCGAGCGTGCTCCAGCCGGAACTCCTCGCGCAATGTCAGCGTGCGGCCCGTCGCGCGCTCGAACTGTGCTTGCACGCGCCCGAGGCGAGCGAACTCGCGAGTGCGGACGCGAGTAGCGCCGGCGGTCTGCTCGGTCGCCTTCAGCGCGCGCAGGCTGAACTCTGCGCGGTGCAGCAGGAAGCGTGCGCACCGGCGGCGAGCGCGGCCGATGGCGTGCTCGTGCTGCAGCCGCACTTCACCCGCGGCGCCGACGCGACGCGCCTGGAGGGCGTGCACGTCGGAGCCACACGCTTCGACCTCGAAGTGCGCCGCGAACGCACGAGCGCGGGCCGCAGCACGCTGACGCTGGCGCTCGAGAACTGGAGCGGTCCGCCGCTGAAGGTCGTGCTGCGCCCGCTGCTGCCGCCGCTCAGCCGCGCCGCGCTCGACGACGGGCGTCCGGTCGAGTTGCGCGATCTCGCCGGTGGACTTGTGGCCCACGTGCTCGGTCGCGCCGTGCAAGGACCCGCCGAGTGGCGCCTGAGCGCCGAGTGCGGCCCCGAGTTGACCCCACGCGACGGCGGGCTCACCGTCGAGCAGCTGGAATGCGGCGCGCAGCACGTGACCTGGCGCCTGAGCGTTCCGGCCGGCAACGACCTGCGCCTGCCTTGGCGTTCCGACCGCGCGGTGCGCTTCGAGGGCGACGCGTCCTCGCACGGCGCCGAGTTGCACCTGCATGTTCCTCCGCGCCCGGGCCGCGACGGCCTGAGCACGCTCACCCTCCGCGCCCTCGCGCTCGACTGACCCGCATCGACTGGGACACCTCGCCATGCCTCCGCGCTCTCGACGACTCACGCCCCACGAAGGACTTGGATCGCTGGCTCAATTCCCGCTCGACGGCGCCGGCGTGCAGCGCGTCGAGTGCTTCAGCGCCGCGCTCGCCGCCAAGGACGTGCGCGCGCTCGTGTTCCGCCCCACGCTGGAGGGCGGCGCGCGTCCCGGCGCATCGCTCACGCTCGCACACACGCCCGAGCTCACGCCGCACAAGCTGGCCGAGGACGCGCCGCTGCGCGCGCAGTTCGAAGCGGATTCGAGCGCTGTGCGCGCGCAAATCGCATTCAAGGAAGCGGCGAGCTTGTACGGCGGCGGACCCAGCGCCGGCGGTTTGCTGCGCAACGGCCGCCGCAGCGAGTTCTGGAACAGCGACGCCTGGCGCTACGGCGAGAGCGACGCCGCGCTGTACTCGTCGCACCCGCTCGCGCTCGCGCTCTTCGTCGACGGCTCCTGCACCGCGCTGATCGCCGACTCGCCGCGCCGCGGCTCGCTGAGCTTCGCGAGCGACGGCCTCGAGTTCGCCTTCGAAGGCGAACCCTTCGACGTGTGGGTGCTGCAGGCCGCCAGCCTCGCGCAGTTGTTCGAAGGACTGACGGAGCTGATCGGACGCGCCGAACTTCCGCCGCTGTGGGCGCTGGGCTACCAGCAGTCGCGCTGGGGCTACACGAACGCCGAGCAGCTGCGCGAAATCGCCGCGAAGCTGCGCTCCAAGCGCATGCCCTGCGACGCGCTGTGGCTCGACCTCGACCACATGAAGGAGCAGCGTTCGTTCACCTGGGACAGCGAACGTTTCCCCGAGCCCGAGAAGCTGATCGCGCAGCTGCGCGAGCAAGGCCTGCGCGTGGTGACGATCGTCGACCCCGGAATCGCCATCGCCAAGCGTTATCCCGTGCACAAGAGCGGACTGGAAGGCGAACACTTCGTGCTCGACGAACACGGCCGCGCGCTCGTCGCGCGGGTGTGGCCCGGCGCGTGCTGCTTCCCCGACTTCACGCAGGAATCGACGCGCGCCTGGTGGGCCGACCAGGTCGAGAAGTTCGCCGCTTGCGGAGTGGGCGGACTGTGGCTCGACATGTGCGAGCCCGCGGTGTTCCGTTCACCGACGCGCACGCTGCCGCTGAACGCGCGGCACCGCGGGCTGGGCGGCGGCGACCACGCGAAGTTCCACAACCTCTACGGCCAGCTCGCGGCGCAAGCCACGCGCGAGGGCCTGCTCGACGCGCGACCCGAGGAGCGTCCGTTCGTCCTGGGGCGCGCGAGCCACCTCAGCGGCGCGCGCTTCGCGGCGCAGTGGACGGGCGACAACCAAGCGACCTGGGAGGACCTGCGCTGGTCGCTCTCGATGACGCTCGCGCTGGGCTTGGTCGGCCAGCCCTTCGCCGGCGCCGACGTCGGCGGCTTCGAAGGCGACCCCAGCCCCGAGTTGTTCGCACGCTGGTTCGAACTGGGCGCGTTCTTGCCGTTCTTCCGCGGCCACAGCCACAAGGACGCGTGCCGCAAGGAGCCGTGGGCCTTCGGCGGCGAGACCGACCGCGCGGTGAAGCTAGCGCTGGAGCGCCGCATGCAGTTCCTGCCGACGCTCTACACGCTGTTCGAAGAGGCGGCGCGCACCGGACTGCCGATCGTGCGGCCCATGTTCTTCGCCGATCCCAGCGACCGCGCGCTGCGTGAGATCGACGACCAGTTCCTGCTCGGGCCCGACCTGATCGTCGCGCCCGTGCTCGAACAAGGCGCGCGCAAGCGCACCGTCGTTCTGCCCGCAGCGGGCGCCGAAGGCTGGTACCTGTACCCCACCGAGCTCGAAGGGCGCTCCAAGGACCTGCTCCCGCCGGGCCGCTACGCCGTCGACGCGCCGCTCGGCCAAACGCCGCTGTTCGCGCGCGCCGGACGCATCATCGTCAACAAGCCTTCGAAGCTGCACACCGGCGCCCAGGCGGACGAAGAGCCCGTGCTGCACGTGTTCTTCGACTCCGCGATGCACGCCACGGGCCAGCTGTACGAAGACGATGGAATTTCGCGCAACGCCGAGGGTCGCCTCACCACGTTGTCGGCGCGCATCCTGCGCGGCCGCGTGGTGATCGACGCGTTCGTCGATGGCGAAGAAGTGCTCGATCGGGCCTGGCGCGTCGTCGCGCACGGAAGGAAGACGCCGGCCAAGATCTGAGGCGCGCGTCCCGCGCACTCGAGCGGCTGCGCGCCGCCCTGCGGCGTGCTTCAGGCCGCGCTCGGCGGCTCGGCCGGAATCGCCGGCAGCATCAGCAGCATCTCGAAGCTCGGGAAGCTGTGCAGCTTGACCTTGGCGCGGCACACGACCAGCTCCACGCCGCTCACCCGTTCGAACGCCGGGGCGGCGCCCGGCCGCATGCCCTGGCAACCCTCCGAGCGCGCCGAGACGCGCTTTTGGAACATGTCGCGCAACACGCCGTCGATCGAGCCGCCCACGAGGTTGCAGACCTCGACCATGGCGTCCTTCTGCGCGCGGTCGAGTTCCTTGTCCTTGCGGCGCGACGTGACGACCTCGTCGGTCATCATCATCAGATAGCACGCGAACGAAATCGAGTCCGCCAGCGGAACGAGCATCGCTCCGTGCTGCGCGACGCCGTCGATCGTCACTCCGAATTTGAACGCGATGTGCACGCTGCGCTCGCCCGCGACCTTGTTGACGCTG